>Ga0335398_10005245_pt1 | contig 17278 bp, 22 predicted proteins | sample BON03_FD_205742 | JGI IMG/M metagenome (GOLD analysis project Ga0335398, IMG submission 205742) | Freshwater microbial communities from Lake Bonney liftoff mats and glacier meltwater in Antarctica - BON-03 (spades assembly) (version 2) | ecosystem: Environmental > Aquatic > Freshwater > Ice >... | reverse complement strand
GCATCACCGCCATCACCGAAGAAATCGCCACCCTGCGAAGCAGCATCACCACACTCGCCACAACCGTCCGCCGGCACGAAACACAAATCAGACACCTCAACCAAAAAAAATAACCGGCTAATCAAAAAAAAACAATTATTAGCCGGTTAATGCTTTGATAATGCGATGATCGAATCGTTTTGGGGACGAATGCAAACGGAACTGCTCAACCGTAAATCATGGACCACCGTTGTTGAACTTAGCGTGGCGATGGCCGATTACATTGAGAATTTCCATAACAGCCGCAGGCGCCACTCATCACTAGCTATGCTCACACCAACCGAATACGAAACAACCAACCAAAACTTGCTGCAACTAACGTGAGCCCGGACCAAAAACGGGGGTCACATCACCTGGACCGACTAATGGGGTCCTCCCAATCTCACACCGATGTAGTTAATGACGGTTTAATTGAAGGGACCATATCGAAATTAAGCAGGTGCGCTAGCCTTAGGCAGATGGCTATTGGGTTTGCCCTTACGGTGTGGCCAGCCCACGAGTCTTACTTAGTGGCAGAAGGATTGCAGAACAAGAGGCTTTGTACCTGGTCGAGTATCTTCCCTATTAAGTGTGCGATGAAAGCCAGTGGCTTTGTCCATGCAATGGCGTAGAAAGGCGGTATGGTGAAAGTCGTTGCAACCATTGCGGCACGGATGGCGTCGACGAGATTACCTGGCAAAGTTTTGCGTGAAGTGGTCGGAGTTCCCCTGCTGGGCCACCTTGTCTCACGGATGCAAGCATGCGAAAAATTAGATGAGATCGTGGTCGCTACCACTACTAGTCGAGTAGACGACGCAATTGAAGACTACGGGCGCTCAATTGGAGTTGCTGTTTTCCGGGGGGAAGAGGACGACGTGATGGGGCGGGTATTGGCGGCAGCGACCCAACTTGCGGCCGACATCATAGTAGAAACCACCGGAGACAATCCACTTTTAGACCCTGAGATCGTTGACTTGCATGTCGAGACTTTTCTTTCAAATATGGCGGCCTACGTGTCCAATACTGTCGTTCCATCTTTCCCTGATGGGATGGAAGTTCAAGTCTTCACGCTTGAGACCTTACGACAAAGCGAGGCGAGTGCAACTCACCGCCTTGATCGCGAGCACGTCACAAGGCATATCCGCCAGAATCCACAAATTTTTTCGCAGATCAACGTCATCGCTCCCCTCGCAGTCCGACGTCCTGATCTCACGGTCACCGTGGATGTGGATGCGGATTTCGAAGTCGTGCGTTTTGTACTTGAAAATCTGCACACGACCACTGGTCACTTCACTTGCAGCGAACTAGTCACCCTTCTCAATGCACATCCTGAGATCGCTGAACTTAATTCAAAAATTATGCGTAAGGGGCTGAATTCTTGATTCGAGCGGCAACCGTCATCGGCCTCGGGCGGATTGGCATGACCAATGACTCGGACGTCAAGAATCATCTGGCTGTACTAACGCATGCGAAGGCTCTTTTCCAGAGTCAGGATTTCGTGCTTGAGGCCGGGATCGATCCCGTCGCTGAGTTACGTGAAGAATTTGGAAAGCGCTATGCGGTACCTGCATGGCTGTCTCTGAAAGAGTTGCCAGACAATTTTGGCCGCGATCTGGTGGTGATCGCCGCTCCCACGGCGAACCATCTGGCCTTGGTTCAGGAACTGATGGAGCGCGATGCTCCCCAGGCGCTATTTCTCGAAAAGCCCATGGGTGCCAATAAAGCCGAGGCTGAGGCTATCGCGGAACTGTGCTCGGTAAATCAGACACAGGTATACGTCAACTACCACCGGGCAGTACTTCCCAGCACAGCGACAATCCGAACCATGCTGTCGAGTAAAGCAGTGGATGCCCCTTATGCCGGAGATGCTCTTATCTCAGGTGACCGACTGACTAATGGATCACACATGGTGGACCTGTTGCTCGACTGGCTTGGGCCTATCAGCACCAAACGAGTGGATTCTTTGCAGAGAGGTCTGTGGCTAGATTTCGACGGATGTCAGATACTCATGAGGCAGATCAAACCAGATTCTTTTTCGATGTTTGAGTTGACTCTTCTGGCAAAGAATGGCCGCCTAAGATTTGACGGCTGGAATGACCGTTGGTGGTGGGAAGCAATCGAGCCGGATCCACTCACAGCTGGGTACGAATGCCTGGGAGAGGCCCAACTAAACATTCCTACCGGAGTGACGACGTTTATGGCTCATGTCTACGGGGACTTGGCGCAGGGCCTGTCAAACAGTCCAAGTAGCCTTCGACGAGTGGATCGGGCGCTCGAGGTGCATGATGCGTTAGATGGATGGGTGTGATTTCATGAATCAGCTGGGAAAAGGCGACCTCGCCGTTGATGGAGGCGTTCCTGTTATTTCGCGGGAGTTCGTGGTTCGCAACACGATGGGCCCTGAAGAGGAGCGAGCCGCTGTTGAGGTTATCCGATCCGGGGTTCTTTCGCGCTTTCAAGGCTCGGCGGGGAATGACTTCCTTGGAGGTCCTCAAGTACGCGCCTTCGAAGAAGAATGGGCAGACTATTTTGGAGTTCGGCATGCCATCAGCGTGAACTCTTGGACTTCAGGACTCATTGCCATTGTTGGCGCTCTTGGAGTTGAGCCTGGCGACGAAGTGTTGGTCACGCCTTGGACTATGAGCGCTAGTGCGACTGCCATAATCCAATGGAACGCGATTCCCGTTTTTGTCGATATTGACCGTGCTTCTTTCTGCCTCGATCCTTCTCTTTTGGAGCAGCACATCACCCCTCAGACCAAGGCAATCATGTCTGTCGACATCTTTGGCCAATCTGCTTCCATGGAGGTGATCAACGCTATTGCGGCCAAGCATGGCCTCGCTGTGATCTCAGACTGTGCGCAGGCTCCCGGTGCTTGGCGAAACGGACGCAGGGCAGGCACTCTTGGCACAATGGGCGGATACAGCCTCAATCGTCACAAGCACGTGCATACCGGTGAGGGAGGGATGATCGTCACCGACGACCCGGACCTTGCCCTGCGGACGCAACTCATCCGCAATCACGGGGAGGCTGTGGTGGATGCAATGGGAATCAAAGCGATCACTAACATCCTCGGTTTCAACTTCAGGCTCGGTGAAATCGAAGCTGCGATCGGTAGGTGTCAACTGCGTCGCCTTGAATCTCAAACGTCGCGGCGGACAGAATTAGCGGAAATGCTCAATGAGGGCCTCCGTGATCTGCTGGGTCTGCAGACACCCCACGTGAAAGATGGAAATGATCACGTGTTTTACATATACGGGCTTCAGGTGGACCCTGAAGCATTGGGAGTGACCCGAGACTGGATCTACCGAGCATTGACGGCGGAGGGAGTCCAGGGTCTAGCCCAAGAATACCTCAATATCCATCGTCTTCCAATGTACACGCAGCGAACAGCATTTGGCAGTAAAGGATTCCCATGGAGTCTGCAGAGTTCCGACACGTCATCTACCTACGGTCTCGGCGCGTGCCCAGTTGCTGAGGACCTTCAGGAGCGAACCTATATGGGTCTGGAGCTGTGCTCTTTCGCCTACACGAACGCAGACATTATCGACACCGTCAACGCCTTTAAAAAGGTGTGGTCGCATATCGAGGCTGCAAACTGAGCCCCGGTGCCGGGGCGAGGTCAAGCGACTCCTTGCGCGAGAGTCTGACCCTAACCAATTCATCTCGATTCTTGGTCGCGAGCCATGACGCCGGAGGAGCGGAGGTTATCGCAGACTTCGTGCCTGTACTCGGAGCAGAGACAAGGTTTGTGACCGCAGGACCTGCGCGATCTATATTTGACAAGGTCCTCCCTGTGCGAACCGAAGTCAGTGTGGAGGAAGGTCTTGCGTGGGCAGACACCGTCATTGTTGCTACTGGATGGCAGACTGACTTGGAGATTTCCACACAGGCAAAAGCTCAATCGCGAGGGTTGCGTACTGCAGCGGTGTTGGATAATTGGGACATCTTCGATGAAAGATTTAATCGTCACGGATACCACATCGAGCCTGCGGAATTGTGGGTAGTAGACAAACTCGCAGCCCGGAAGGCAGAAGGTTTTTTTCCGGGAGCCCTCATAAAAATTCTTCCGTGGAATCATTATGACTTGGTAGTGGAAGCGATTGTTGAGGCAAGATCAAATCGGACTGAACCGGTGGATGGAGGATTTAGGGTCTTGTTCCTTGGGGAGAACGTTCAGGGGTTCGAAGCCACTCTCAACCAGAGGCAGCCTTTCGGATTCAGCCAGTTTGATGCTTTGGCCTATGTCGACAGAGTTCTTAACGGCCGCAACGTCCGAGGACTCGATATTCGCATACGACCACACCCTTCCGAAAACCCCTGTCGTTACCGGGATGCAATCGTCGATCTGAAAAATGCAGCTAACGTCAGTGACTTAGATTTAGTCGCTGACCTAGCATGGTGCGATATTGCTGTAGGGATAAGCTCTATCGCTCTCTACTACGCGAATCATGCTCTTATACCTACGGGCACGTGTTATCCCGTGCCCGTTTCCAACTATCACTCGAGCCCTTGGGACCTCCCAACCCTCGAAGCGCTCTTGGATCAAACTGGTTGGCCCGATCCACGGCGAGTACCGGAACTACAAAAAGACAAACTAGAATTTGATCTCTAGATGATTGGAGTTACACACATGGTGAAGCAAAACGTTGCTTCAGAGATGGACGGGTATCTCCAACGTCTTTTTCCATTGATGAGGAGTATCGCAGGCACTGACAACCTAAAAACACTTGAGATTCTTAGCGAAATTGTTCCGATAGACATCCGAAAAGTTCCCTCTGGCACTCGCGTTTTTGACTGGACGGTACCTCCTGAATGGGATGTTAAGCGCGCATATATTGAGGACGCCGCAGGAAAAAAGCATTTGGACCTAAAAGAGAATAATCTTCACATTGTCAACTTCAGTGTTCCGATCGACGCTGTCCTGACACTTGAAGAGATACAGGACCATTTACATCTACACCCGACCATCGCCACAGCGATTCCATACAGAACCACTTACTACGAAAGAACCTGGGGATTTTGTCTCAATGTTGCTGAGCTTAAGTCGCTCAAGGCTGCACCTGGCCCTTTTCATGTTGTGATTGAATCAGATATCCGAGACGGGGACCTTGTCTATGGTGAATGCTTGATTCCTGGTCAGAGTTCGCGAGAGTTCCTGATCTCGACATATATCTGCCATCCCTCCATGGCGAATGACAATTTAAGTGGCATGATCCTAACTGCATTCTTGGCACGTTACTTGTCACAGCGTTCTGCCACTAGTGATTGGTCGTACCGAGTTGTTTTCGTTCCCGAGACGATTGGGGCGCTTGCTTATTGCTCAATCAATGAGGATCAGATGCAGAGGATCGATATGGGATTTGTCGTTACCACAACAGGGGGTCCCGGTCCACTGTCAATGAAGCAAAGTTGGAATGCTTCTCATGAGCTTTCGCAGATTACCGAGTCCGTTATAAAAAGACTCGACTCCAAGTCTCAAGTAGTGCCTTTCGACGTTCATGGCAGCGACGAGCGACAGTACTCATCGCCGGCCTTTCGCATCAACACTGTAACGATCGGCCGAGACCTTTACTATCGCTATCCCGAGTACCATTCATCTTTGGATAATCTCGATTTTGTAACTGGAGCTAACATGGAACTGACACTTGATGCATACACGGAAGTAATCAATCGCATTGAAGATCTGCGTTTTTTCCAGAGGACAGATGGTCGGGGAGAACCCATGCTTTCAAGGCAGAATCTTTACAGTAAATTGGGTGGTGGTCTGTTACCTAGGGCTGGAGATATAACACTTGACCAGATTCTCTGGGTTCTATTTTTGTCAGATGGCAAGACCTCTCTGCAAGCGATCTCTGACAAAACAGGTTTCGATCGTATTTTACTTGAGCGAACGAGTGAGCAGTTATGCGCATTAGAGCTCTTGAGGGAGGTCTAATGCGAGTTCTGGTAATAATTGGCTCCCAACCACGTCATCTCCATGTCCTAAGCTCATTGCTAGATGCGAATCTTGATTTAAGGGTCGTGGTCATGCAACGCGAGTCGCTCATTCCGATGGTACCGGACGGGACCTCGAGTCACGACAGTCGAAACTTCTTGCATCATTTCGCAACTAGAGCGGAAGTTGAGTTGGGGACTTTCAGAACGAAAGAAGGTGACGATATTCTGCAAAATGTGGAACACCTGTTAGTTGATGAAAGTGAGTTGGACTCTGCCCGCGTGTGCAATTTTGTTTCCCTAGAGAAAGACGATGTGGGAGTGGTTTTCGGCAGCAATATCATAAAGGAACCTTTGCTATCCATTTTGCCAAGGGACACAATAAATGTTCACCTTGGGCTGTCCCCTCGTTATCGAGGCTCGGCGACTCTTTTTTGGCCCTTCTATTTTCTCGAGCCGCAGTATTGTGGCGTTACGTTTCACAGACTCGTACCGGAGCCAGATGCAGGGTCAATCTTGCATCAATTGCGTACCGATCTGCACCAGGGAGACGGGATCCACGACATCGGTGCGCGGAGCGTTGTTCAAGCCACCTCTGCGCTCATCAACCTTATAGCTGCCCGGCCCCATGGCTGGAACTTTCACGATCAACGATTTTCAGGTCGAAACTTTTTGACCCGGGATTTCGAGCCACATCATTTGCGCGTCATCTATGACCTTTACGAAAACCGTATTGTAGATGCATTTCTGCAAGGAACACTAGGCAACTCAATGCCTAGGATTATAGAAGCGTGATCAAAAGTGATAGGTCTCTTCTTGAGTATGACGCTACAGGCACCCTAGAGATTCATACCGATCCAGAGAAATTTAAGATTCAAGCCGTGTGCGCTGTCTGAAAGACAGCGCACACGGCCATCATCAAAGTAAATCGCCGAGCTTTTGTTGGCGGCAACTTAAAAGTAGACCAACATCGGCAAGGTGGTTTCTAGCGGTCGTCGCAACGAGATTGTTGTTGGAGGTCGCATTGTCTACTCGTCGAATCCCTAAGGGTCCTGGTCGTCGCCCGAAGTCGTTGGCGCGGCGGAGGTTCATAAAGCTGCTGAATAAAGGTGTCTATATTCGGGCTGCCTGCCGAGAAATCGGTGTGTTTCGCCAGACCGGGCAAAACTGGAAACACGGAGTCACCGTAACCCGCAAAAATGGGTCGGTGAAACACGTACCCCCTTACCTGTAAAGAAATATTGGTTATCCGGAACAGTTTCCATCAGAGTGCTGTCAAGGATAACCTCATCAAAAACCGTGAAGTGACTATTCATGCTTAATTTCAATCCCGAAGCCGTATTCGTAATTACGCATGTCCTAGATGCTTCAGCACCAGTTCCAGAAATAGTCGGTACTGCGATCTTGTGGGTACCGGGAGAGTCGAGTAAATCCCAGCCCCAGAAGTTTTCAGCTGTACCCTGATTGGTAATAGATGAGAGACTGCTTTCGCGGTATCCATAGTTATACCTCCGCCAATGCTAACCGCCGCGCAAGGTGGACCGTCAAGGTTCGCTCTCAACTGAGCCATAAGCGCATCAATCTGATCTGTCTTGGGCTCTTGCTTAGTTGGGATGCTTATCCAGACGTCGGATTCGGGGCTGGCAATCAGCCCTTGGATCTTGGATAGCGAGAAAAATCATCTACTAGAATAATCTATCCTTCGATTCCCGAGCGGGAGCGCTGCGCTTCAAGCGCCTCACTTGGAACCGACCAGCCGAGACCCGGACACATCAGCGCCGGCCCCACTGTTAAGTATAAAGAGACCTGCGCTCGCGTTTCCTAAAACCGTAATGCCCCCAGCCGTCGCCAACGGAACGGCGCTGAAATCTGAATGGGACTATCTCTTTAACGGTGTTTCGGGCGTTTCTTGTTAGTAGCTCTCCGCGGCCGGGAATCGGTCTGCGAAGGTGATAGCGAATGCGCCCCGAGCTGGCTTCGGGCGCGCTGCCCATCGAACTCGACCCTTACCTGTTGGGCCCGGAGAGCGTGTCTCTAAATACAAGCATTTGATTGCTGCCTGTTCGGTGGGGAAATGCCCTCGCGCTTTCACGGCATATGCGTAGCGGGCGTTCACACTTTCGCGTTGCTCTCGTGGAGCAAATAACTGTTCTGATCTCCACCTCAATAGTCCAGGAAGGGAATGAATTCTTCCCACGCGTTGTCCCAGAGTTTCACGATCGCTGGGTATCTTGCGCCCCATTTCTCGCACCATGTCATCGAATGCGGCCCTGGCCGCATCCGCGCTGGCGCACCTTTAGATGGGTCGGAGATCGCGCCCCCGTTCATCCCAGTATTTGCGTGATGAGAGCCGGAAGGAACCCCTGATGAGGTGAATGATGCACGTTTGCACCGTGGCTCGCGGCCATACGTTTGCCACGACAACGGGTGCGTCCTTTACGTCCATCACAGAGATGGAAGAACACGTCTTTGACGCCCCGGTTACGAATGTCGGTGAGCACGGCCATCGGGAAACTTCGCGCCTTCACCACCGGTCCCGGCCCAGAGCCCCAGAATCTCCTTCTCACCCTCGGCAGTGACTGCCTATTGCTGCAAAATTGCGTCTATTAGCGACTTGTCCGTCCCGGATCTTCACGACGATCGCATCAATGAACACGCACGTCTAAATCTCATCTAATGGGCGAGCGGACCAGTCAATCATTTCCTCGATCACCGTGTCGGTGATTCGCGAAATTGTTTCCGCGGGCACTGATGCGCCATAATTTTGCACAAAATGCGCACTGATCTCACCGGTAGTCAATCCCTTGGCCTGGTAGACGCTGAGCGAGAGCACGATCTCATCCACCTCGCCCAGGCGGCGTTGCCGTTTCCCGCGATCACCGGTTCAAACGTTCCCGCCCGATCACGTGGCACCTCAATACCGATGGACCGGGCAGAATCGGTGAGGAGTGTTTTCTCTCGGGTTCCATTACGAATGTTGCCGCACCTCACGCCCGACTGGATCATTCTTTCCATAACCCAAATGCCCGGTCATTTCCTCATTCAAGGCTGTCTGGATCACCGTCTTGGTGAGTTGTTTGAGCAGCCCATTCGGGCCTGTTAACGCCAGGCCCTGCTCTTTCGCCATCGGTACAAGCTCGGTTGCGGCATTCATTTCCGCACTCTGCTCCGGACGTTCCTTCTTCGCAGGTCTACGAACCCATTGTTATCGTCATCATCGAACCTTCCCGCCAGATGCACTGGCGATCAAGGCCGAAACACCGTTTTCAGCAGACTCCCGACCTGCCCCGGGAGTCTGCCTCCTGTTATGTTATTGGCATTCACGGAGTGGCCCATGAGTTTTTAAAAGGGCCACGAACCGTGAACATGCGAGTCGGAGTAATTGGTAGTTGTCTGTTGGGCTTCGGCGTCCAAGTGCAGGGCCATCAACGAGTGCAGTCCCAACTTGGCGAGGCTGACAGTGTTGGATGAGAGAGGCGTTTTACCGGTCGTCGCGGCAGGTCGAGAGGGAATTTTCTTCGAACGGGTCGCCACCTAGAATGACTAAAATGGTATAGGCTAAGACGCGTAGTTTGGGTGGGACTTGTATTTTTTCATTTAGGTGCTAAAAGGAGATTAACTGGTGAGTTTCCTATCAGATGGTTACTTGGTCTCAAGTGAATTGGTACCCCCCAATCAAATAGATCTCTTGGATGAGGAACTTAACTTAGTGTTCGCTCATCAATCTCACGATGGGTCCCGTGGGTACGTTCGCATGGGACATAACCTCCGTTCTGTTCACTCGCCAGCGATTTGCATTAAGAGCATTAATCTAATAGATCTCGCTGTACGAGCGTGGGACCTCTGTGTTGAGGGGGGCGTGCCTGAAGCACAAGATTTCATTCTCACCAATGTGCAAATTTTCTCTGAACATGGCAACCCGACACCCCTGTTTTGGCATACAGACATGCGAAGGGGGATGATTAGGGCGCAGATGTATGTTAAGGGTGGTACACTAAATTCTGGCGCATTCAAATACATTCAAAGCAGCCACTTGGAAGATTTCCCGCCCAACTCGCACCGCTTCACAGATCAGGAGATGGCGAACCGGATCAATCGAGAACGAGTTTTTGACGAAGGACCAGGCGCGCTGATTGCATTTGATTCCTATGGAATTCATTCGAAGGTGGTATGTCTGGCTGAGCGACGCACCGTAATGTTTGAATATCAACAGAGGCACTCGACCTTTCCGAAGAGCACAGTGGACCTAGATACCTCACTTTTAACGGACGACGTTTTGAAGTATGCCTACTTATTGAGAAGTGCGTCTGACTCTGGCACTTACGGAGAGCATGGCAGTCAGGCTTTAAAAAGTAGACTGCGGGCATCCCCGCTTCTGATTGTGAAAGATGCATTGAGGCGGTCATTTGAGCGGCTGAAGGCGAAACGGTAGCCCTACCTTTTGTGGTGCTTATTGCATTAAGCGATTAATTCAGAGAATTTACGGTTCGGCTCTGGAGATCGCTTGGGGTCTCCTAGCCGGCAGAAGTATTCAACGAACAATTAATATCACTTCAATAAAGTAGGGTCGAAACAACCGGTTGAATTCTGGCAACGACCTTCTTGGTCTTTCACGAACATAATTCGCTCCGTTGGCCGCATGCGCATCAATTCAGAACAGTCAGTCTTGCCTCTGACAATGTCGAGATAAAACTCTTCCGGATAAGAACGAGGCATAACAGACATCCTTCCAGCAGCGCCAAACGCTACAGATTGATGTCAACCAAACCAGGGGCACTCCCATATGTCGCAACGTAAATGCTCTCATGACATAAACGCATCGAGGGATTATCGGGATAACTCACGCGCAGGGCTCGGGTAATCTGTTGCGGACTCCACCGGCATCTCAATTTGGCATGAACGAAGTCAAACAACTCACCGTTGCCCGCTAACTTTGTGGTCTTAGATCGTTGTCTGCCAAAGGCCCCACATACGTGCTCATCAAAAGACTGACGCGGACCCGAGGCATCCGAGTTTCGACGCGGCCCGCGACTAATCGTCAAAGGGGATCTGGCATGACCCCTTGCAGTAAGTCCAGGGGTCATATCAAGGTTATTTGAGAGTCTTTAGTTCACCCCTTCTGGGTGGAAAGGCTCGGTTGTTATGGCAAGCAGGAGACATCATTCACCGGAAAACATTGTTCGGCTTGTGCAACGCACTGACGAACTCCTCGGCAATGGTTCCACGATTGGTCTGGCGTGCCGCGCTTCTCGTCAATCTGCCTGAGGAGCCAGATGCGCTGGGTCTCGTCGACTGCGGATGACTATCTGATCTCCTCTAGCAACATAGCGGACCACGCTTTCATAGGGCTGCTTTCGGCTACCAATTGGGCGGATAGATACGCGTCTCGCGCGTGGGCTACTTCCTCACTTTCCCACCATTCTCCGGGGCTAGGCCACACTGAATCGATATGCCTTGCAGCCTTCTCGGGGTCATTAAAAATGATCCCAGCTCGTTTAAGCAAGGCGATAGTACGCTGCGCATTAGCGTGGCTTACATTGACATTCTCATCATACAAAAGTATCACTGGGACCCCTGACATAAGGGCCTCAGCGAAATTCGATTCGGGATAAGTACACAAGATTAACTTTGCAGCATTCAGTGCGGGTTCTAGTGGACCATCGAAAACGGCGACTGGTCTCTCGCTGTAAGCCCTAAAAAGGTCTCCAATTGACCTCTCCCGTGATGGCAATGGAGGATCCATCGTCTTGATCGTCACCTCGTTGCCAACCGCGTCGCTCAAAAGATTTAATGCAGTTACGGTTAAGTGGAAGGAGTCCACGCTTTGATGAGACTTGATTTGAGAATTAGCCCGAATCGTGTATCGGTTACCATAAAAAGGCACGACCAGAAGGCCTTTGGCCCTGATCGAGCGGTCTGCGCGGGTAGACCCTCGCGAATTTTGCTGCAAAATTTGGACGTATTTCGGAAGCCGTAGTCGTACGTGCTTCGGATGGTAGTTCGCAAGATTTTTTATACACACGTCTGAAATTCTCTCTTCCCAACCAAAGCAATAATCTTTAACCGGAAAGCCACCTCCATGCTCCGCGATCACCAGTTTCATGTCTCGCCGAACTGACTCGGCGGCCCAGACTTTGAATCCCTCGTCCTGCCAATGCGCATTTGATGTAACCGCTACTCTGGTACGGGTGCAGTGCTTTGAAGCAAAATCCTTGTAAAACCCCAAATCCTCAACTGCAGATGTCGGGATCCATCTCGCTAGTGACTCCCAAGCGTGAATCTCCCATGGGCTTGTGAACTCGGTGGAAAACAGTGGGACTGTTTCTTCTAACCTTATTCTGAGCCGATTTGCGGCTAGCGACTGATTCCGAGGGGCCACCGGAAATGGGCTCAAATCTGGATAGGGCACCTGGCCGATCCGTAGTTGAAGGCGTAACAGGAATGACCATGGAAAGTAGGAATGGACGAAGAGCACTTGTGGTTGCAAGAACCGGAGAAATTTCTTGCTAAAGAGGAAGCGTTGCATTTTCGTGAAAAGAACTTTGAGAGATCTTCGCGTCAAGGCCAACAACACGCGAACGCTCGTCGAACTTGACACTTCTTTCAAAATTTCTTGTTCTGAGCTCTGACGCAAGTCCGGTTCCATCTTCCGCCACACGACCTGCCCTGGAAGCGCTTGCGCTCGAATCGCCTTCTCCAAGAGTTCTTGGTTCGTGAGGTCCTCATTGGCCGCGCCAAGGACAAAGTCTGCATAACCGTGCGGGAACTCACCATTGTGGGCGAATAATTCACCCAGTTTGATTCGCGGATAGGTCCCAAGGATCATCCTCGCAATTTCCCAGCGATCGAATACCACGGATACGTAGGTCAATGTCCATGGTCCAAGAACTATTTCCCAGTACCGCACATCCTCATCCATCCCATGAACGGTGTTCAGGACCGACGACAATTTCAGGAGCAAGCGTTCATAGAAATCTGAGAGGAGCGCATAGTCTTCTGATCTTTTACGTTCCTCATCCCAATGATAAGGAAGGACCCTTGGCTCACGAGGCATGCTGCTGGCAGAGGCCTCTGGTTCATGCAAGCACCAATGGCCCGCCAATGCAGTCGGATTCTCGCCGGCCAAAGACTGGTTTGAGATCTGGGTCAAAGCCACCACAGGTATTCTCGGTTGCTTTTCCAATCAAGTCTCCTCAACGATGTGTCAACGATCATCCAAAATCAGGCCAAATTCGGCAACTGAAAACTAGTCCACGGTTGTTGTCGTTATTGTGCCTTGTTCTCTTGTTTTTCGCTGGGAAGTGTCGTGTTTGTGTTTTTGAGTCGGTAGCTGCTGCCTTTGAGGGTGATCACTTCGGCGTGGTGAACGATCCGATCGATCATTGCTGAGGCGACAACGTGATTCCCAAACACTTCGCCCCAACCGGAGAAGGACAGGTTGCTCGTCAGGATCAGGGATGCGTGTTCATAGCGGCTGGAAACGAGTTGGAAGAAAAGATTTGCTGCTTCTGTTTCGAATGGGATGTAGCCGACCTCATCCACGATCAACAACGGGTAGCGGCGTAGTTTCGCAAGATCCTGCGTCAAATTGCCGGCCCGGTAACTAGCGGTGAGCCGGTTCACCCACGTCGTTGCTGAAGCGGAAAGAACACGGTGTCCTTGACCGCAAGCTTTAACCCCTAGCCCGGTCGCGAGGTGGGTTTTCCCGGTCCCTGGCGGACCGAGGAGGACAATGTTGCGTCCTTCAAGCAAATACGCGCCCGTGGCCAGGTGCGCGATGACATCGCGTGGCGCTGCGGGTTGGAAATCGTAATTGAAATCCTCCAACGATTTCACGCAGTCAAAACCAGCGGCCTTAATCCGGATCAGTGAACCGGACGCTTCGCGACTAGAAACTTCTTGGCTGAGAACAGCTGCCAAATATTCTTCATGCGACCAGTTCGATTCTCGGGCGATCGGTGCGAGCCGCTCAGCTGCAGCGAGTAAACGTGGCGCTTTCAAAGCCCTCGCCAGGTGAGTGAGTTCCTTCTGCGTATCCGTCGCGCTGGTCATGACGCGATCCCCTTATCGTCAAAACTCACGCCGAAAGCAGTGTCATAGTCCGCGAGGTCACGCACCAAATCAGCATCGGTAGCAACCATGCGCGGTGTTTGAAAGATTGCCCGCAGTGTTGCAGCGGTAGTGACATGTGTGGGGTCAGTAATCGTTCGGGTGCTGCCCCAAACCCGCTGGTGCCGAGTAATCTCTACCCCGTCCAGGTTGACCCAAACGTGTTCCAGGTTCATGTGAACAGCAACGATGCGGCCAATGAAACGTGGATCCACCGAATAATCATTAGATCCAGCCCGCACGTAATAATCCCGCGCCAAACGCACCGAATTAATCAGGGAAACAACCGGTTCAACCGGGGGTAGGGCCAGCATCGCCCGCCGATCAGTGATAAGTCCCTCGCTGGCGCGTGTACCGGTGCGTCGGGGTGTGCGCTCATTAGCGATCGTCACCAACCAATGCTGTAACTGGGTATTGAAATCCTGCGGTGAAACAAAAACCCGCCCGGGCAGGAACGAGTCCTCGAGATACCTGTTTGCCCGCTCCACGATGCCTTTGGATTCCGGGTCACGCGGTTTCAGCTGCACGAAGCGAGTAGCAAGTGACCCAGCAAAAAATATTGCCGGTTTCGTTAACGTATTACGTCGACCAATCCCGGCCTCGTTATCCCACAGCAACCGGTGGGGAACACCACCAACATCCCCGAGTAACTCCCACGTCCCAGCCAACAAGTCGGCTGTGGTGCGCGAGGGAATCATCCGAGCAGTAATAAACCGCGAAAAAGACGGCACCATCACCAACACCGGTGGTGTGCCAACCTTCCCATCACCCAAAGGAATCTTCACCGGTGGGAACCACAAATCGCATTGACATTGATCACCCGCGGCGTATTCCAACCGATCCGCGGGATCCACCGGTGCAAGAAACGGCTTGACCAAGCGCACGTGCCGGCGAAGGTTCGTAATCGACGTCGGCCAACCAATACGCTGCGCAAGCACCGTGACCGGCATCTGCGGGTAATCCCGCAACACAGCCATCACCTGTGCCCGGAAAGGATCAAAACCCGTCGATGCCGGCGCACGCTCATACTTCGGCGGCTCCTCAGACTCCAACGCATTCTTCACCGTATCCCGAGAAATCCCCAACCTGCGAGCAATCCCCCTCTGAGTCAAACCCTCACGATGAAATAAAACCCGAACCTCTGCCCACTTCTCCACTGAAATCACCTGTCCAATACTGCTCAGGTGGCCTAGTTTTGGATTGCCGTTTTTGGCCTGATTTTCGGTGATCGTTTACAACGATGACGATGCATAAATAGTAAAGCACATTTTGGCGAAAAGATAGTGGACCCGTTATCACGAGCGCAGAATAATGACGGGAATCAGGTCTTTACCAAGTTTAGTCGATTGAGGCAATAAATCAACCTTTATTTATCGTAACATCAATTTTTTTACCGATGCTTTTGCCTGTCCACCGACATTTAATACCTGGTGACCATCATCGAAGCAATCGGTAAGAGCGACTACCCCGGATCAGTTGACACTTTGACCTGTCCCAGAAAAAATTACCTATTTGGACGGTGATTTTCGGGCTTAATAAAAACTGATTTCGTGACACACACCTATCCTGATGAGTTCGGGTAGAGAGCTGTGTCCTTGGATTCAATCTGGGTACGTAAGACGCTAAAAATGCTGCTTCATGCTAAGAAAACACCGTAACCGAATCGTTCTGGGGAAGAACGCAGATCAAACTTCTCAACCACAAAACTTTGGCCACCGTTGTTGAACTGCACACGGTCATGGACGGCTACATTGAGAATTGTTGACGGCAACTTAAAAGCAAACCAAAAACGGCAAGGTGGTTTCTAGCGGTCGTCGCAACGAGATTGTTGTTGGAGGTCGCATTGTCTACTCGTCGAATCCCTAAGAGTCCTGGTCGTCGCCCGAAGTCGTTGGCGCGGCGGAGGTTCATAAAGCTGCTGAATAAAGGTGTCTATATTCGGGCTGCCTGCCGAGAAATCGGTCTGTGTCGCCAGACCGGGCAAAACTGGAAAAACGGAGTCACCGTAACCCGCAAAAATGGGTCGGTGAAACACGTACCCCCATTACATCCATTGTCTACGCGGTTGATTTCACCTCGTTTCCTCTCCGAGACTGAACGGGTTCTTATCGCGGATCTTTTCAGTCAGGGGCTAGGACCGACCAAGATTGGAGCCAGGGTTGGTCGATCCGCTTCAACGATTAGTCGTGAGCTGCGCCGTAATTCAGATGCTTCGGGCCGGTATCGGCCCTTTGATGCGCACGTACGTGCCGCCATTTGCAGGCAACGACCTAAGACCACGAAGTTGGCGGGCAACGGCGAGTTATTTCACTTCGTTCACGCGAAATTGACATGCAAGTGGAGTCCGCAGCAGATCACCCGAGCCCTACGCGTGAGATATCCTGATAATCCCTTGATGCGTTTATGCCATGAGAGTATTTACGTTGCGCTATATCGTCCTTCGAGTAGTTAATTCCTCAAACCTGTTGGGTCTCCGTTGCGTACGGATCGCGATCACCGACGTGCTCATACTCATGCAACCAAAGCCCGACGGCGCTTTGCCCAACCAATGTTGGGCATCCATTAGCGTGAATTCGCACCGAGTGATCGCTCAGTTCCTGGGCATTGGGAGGGCGACTTAATTTTTGGTTGGCACAACCGTTCAGTGATCGGAACACTGGTTGAACGTCAAACACGCTAGGGACTGCCCCGAGTTCGGTTGACAGGTTCGTTTTCTTTTCTTTGGCCGCGGTTGCGGGCATGGGTCACCTCCCCGCAGGTTTACGCAAAACGCTCACCTGGGACCAAGGAACCGAAATGGCTAGTCACCTTGACGTCTCACCCGCGACACGGCCTCTGAGTGACTCAACGTGCTTCGTGAGTACATTTAACTACTCCCATACAAAGGATCCTTAGATCTGGTGTCCAACTTTCGGGGACCACTCCACTCCCTGCGACAACACTTCCCCAAGTTCACGGACCTCACCAAATATCGTCCGCAAGACCTAATTCAAGTAGAAAATGAACTCAATAACCGCCCCAGATTGATCCTCGGGGGCAAGCCACCAGTTGAACTATTCAACCAACTGCTAGCCTTCCAAAAATACCGGGTTATAGGCCAAAAAGAGTGTCTGTTAGGGCTTGTTTTGCTTTTAGTACCATAGGGATTCCCGTTTTCTTATGCCCTTGGAGGCATGAGTGCGAAGAGTGTTGGACATCGGCGGTCGTGTGAGGT
>Ga0335398_10005244_pt1 | contig 17280 bp, 15 predicted proteins | sample BON03_FD_205742 | JGI IMG/M metagenome (GOLD analysis project Ga0335398, IMG submission 205742) | Freshwater microbial communities from Lake Bonney liftoff mats and glacier meltwater in Antarctica - BON-03 (spades assembly) (version 2) | ecosystem: Environmental > Aquatic > Freshwater > Ice >... | reverse complement strand
TTTACATATACATATATATACATATATGTATACATGTATATATATATACATACATATATATATTTATATATGTATATATACATATATATGTAGATACAGATAGATGATAGTAGATATGAATTTTCACACATATATATGTATCTATATCTGCACACATATGTATATGTGCATATATATATATACATCTCTATATATATGTATATATATTATATACATATACATCCACTATATATATATATGTGTATATATATGTATTGATATATCTATATTTGTACTATATGTATATGTATATGTATAAATATAGAACAAATCTATATATATATATATATATATATATATATATACATATAGACATGTATGCATATGTATGTACATACACATATATATACATGTCTATATATACACATATCCATATCTATCTATGTATATGTGTATGTACATATGCATACATCTACATATATTTTATATGTATGTATTTACATGAAACTTGCCCAGCAATTTCGTCAGGGAGCTCGCTTTCGTGCGGCCAAGTGTGGCATGCAACTCTGATACTTCAATTGAAAGATGTGTATTCAAGACTGTTTGATATGATAATCATTTACCATCTGCAGAAAGAATAATGACATCTGCGCCATGAGGCTGTGTGCCTTTGGGGAGCGCTTTCTTTCTTTCTTTCTTTCTTTCCTACGCTCACTCTTGCCCAGGTCACTCACAAGTGTGTAGGCGAACTGTGTGGACTGACTTGTCGCTTGTCCCGCGCCCACATGCCGTTTTGGTCTCACTCTCTTATGAGCACGCACTCTCTTTGATCACCGGCGCCGGCCTGTATGTATCAACTTCCACGATGGGAGGAAAGAGCACTAAAGAAACGGGCAACGCGTGCGACGACGCTCGCATCTACTGCACGCCACAACCGCCTCGTGATGCAACCGTGGCAACATGATACCTGGCCTCCACCAATACCACACCGCCTCTGCTGGAGAACCGAATGTCCGGAAACAGCACATTGCAAAAAAATATTAAAAAATAACACCCCCTTGTTAGAAATAACACACCCGGCCGTGAGAAATGTGGTCAAATGCTACACCACCCTTTGCTAGTCTATCGAGGCTGGGGGGGCAGTGATGGCTGGCCTGCTGCTTCGTACTTGCTTCAAACCTTGTGCAACTGTGCCCTATTCCGCTTATGACCCCGTGTCAAGCAGGGCAGAAGTGGTACTGTGCAAGTGTGAGATAAGAGGGAGGGGATATTGGAGACATGACACATTGTCAGAAAAAGGACACAGACACGGACACAGACATGGACACAGACACAGACACGGACACACCCCATCCATCAATCAATCCCCCGCGCACTCACTGCCTCCCTCTCCACTTATGCACATCCCACACATTTACCCACCAACAAACACACTCACACACATGCACGCACGCATACACGGACACGCACATCCACATACCCATACCCATAACAAACACACACACACACACACACACACACATCCACATACCAAACACCTACACCCATACCCTAACTTCACCTACATCCACACCCATGTCAAAGTCTGTCTGTATGTCTGTCTATCTATCTGTCTGTCTGCCTATCTGTCTATCTGTCTGTCTGTCTTGTGTGTGCGTGTGTGTGTGTGTGTGTGTGTGCGTGTGCGTGTGTGTGTGTGTGAGAGAGAGAGAGTGTTCAGTCTCTCTCACTCAGCACGCTCTCATGCACACTCCCATACGCACACGCACACAAAAAAAAAACACACGCACATATACCATACACGCACACTATGCACTCGTGCATGTACACACACACGCACGCACAGATGCACAGGTACACGCACGCTCTTCCCTTTTCTCCTTACCGTTCCGAATTCTCCTTTCGGGTATGGGTCCGTGTTCTTCAACTGGTGCCAGTCGAAGGTGCCAGGCATCAGCGACTCGCACGGGTTCTCGCCCAGGAGCGACTGCGACACGGCATACACACATCAGAATTGCATAGCGAGCTGTGTGCGGCCTTCACGCAGCTGCGCAGCGTCCAGCGTCACTGCCTCTATGAATGCTACAGGCACTGTTGCAGCGCGAGAGCACGGGGAGCAGGGCGCGGCCACAAATTCCTTATTTTCATGCCAGCGCCCTAGTATCACCTGGGCTTGCATGAACATGATCTTGTGCAGCATTGTAAGCACGACAGCGGCTCCTCCGACTGACTCTCAGGCTCAGTCTTCGCCCCCAAAAAAGCAGCTGCCAAAAAAGCTGTTGTTCGAGTTGTTGTTTTTTTTGGCTTAGAGAGTCATGACTCAAAGAGTTCGTGGGTTTTGATTACCACGTGAAGGGCAAAGCTTTGTTCGCGCGCTCTCCGTTTTCGCGACTGTACGCCGATTGAAAGGAGCGTGCACCCGGGTAGGTGTTTTGTCCGCCCAGATACACCCAGGCTTTCGGAGCAATGGCTGCGCCCGCAAAGAAATGCACGCTCATCCTTCAAGATGGTACGCGCTGGTCTGGCGACGCCTTCGGTGCGGAGGTCAGCGTGAGCGGTGAGGCCGTGTTTCAGACGGGCATGGTCGGCTACCCCGAGGCGCTCACCGACCCCTCGTACAAGCGCCAGATTCTTGTCATCACCTTCCCGCTTGTTGGTAACTACGGCGTGCCTGACGAAAACATCCTCGACGAGCTCGGCATTATCAAGTACATGGAATCTAACAAGGTCCACGTTGCGGCACTAGTGGTAAATGCCTTCTTTCCCCTGGCCTCTTCTGCTGTCAACAATTTCGGCCCCTATTCCTTTCTGTTGCTGCCACTGCCCATCATTCTGCCTCGTTTTGAGCCCTTTGCGTTCAGCGCACATGGTCCAGCGCACGGATGACAAACCCGTGTGCAAATGCATTTTTTTTAAATTTCACCTGTCCACAGGTGTCTACGCTCAGCAAAGATTACAGCCATTGGCGTGCTGTGAAGTCACTTTCACAATGGCTCAAGGAACAAGGCATTCCTGGTATCACCGGCGTCGACACGCGCGCGCTCACCAAGAACCTGCGCGAAAAGGGCTGCACACTGGTGAGAGTTGACGATTTGTCGCTGAATTGTTACTTTCAAATGCGATGCTGTTTTCTCTGCCATGAAACAGAGGAGTTGTCTGCAGACGGTGGGGTGCGCGGCGGCGAGGGCGCGCAGCGCGCCCTCTGCGCCACACTCCCAAACACAGACACAGGTCGATTGCCTTTGTGGGGTCAAATGCATTTGTACAGCCCGTGTTTTTCAAGCACGTTGTTTGCACTGGTTGCTGTCACTCATTTCTCTCCGAAATAGATTGCCGGCTTTGATTCTGGCACTTCACCATCTTTTTGATGCATTCAAGTATGCGGAAATATCTAAATAGATTCTAAACATCTGATGTCGATGGTGCATTCAGAAACTGAAGAATTCTCTGACAACTACTTACGCACTTGATGGTGCTGCAGGCAAAACTTGTGATGGATGGCGACTCAGAGTCATCGGTGCCCATGGTAAGTTGTTGGTTCAAATGCATGCTCATGTCGTTGCCAGCGAGAGCTCCGGCTACTGTGACATGTTTGGAGGGAGAGAAAGAGTAATAATGAAATGTTTTGGGGGGGAGAGAGAGTAGCACATGCCATCTGCCTCGAATGTGCCTAAACACAAATGAGCCCACTCACACACCCACACATGCACACATGAACAGGTGGACCCAAATAAGATGAATCTTGTCGCGGAAGTGTCGATCAAGGAGCCCAAGGTTTACAACAAGGTATCCATGAGTTTGTGCAAACTACCCGTCTCTCCTATCTAAACTCCAGCATGCACACGAAATAGAAAGGATTGAAACATGTGCGCGCATACACATTGATGCGCACAGAGACACGCAAGGGTGATGAATGAAACATGCGCGCGCACACACACACAGATGCGCACAGATACACACAACGGTGATTGAAACATGTGCGTGCATACACATTGATGCGCACAGATACACACAACGGTGATGAATGAAACGTGCGCGCGCATACACATAGATGCGCACAGATACACACAACGGTGATGAATGAAATTGATGTGCGCAAGAGTCTTAAAAAGCCACAAGCAAGCAAGCCGCACAATACGACAACTTTTTGTGCATGTACACATCTGTGCATATACATAAATGGTATGTATATTTGAGCTACCGGGTGCACGCTTTGGGCACACAGCAGATGACACACCATCATCTGCCCGGTACATGCTGTGTGCACCGAGAACTTCTACGCGCTTTCATACAAAAAGGCGTTGTGGTGTGCCACTTGGACGCTTACTACAAGCCCAACATGCCCTTGGCGGCTGACATGAGGATGCCGTCTTGGCATAAGAAAGACATCTTCTGATACTCTTTCGAGACAGAGTGTTGCGAGTGTTGCAGTGTGTTGCAGTATGTTTCAGTATTGATATACGAAAGACTTCTTCTGAGACTCTTTCGAGTGGTCTCACCTCAATTGAGAAAACCAGTTTGGTTGTGTATCCATCCGCTTCTCTACCCCTGCGCATGTGCGCGCGCACACACACGCGCACACACTCGTTGACGCCCATCGCTCGCTCAAACTCTATGATCTGTATGAACAGGGTGCGGCAGTGAAAATTACAATGGTTGACTGCGGGATGAAGTTGAACCAGCTGCGGTGCATGTGCAAGAGAGGCGCTGAAGTGACTGTTGTGCCGTGGGACTTTGATTTTGTGGCGGCATATGATTCTTGGGATGGCCTCTTCATTTCTAACGGCCCTGGCGACCCTACTATGGTATGTATATGTGCGGGAGAGAAAGAGACTCTGCACATGCCAACGGACCAAAACACGCGAGAAACTCAGACACTGGCGGCTGCTGACAAGTTGACTCGTGTTCCCATCCGTTACATTGTGTACCCTTGCTGACCACAAAATGCATACGCACACGCACACACATTTCACGACGCAACAGGCTGCCAAGACGATTGCATACCTGCGCACAATGCTTGCTGATATGTCGAGCGGCAAGAAGAAGGTCAAGCCTATTTTCGGAATCTGTCTTGGGCACCAGCTGCTCTCTCTGGCAGCAGGCTGCGATACATACAAATTGCCGTATGGCAACCGCGGACACAACCAGCCCTGCATGCTTGTGGGCACAGAACACTGCTTCATCACATCGCAGAACCACGGCTTCGCTGTCGACGAGACGCGCATGCCTGAGAAGTGGGTGCCTCTTTTCCGCAATGCAAACGACCAGACGAATGAGGGCGTGGTGCACGAGACGCTGCCCTTTTTCTCGGTGCAGTTTCACCCTGAGGCGCGCGCGGGCCCCGAAGATACCGAGGGCCTCTTTGATGTCTTCATCAATGGTGCCAAGGAATTGAAAGCAGGTTGCTGCTTAATACATATATGTATACATGTATATGAGTATTGATATGTATATGGCCGCTGCAATTAGTGGCCAGCTATTAACTCATGTGCATATGCATATGGCCGCTGCAAGTCAGGGGTAGCTATTGACTCATTGTACGCAATATGCATGGCCCAGGCGACAAATTCGAGCTACGCACATGCACACAAACTCTTTCTCTCACTCTCACTCCCTGTGTCTGTCTCTCACCCACGCACACTCACACCCACGCGCACAGGCAATGAATTCGAGCTTCGCAAGGCCATCTCAGACAAGACGACGGAAATCATTGGCAAGGACCCGTCGACAGTGGAGTTGTTTGGCAAGCCCCGCAAAGTGTTGATCTTGGGATCTGGCGGCTTGTCTATTGGACAGGCCGGAGAGTTTGATTATTCTGGCTCCCAGGTTCTCCTTCTTCACTTGCTCTCCTTCACACTTGCACTCACTGACTTGCCTGCACTCACTCTCATGCGATCACCCACATGCACACATTCAAGTGCACTTGAACGATTAGCCATTCAAATCGACTTGGGTATTTTCTGCGTAGCTGATGCACTGGGTGCTCGACAGGCGATTAAGGCAATGAAAGAGGAGGGTATCCAGACCGTGCTCATCAACCCCAACGTGGCCACCGTCCAGACTGCCAAGGGTCTGGCAGATAAGGTCTACTTCCTTCCTGTGACGCCTGAGTAAGAACCTCTACGTGTGTGTGCACTTTGTACGTGTGTCTACAGTGCTAAGTGCTTGCTTCCAAAGTGTGCCCTCAACCCTTCCTGCACCCATCTCGATGTGTGAATGTGTGTGCATATGTATGTGCATATGTGTGTGCATGTTGAGACTGCAAAGGGTCTAGCTGAGATGCTTGGCGTCCTTCCTGAGACAATGGAGCGCAGACGTTGTTTGGTTGTGTGTGTTTATGTGTAAATGTCTTTTAGTGGTGTCTTGTGATGAAGAACTTCCTTCTGATGACGCCTGCATTTGTAGCTCTTGCGTTAGCAGCTCCTGATTTCGAACTTCAAGAGCGAGCGCGCGCGAGAGAGAGATCGAGCTCACTTGTGTGCCAATGTATCAGCCTTTACGCATGTATACAGATTTGGTTTCGACTTTGCAAAAGCGCGCTCTCTGATTTGCCTCAAACACACAAACACACACCCACACAGTTATGTCATTCAAGTGCTCAAAGCCGAACGCCCTGACGGCATCCTTCTATCCTTCGGTAAGAGAACAATCTTTTTTTGTGTTTATTGTTTGTGAGCAAGAAATTTTTTTTTTCCGGCCAGTGCCGTTGGAATATCTTTCGCGTGTATGCAGCCTGGAATACTGATGAGGACGCGCAGACCGCGTTTTGGGTGAGGGAGGGTGCCGCAAGAGCTTGGGGGCAGTACGAAAGTGACAGAGAAATGTGATAGATACCAGTGTGGTAAGAGTCTCATCACAACAAGAGTGTTCCCTAGCGTGTTGTGGTCTTTCTGAGGGTGCATACTTGTATATGTGTGTGTGTGTGTGTTGTGTGTGCATGTGTATAGGTGGGCAAACGGCCCTCAACTGCGGAATCCAGCTACACATGAAGGGCATTCTAGAGCAGTATAATTGCCGAGTCATGGGCACACAGGTGGAGACGATTATTGCCACTGAAGACCGCGAGATTTTCAACGCCAAGTTGGCCGAAATCAATGAGAAAACTGCCCCGTGAGTTGAAGTACACCAGCATACTCAAATTTTCACACACGCACACACTCTCCAACACAAAATCTGATTTGTCCGATTCGATATGCAACACATGCACGATGGATGATTTGCCCGAGGCGCCCGGTATCTGTATGCTATATATATACGTACACATAAGAAAATATGTATACTTACATTTATAAATATATGTATATACATTCATATATGTATATATGTATATACTTACATACATATCCATATATAACATATGTATACGATGTATATGTATATGCGTGCGTGTGTGCGCTGATGCACCATTTGTGTTGACACAAAACACGCAACAAAACACAGATCTATGTCGGCAGACTCGCCGGCTGAGGCAGAAGAGGCGGCCTTGAAAGTGGGCTTTCCGGTGATTGTGCGCGCAGCCTACGCGCTTGGAGGCCTCGGCTCGGGGTTTGCGTACAATATGAAAGAGCTGAGGGACTTGGTTTCGGTGTCTTTTTCGCATTCGCCGCAAGTGCTTGTTGAGAAATCACTGCGTGGGTGGAAGGAGGTTGAGTACGAAGTGGTGAGGGATTTGCACGGCAACTGCATCACGGTTTGTAACATGGAAAACTTCGACCCGCTCGGTATCCACACGGGCGAGAGTATCGTCGTGGCGCCCTCGCAGACGCTCGACAATTCTGACTACAACATGCTGCGCAACACCGCTGTCAAGGTGGTGCGCCACCTGGGTGTGGTTGGAGAGTGCAACATTCAGTATGCACTCGACCCCTTTTCCGACGCCTATTTCATCATTGAGGTCAACGCGCGTCTTTCGCGCTCTTCGGCGCTCGCGTCCAAGGCGACCGGCTATCCGCTTGCGTATGTGGCAGCCAAATTGTCGCTTGACTACTCGCTGCCGCAGCTCCGCAATTCCGTCACTGGCAAAACCACAGCGTGCTTCGAGCCCTCGCTCGATTATTTGGCGGTGAAGATCCCGCGCTGGGATCTTAAAAAGTTCCCCAAGGTGTCGAATAAGATTGGCAGTGCGATGAAGTCGGTGGGAGAGGTGATGGCGATTGGTCGGCGGTTTGAGGAGGCGATTCAGAAGGGTCTGCGCATGGTTGACTCGCACGAGGGCTTCGTTCCGGGCATCATCCCAGCCTCGGAGGATGAGATCCGCGACGCCACTGATCAGCGTATTCTCTCTGTCGCCACTGCGTTTGCCGACGGATGGGAGCTCGAGAAGATCCGCTCCTTGAGTAATATCGACCCCTGGTTCCTCAACCGCCTCAAGGACATCAACGATTTCAATGCCGTGCTCTCAACCTACAAGGACAAACAGGTGCCGCACGATGACCTGATGCACGCCAAGCAGCTGGGCTTTTCGGACAAAGTGATTGCTCGCTTGACACAGTCGTCGGAGTTGGCTGTCCGCAGCCACCGCAAGGCGCTCAACATTATTCCGGTGGTGAAGCAGATCGACACCGTCTCTGCTGAATACCCCGCCTGCACAAACTACCTCTATCTGACCTACAATGGCAAAACCGATGATATTGAGCCGTCGAAAGATGCAGTCTTCGTGCTGGGTTCGGGTGTGTACCGCATTGGCTCTTCGGTAGAATTTGATTGGTGCGGCGTGAGCTGCATCCGCGAGTTGCGCAAGCTGGGCCATCAGACCATCGTCCTCAACTGCAACCCCGAGACGGTGTCGACGGATTATGACGAGTCTGAGCGCCTCTTTTTTGATGAGATCTCTTTCGAGGTTGTCATGGATATTTACGAACGTGAGGCTCCAAAGGGAGTGGTGCTCTCGGTGGGAGGGCAGGCGGCCAACAACATCGCCATGGCTCTATTCCACCAGAACGTGCGTGTCCTGGGCACGTCGCCCGAGATGATTGATAACGCCGAAAACCGTTACAAGTTCTCGCGTATGCTTGACAAGCTCGGCATCGACCAGCCGCAATGGAAGGAGCTCTCTAACATACAGGCAGCTAAGGACTTCTGTAATCGAGTCACGTACCCCTGCCTGATTCGTCCCTCGTACGTGCTGTCGGGAGCGGCCATGAATGTGGCGCACTCGGACCAGGACTTGGAGTCGTATTTGGGCCACGCTGTTGCGGTGTCAAAGGACTACCCCGTCGTGATTTCCAAGTTCATTGAAAACGCTAAGGAAATTGAGGTGGACGCAGTGGCCAAGGATGGCATAGTTGTGGCATGCGTCATTTCTGAGCACGTTGAGAATGCGGGTGTGCACTCAGGAGATGCTACTATCGTGTCGCCAGCCCAGGATCTCACGCCGCAGACGCTCGAGGGTGTGCGTGACATCATGTTTGCAGTGGCGCAAGCGCTCTTCATCTCAGGGCCCTTCAACATGCAGCTCATCGCCAAGGACGATGAGCTCAAGGTGATTGAGTGCAATGTGCGTGCCTCGCGTTCCTTCCCCTTCGTTTCAAAGTGCCTGGATTTGCCGCTCATCCCGATTGCTGCGCGCATCTTCATGGGAGTGTCTGAGGGTGTGCCCACCAAGTTGGCCGTTGGTTCCAGCACCTGCGTAGGAGTCAAGGTTGCGCAATTCTCCTTCAACCGTCTTCCGGGATCGGACCCCACGGTGGGAGTGGACATGATGTCTACTGGTGAGGTGGCTTGCTTTGGAGACACGCGACAGGAGGCGTATTTCAAGGCGTTGCTTGCGACAGGCTTCAAGGCGCCGCCCACCACCAAGCCGATGTTGCTTTCGATTGGCACATATCGGAGCAAGACGGACTTCCTGCCCTACGTGCGCATGTTGGTCGACATGGGGTACCGACTGTTTGGCTCCAAGGGCACCGCCGACTACTACATGGAGAACGGCATTGATATCACCCCCATGGAGTTGCCCACCGATGCCGAGGGAGGGTCGCAGGTGAATCTCAAGGATTGCCAATTTGGGCTCATCATCAACATCCCAGCTAAGAGCCGGTTCCGTCGGCCGGCGTCGTTCAATTCACAGGGTTACCTTACGCGCACCCAGGCCATGCTGCACGCGGTGCCGCTCATCACCGACATCAAGTGTGCACGGCTCTTTGTCGAGGCAATCAGCCAATATGGCCTCTCGCCGCCTATGCGCCCGCAGATCGACTGCCGCACGGCGCACCGTGTGGCAACATTGCCCGGCCTCATTGATCTTCACGTGCATGTGCGTGATCCCGGCGCCACACACAAGGAGGACTGGGCCTCGTGCACCGCTGCGGCTCTGGCGGGAGGTATCACGATGATCTGCGCCATGCCCAATACCATGCCTGCTGTCATTGATATGGCAACACTGCAGAAAATCCGCACTCGCGCGGCGGCCATGTCGCGGTGCGACTTCGGAGCCCTCATTGGCGCCACCATGAGCAACGCCAAACAGCTCAAGAATGTCGAGGGTGCTATTGCCATGTGCATGGAGCTGGATTATGCTACAACTGCTGATCTGCAGATTGATGATTTGACCGTGTGGATGGAGCATTTCGAGAGCTGCCCGGGCAAGATGCCCATTGTTGTGCGCTCCGAGTCCAAGACGCTGGCCGCTGTCCTCATGATGGCCATGATGTACGACCGTGCTATCCACGTGTGCGCTCTGTCGCGCAGGGAAGAGATTATGGTGGTGCGGGAGGCAAAGCGGCGTGGCGCCAAAGTCACCTGCGGCGTAAGCCCCACGCACCTCTTCCTGACTGACGAAGATGTGGACAAGCAAGGCGAGGATCTGATGACCATCCGCCCCCGCCTTGCTACTGCCAAGGACAGGCAGGCGCTGTGGGATAACATCGACATCATCGACGTCTTCTCCTCGCACCACGCACCCCACACCAGAGAAGAGAAGAAGAACCAGAAGCTGCCTGGCTTCCCCGGACTGGAGACGATGCTGCCGCTGCTCCTGACAGCCGTCAACGACGGCCGCCTCACCATCGAGGATTTGGTGTTGCGACTGCACACAAACCCGCGCAAGATCTTTGGGCTGCCGGAACAGCCCGACACGTACGTGGAGGTGGATCTTGACCGCACTTGGGTGCTTCCCGAAAAGATGCCGCACGGCAAATGCGACTGGAATCCGTTCCAGGGCATCGCTGTGAGCGGCGCAGTGAGCCGTGTTGTTTTGCGTGGCGAGCTGGTCTACCTTGATGGCCAAGTGCTGGCTGACCCCGGAAGCGGAAAGGAGATGAAATCCGATGGGTCCTTCTGGGAGGCTGAGCAGGGCTCGGCAGGCCGCAAGCAGTTGCCCGCGATGCGCACGCGCTTCGCTGAGGCACGCCCTGACTCAATCAACACGCGTGATATGTCGCCGCCGCGCCGGGACCTCGAAAAGTCGCCACATCGCAAACTCGTGTCAGCACGCCCTGGCGCCGTGGCGATGCCAGGTGCAGCCATCGGTGATGTTGAACCTGTCTCTCCCAAGGCACCTGCCTATACCGATCATGTGGCTGCACACCCGCAGCACCGGCCGCCGCTAGCGCACAAGTCGCCCAATTTGCTTGCGCCTGGACTGGATGTGCATCAAGGCCTGAGCACCTCTTCCAAACTGGCTGACTGGCGTGGGCAATCAGTCTTGTCGGTTACACAATTCAATCGGTCATTTCTGCACCAACTCTTTAATCTTGCGCACGACCTGCGCGTCTTTGCTCAGGTACTGGCCACATCGTGTTTTGCACTTGGTTGTTTCCCACTACACCGTGTGTAGTGCGTCCCGTAATCAAGACAGGATGTGCTAGCACATGTTCTTTAGATACACAGTTGTTGTGCAAGATAATATAGACAGTTGCGGCAGTTGATGTGCAAAATGGTAGAAACAGTTGAGACAATTGATGTGCTAGTACCTGTTGTTTCGATACACAGTTGACGTGGAAGATGATAGAAATAGTTGAGATGGTTGTTGTGGTATTACCTGTTCTTTCGATGCACAGTTGTGCAAGATGATCGAGACAGTTGAGACAGTTGATGTGCAAGATGATAGAAAGAGTTGAGACAGTTGGGGTGCAAGATGATAAAGCGCAACGCTCGCCTGAACTCACGCAACAAAGCACGCAACAAAGCATGCACCACACAAGCTCGTTTGTCACCATAGCAAACAAACACACCCTGTGACACACAAGTGGTGTGTCTCACCATCGTCCTTTCTGTCTGTCTCTGGGCCCTATTAGAGCAGACACCTTCTTATTTCAGACATTCAGATAGCAAAAAGCACGCGAAAGGACGAGTCAGAGAGATGTATGTTCATGGTATATTGATCTTTCTGAATCTCTCTACACACCTACATATCTGTACCTATACGTGTCTATATACGTGTCTATACATATGTACATACATCTATATATAATCTCTGTCCCTCTTTCTGTCACTCTTTTTTTACAGAGAGGTCCGCTTGACATTTTAAGGGGCATGTCACTCGCTTCCGTCTTTTATGAGGTATGTCTCAACGTGGGCGTTGCTTGCTTGCTGGTGGTGTATTGGTTGGTTGGAGGCACTGCATGCACGCGGATTATCATCATTTCAGCATCATCTCACAAATACGTCTCACTGTCTATCTCTCCCCCCCCCACACACCCAACCCAACTCCTCCCCTTCCATCCGGTTTGCTCCTTTGCGTGCTGTCTTCGATTGTATCTTTATTTGATTATTTCGTTTGCTACATATGCCATCAGCCATCGACGCGAACGAGCTGCTCCTTCACAGCAGCAATGCAAAAGATGGGCGGGACAGTCATCAATTTGAGTGATATGGGATCTACTTCTGTTACCAAGGGCGAAAGTCTGCAAGATTTCATGCGCGTCATGGAGAGGTACAGCGACATCGTTGTGCTCCGTCACCCCGAGAAGGGCGCCGTGCAAAATGTAAGACGCCACCACCCACGGGTGGCGGGCCATTTGTCACCACCCATCCCTACTCCCGCCATCTTTCGTTCTCTCTGTCGCTTGCCCTCGTATACACACACATCATTTCAAGCATGTGCACGTGGGTGTGATGATGTGTGTGTTGTGACGATGCTAGCGATTATGTTGCTTTTTCATCGCATTTTTGGCTGATAGTTTGTTGGGTCTGGGTTTGCACAACACAGGTGCAGAGATTCATGCGCAAGCCAATCATCAATGCTGGAGACGGCACGGGCGAACACCCCACCCAGGTCTCTACACACATGTGTATTGCAGTGTGTTGCAGCGTATTGCAATGTGTTGCAGTGATACATATATGCAAACCAATAAGAAAAAGTGGCAGGCGAGCCGTGTAGTGTGTGGCATATGTGGCAGCACAGTTTGTCCCGCCTCCCCGTGCTGTCAATTGTCAGCCTCTCTGTCTGCAGTCTCTGTGTCTGCGGCCCTCTGTCTGCCCAACGTCTGAAGTCTTTTGTGTGTCAATTGTGTGCGGCCACTCTGCTGTCAAGTGTCTGCACTTAGTCTTGCTCTCTTTTCTGTCCTCTAGAGTTTCCCACAAAGATGTGTGATGTTTAGTGTTTTGGGTGTGTATGGGGTATGTTTGGGGTGTATTTGGGGTGTATTTTGGGCGTGTTTTGGGAGTGTAGCATCTTCTGACACAAGCTCATCCATCAAACATGGACTCCAGGCGTTGCTGGACGTATACACGATCCGTGAGGAAATCGGCACGGTGAACGGGTTGACAGTGGCTATGGTGGGCGACCTGAAACACGGGCGCACTGTTCACTCGCTTATTCAGCTGCTGTCGCTGTATGATGTTAAGATTCGTCTCGTCGCGCCGGCTGGGCTGGAGATGCCGCAAGAGTATGTGCAGCTTGCTAAGTCCAAGGGTATTGATGTGACAGAGGTATGTAACACTGCAACATACTGCAACACACTACAGCACACTGCGATACACTTCAACACACTGCTGCAATATACTGCAATACACTGCAATACACTGCAATGCACCTCAACACACTGCAAGGGTATTGATGTGTCAGAGGTATGTTTCCTGTCGTGTGTGTGTCTGTTTTGTAGTCATGTGTCAAACGCGTGTCAAAGGGGTGTCTTTCGTTGTGAATCTGTGCTCCATTGATGCGTGAGACGTTGGTCATGCACGTGTGAAAGGTATGTCGTCGATGTGTTGATATTTATGTGTCAGAGCTGGGTCTTGTTCAAGACACGTGTGGCAGAAGCGTGGCTTGACAAAGCAATTGAGTAGACTCGTATAAGCACGTATAACAAGTGGTGCAATGAGTAGACTCCCATAAGCACATGACTCCCATAAGCACATGACTCCCACAAGCACACATGACGAGTGGTGCAATGAGAAAACTCCCATAAACACATATAACAAGTGATGCAATGAGTAGACTCCTATTAGCACATGACTTCCATATAATGAGTGGTGCAATGAATAGACTCCCATAAGCACGTGGCTCCCATAAGCATATATCAAGAGTGGTGCAATGAGCAGACTCCCATAAACACATATATCAAGTGGTGCAATGAGCAGACTCCCATAGGCACATATCAAGAGTGGTGCAATGAGTAGACTCTGATAAGCACGTGAACCTCATAAACACATACAAACAGTGGTGCAATGAGTAGACTCCCATAGGCACATATCAAGAGTGGTGCAATGAGTAGACTCTGATAAGCACGTGAACATTATAAGCACATACAAACAGTGGTGCAATGAGTAGACTCCCATGCGCACGTGTAAAGGGTTGCACAGGACGCGTTGCAATCAGCATCCCGTGACGTGTCGTGACAGGAGCATTCACTGACGAGTGTGGCCATCCTTGGACATATATATGTGCTGGATGGCGCAGGAACCGCTTCTGTCTTTGGCGAATCAAGACAAGGAGTCGAATTTCCTTACAGACATTTGTATGATGCCAATGCTTCACATATCTGAAGCATTGACTGACAAGTGTGGGTGTGCAACACTCTGCAACACACTGCAACACACTGCACAACATTATATCATATGTGGAGCATTGACTGACGAGTGTGGGCAACCTCTCACACATTTGCAGCATGATCATATCAACCAAGTCATCAGCGAGGCGGATGTTGTCTATGTCACGCGCACCCAGAAGGAACGCTTTTCCGACCCTGCTGCTGCTGAGGCTGCGAAGGGCTCATATGTCATCACGGCGCAGACGCTCACGAAGGCCAAGTCGAATATGATCCTCATGCATCCGCTCCCGCGCGTAGATGAGATCCACGAAGAGTGCGATCTCGACCCCCGCTCCGTTTACTTCCGTCAGGCTGAACATGGTATGTATGTTCGGATGGCACTTCTTGCCGTTATTGCTGGCAAGGCTTAGTTGTCTGTGGTTGTATGTGCACATATTGTGCAGTGTGGTGCAGAGTCATGCAGTGTGTTGCAGTGTGTTGCAGTGTGTTGCAGTGTGTTGCAGTGTGTTGTATGTGCACATATTGTGCAGTGTGGTGCAGTGTGTTACAGTGTGTTGCAGTGTGTTGTATGTGCACATATTGTGCAGCCTTCTGTCACAAAGCGTACAAGCTCGTGCATGTACGCGTGTCGGAGAAGCGTGTACGTGTGACCTTGCGCACATATGTTTTGTGTGACCTTGTGCATATATGTATTTGTGTATATGTATATATATTATGTGTGTATATATATATATACATTTACGTATATAGATATGTGTACTTATATATAGATTTGTATATTTATATATGAATAGTGCACATATACACTTCTGTATACACAAATTCACGAACACACGCACGCACACACGTAGACACACACACACACACACACACACACACACACACACACGTAGCGGCTCAATAAACAGACGTCGTGAGTCAAGAGTGATGATATGTACAGACGCAGAAACAGACATTGTTAAACATTGTTAAAAATCAAATGAATGTGCCTCATTATACCACATGTTGTATACAGACTTCAGACTGCAACACACTACAACACACTACAACACACTACAACACACTGCAACACACTGCAACAAATCAAATGAATGTGCCTCATTATACCACATGTTGGTATCTTGTGTTGGGGTCCCTTCACCCTCATCAGCCTCTTTCTCTCTTCTTTTCTCTCTCTCGCTCTCTCTATTTCTGCCTCTCTTTCTGTCCCTCTCTTTCCTCCAATCGTATCTTAGCGTCCCTTCACCCTCTCGCCAGTCTGTCTCCTCTCTTTCTCTCTCTCTTTTTCTCTCTCTCTCGCTCTCTGTATTTTCCTCTCTCTTTCTGTCTCTCTCTTTCTTCCAATCTCTCTCACACAGTTTGAATGGCAGTGAGGAATGGAGAGGTTGGGGGCAGGAGGGGGGAGAGACCAAAATCCCTCCCCTCCTCAACACACGGTTTGAATTTTCACTCATCCTTCTGTTGCCAGCAACATCTACAGATCAACATTGTCAAAATCACACTGGTTCGTGGAATTCGTTTCGAAATTATTTCATCGAATCCTTGTGTGTCAAACTTGGCGAATCGAATTGTCCGGTCACGGTAGTAGTAATCCGACAAAATCTATTTGTGGCAAACGTGATCTATATGCGGCAAACGTGCGGGTAGTGCTCGGCCATGGCTTAGGGCAGCAAACGCCGAGCGATACAAATTGATTGAATCAAATCGATTTGCTATGGGGTGGCTACTGTTTGCAGGATCGATTAAACTATAGGTCTCTTTTGCAGAATATTGTCTCTTTTATAGGGCTCTTTTGCAAAAGAGACCTGTAATTTTATCGATCCTACTAATCAAAGTCACCCCATACTCGATCATGCAACCACAATGTATTTAAGAGTGACATGCACCCGATACCTTGTAACAAAAAAAAGAGTACATTTGGTTGTTGGAATGATAAATCTAGTAAGTGTGTGCAATACATATATATATGTTTATGTTTTTTTTTTCAATACCGTCTTGATGTAGGTCAATTCTCATTAGATGTCTATATTTATTTAAGTGTATATATGTATATAATCATATACGCCAAACGAGTATCTATATATATATACATGTATACCGCCCGACCCAATCAATCATGTATGTTCCCTTACAGGTAAATAGATCTCAAAAATGTATTTTACTAATTGTCCAGTACAAATATATAAAATCATGTTGCGGAGATTTTTATTCTCCAGAATCTGATCCTCCGCACAAGATTATGCGGTACTGGGTTTATTACTCAACCCAGTTGTGTTTTGGATTTCCACCTGACAGAATCTGTCAGGTGGAAATGATTTGTATTGGCGGTGTACCAGTTTTGAAAAGGCATTTCGGCGGGGCCGGCCCTTAA
>Ga0335398_10005241_pt1 | contig 17284 bp, 17 predicted proteins | sample BON03_FD_205742 | JGI IMG/M metagenome (GOLD analysis project Ga0335398, IMG submission 205742) | Freshwater microbial communities from Lake Bonney liftoff mats and glacier meltwater in Antarctica - BON-03 (spades assembly) (version 2) | ecosystem: Environmental > Aquatic > Freshwater > Ice >... | reverse complement strand
CCAAAAAGCTTGGACTTAGCGTCAGGGTTATCACTGGCCTAACGGCCGGTGTTTCACAGGAATCCATTGAGAATGCCATCGACGAGATGGTTGACGAAGGAATCGAAGTTTCTCCCGTTTACTAGAGCCATTGGCTCTCTCTGGCCGCTCCGGCGCTCGCGGCAACGGTGAAGATGTTTGGTTGGCCAAAGCCAGCTGCAGCGAATGCGGCCGTGACATCGGTTTCAAGGTTGGATAGTAGGTCTTTGCTAATGACTGCAATCGCAGCCCCACCAAAGCCGCCACCGGTCATTCTGGAGGCGATAGCACCTGTTTTCACCGAGGTTTCGACCGCTAAATCCAATTCCGGGATGGAAATCTCAAAATCGTCACGCATTGAGGCGTGGCTTGCTTCAAAAATCGGACCGAGCTTGTTAATTTCTCCGGATTTCAGGGCTGCGACCGTTGCTAGCACTCGATCATTTTCGGTGATGATGTGGCGAACTCGCCGGTAAGTAACATCGTCAAGTTTTACCTTGGCGGTTTCAAGGTCGGAGTGGCTAAGTCCTCGTAAGGACATGACGCCCATGACCTCGGCGCCTTTCTCGCAGGCATCTCTTCTGGAGCGGTAGCCGCCGTCGGAGTGACGATGTGAGACCTGGGTGTCAATAACTGCCACAACCAGATTCTGAGCTTCAAGGCCAAGCTCAACTATTTCCGTTTCAAGCGTCAGGCAGTCAATCAAGACCGCAGCGTCAGTTGCAGCAAGCATCGATGCGGTTTGGTCCATGATGCCAGTTGGGGCTCCAACAACTTCGTTTTCGGCTCGTTGGCCAATAAGTGCAAGTTCCTGTTTGCTATGACCAAGGTTCCAAAGGTCATTTAGCCCGAGTGCTACTGAGCACTCAACCGCGGCCGATGATGAAAGGCCGGCGCCTATGGGAACATTGGAATCCAAAAAGAGATCAAACCCGGAATCTAGACCTGCCCGCATTACCCAGGCAACGCCGAGTGGGTAGAGCGCCCAGTCAAGGTCTGCTGGCTCAGTTTCGCTAAGCTCAAATTGAACGACCCCCTCGGTGAAAGAAGTTCCGATTCTGATGATCGAGTCGTCCCGCTTGGACATGGCCGCATAAGTTCGCTTATCGATTCCGAAAGGGAAAACCAAACCGTTGTTGTAATCGGTGTGCTCGCCGATCAAGTTTGCGCGTCCCGGTGCTGACCACACTCCGGTTGGTAAATAACCAAACTGTTTTTCAAAGCCTTCGGTTGTTTGCCTGGTCAGGTTCACTTGATTACTTTCCTAAGTCTTTTGGCAGTCTCCTCTGGTTCAACGTCTCCGACAAAAGCGCCCATGGCACTTTCCGATCCAGCCAAGTACTTCAGTTTTTCGGCATCACGCAGTGGAGAGGTAATTTGCAGCATGAGCCTTATCCGGTCTCGGTTTTCAATCATTGGTGCCTGATGCCAGGCGGAAATGTATGGAACTGGCTTGTTATAGAGAGCGTCTAGACCAGTAAGAAGGCGCTTATAGGCGTCGGCTAGTTCGCTCACTTCAGCATCTGTTAGTTCAGTGAAGTCCGCAACCTGACGCTTTGGTAGTAGGTGGATTTCAATTGGCCATCTGGCAGCAAATGGCACAAATGCCAAAAAGTTCTTGGTCTCTAGGACGTTCCTACTGGATGCTTTTTCAAATTCCACTAGTTCACTGAAGAAATCACCGCCGTGGTCATCGATGCTGGCGATTAGTTTTTCGGTTCTGGGGGTCACAAATGGATAAGAGTAGATCTGGCCGTGGGGATGATGGAGGGTGACCCCAATTTCTTCCCCACGGTTTTCGAACGGAAAGACCTGCATAACGCCCTCTAGTTTCTGGAGGTAGGCGGTGCGGGATTGCCAAGCTTTGATAACCGTTTCGATGCGCTCGACTGGCATGGAACCCAAGCTGCCCCGGTGCTCTGGGCTGAAGACAACAACCTCACATCGACCGTAGGAGCTTGTTGAGAAGCCAAAAGGTTTAGTTTTATCGGGCTGTGAAATTTCCCCGAGGTCCGGTCCAAAGGCTGGACCTTTGTTTTCAAACACTGCGACATCGAAATTGTCTGGAACTTCGCTTGGGTTATTTTCGGAAGTCGGGCAGAGCGGACACGCGTGAGCAGGTGGTAGAAATGTGCGCTTTTGTCTATGTGATGCGACAGTGATCCATTCGCCAGACAATGCATCGTGGCGAAGTGCAGCAGTTTCGGGTCTTTCATCCGACTCACGCTGATCTTGCTTGCGGATGGCCGGAAGCCTTGATTCGGCGTCGTCAAAATAGAAGATGTCCCGGCCGTCAAAAAGCTTGGCTTCAATACTGGGCTTGTTCACTCAATTTCCTCATACTCACTGTCTGCAACATAAGCGGGCGCGCAAAGACGACCCTGGTGAGCAACTGAGTACTTCCCGCCTAGACGAGAAGAGTTCCAGTATTGCAGGATTTGGGCTTCTCGGGGGTCAAATTACGCATCTTGCAAATATGCTTGCGATCGACATCTTCAGCACTGAAATAGCAGTCGGGAGATCTAAGAGCTATAGCTACGAAACTAGAAGTCGCTAGAAGCTAGGTCTTTTTCGTCTGCTTCTATGGCAGCAACGAGCCTTGCAACCACATGTTCGGTTGTCATGCCGGCTGGAAAAGTCGGTGCTTGACCGGCAATAGCTCTGGAAGCTAGACCGGTTTCGGTGTGGCCAGGTCTTGCTGAAATTACTCGAATTCCTTCGCGGCGCCATTCTTTGCCAAGTGCGGTCAAGAATCCGTGAACTGCGGTCTTGGAGCCACAGTAGGCAGCCATGCCCATCATGGGGGTTTCTGCAACTACGCCTGTGATGTTTAGCACGAAGGGCTGGTTGCCAGCCTCCGAAGACTCCTTGAGCTTTCCGAACAACTGCGAAATTAGCTGAATAGGTCCTTGCGAGTTCACGGCGTTTAGCCGCTTGGTGGTTTCAACGGTGAGTTCACTAACCGGGCCAAAGGCGACCACTCCACTGGCATTAATGATTCCGTCGATCTGACTTGCAGCAACCAAGTAATCGGTCAAAGTCTGAATTGAATCTGGTTCTTGGAAATCCAGCAACAACCTAACCTCTGCCTTGGCAGGGATGAGCCCTGCAGAGTCATTGTTTGTCGCAGTGCCAAGCACATTTGCACCCTTTGAGGACAGAACGTTTGTAAGCTCTGACCCTAGAGCGCCTGAGGCACCGGTCACCAAAATAGTTTTTCCTGAGAGATCCATATCAAAAGATAACAGCATCGCGGCTCGCGGTATTTCGATGAATCGGGTGAATTTGGCAACAAACCCTAGGATTAGCCATTGTTGGCAGGCTTTCAAGGAGCTTCATGCGCAAATTCATTCCGCTGGTTGTGACAGCGGCTTTTGTCTACTGGGGTTTTTATCTTCGTGCCGCTGGAGCAAGCAACTGGGTTTTTGCGCCGGAGGCAGTAACCGATCTTTTGGTGAGGCCTGGTGATGCGACTGGACTGTCTTTTTCACTCGGCAGAACCGTGCTAAAACCGAAAGACGTACAACCGAGAGACTAGGCAGAGTTGTCAACTAGACAACTAGAGGGGTAACACATTGAGGCGTATTGGCATTTGGGCACTGGTGGCAGCGACGCTAGGTCCAATTCAGAATGTACTCGGCTGGACAATCTCAGGAGCTCTGGTTCCAGGCTATGACCCAATCGCCAAAACAATCAGTGATCTTGCGGCAGACGATTCACCGGTACAGCTAATTCAATCAAGCTTCTTTTTGGTTGGTTCGGTCCTAACCCTTATCGGGGCCTGGCAGGCAAAGGCGTTCTCGCTTCCGGGGCGGGTGGCTTTGGCCGCAGCGGGTTTTGCAGGCTTTGGCTACACTTTTTTCCCAACCCCGTCGCAAGACAGCTCTTCTTCTTGGCACGTGGTGTTTGCAACCTTCGCCTTTATCTTGTTCTCGGCATGGCCACTTTTGGCAATGCGCTTTGATACGCGATATCACTGGAGCATCAGACCAATCGGTGCGATTCCAGCGACTTTGATCATGGGAATCGCCACTTTATGGTTCCTGTTGACCTGGCTAGAGCCGGGACAACCAATTGTTGGCCTCTCGGAGCGCGTGATTGCAGTCATGCAGGTGTTGTGGCTATCGGCTGCAATCTGGATGCAGTGGTTGCACCAGCGAAGAGCAGATTCCCGGATTTCAATCCGAACCTGAGCGCATGAAATAGTTCTATAGAGATTCTCCAGCTTCACTGGATCTGTGAAACTCGACTCGCACTGAATTCTTTCCACAAAGCTTGTTTGGTCTCTGGGTTATCGAAGAACGCAGGAACCGGAAAGGACACCACAAGTCCACCCACACTTTGTGCGAACTGGTTCAATAATTCCTTGGGCCGAAACTAGAGAACCGGAGTGAATCTCAACCTCAGAAACTAGCTGAATCATGACTAATCTGGCCGGCGATGCCAAGTCGGTAACGGTACTTTGAGAGCTGTAGATCTCAGTCAGAGTGAAAGCACTTGGGGTCTGCCCCAATGGTGAAGAAGGGCTAGTTTTTCTGGAGTTGACGGGCAATTTCAGCGACGTGATCGTTTGCAATCGAGTGACCACCTGGGTGGCTTAGCCATGTCACTGCGGCCCCCGACTGTCTTAGCTTCTCAACCAGGCCAGCGGTTACTGCTTCTGGGGCATAAGAATCTTGGATCCCGTTGGCAATGAAAACTGTTTTCCCACTCAAGTCTGGAAACTGGGTTAGCTGCGGCATGGGATTGGTTGCTCCAAAAGCCACAACTCCAGCTATTGAATCAGGGCTGTTCAACAACAGGGCCAAAGCGGCGTTGCCACCGTTTGAAAACCCAACCGCGTAGGCCGTGGAGAGTTCCAAGGAGTATTCGTTTTGGGCTGCATCAAAAAAGCTAACAAGCTCGATTATTGACTGGACCAAAGAGTCCTGAACGAAACTGCCGTCTGGATTTCTAGCGAAAAAGCGGTTCATTCCTTCCTCCACGTTCATGCCCCTAGGGGACAGGATACTGGCCCCGGGGATCAGCATCTGGCCAAGGGGAACCAGGTCGTTCTCGTCAGCTCCGGTGCCATGGAGAAGAATCAGTGTCTTCTCATTACCTGCTTTGAATACGTGCGGTCTGGAAATGTCCGTTGGGCTAGTCATCAAGGTCTCCAAGGGAGGGTAGGGATTCGGCGATTTGCTCACGAGACGGCTCCAGCCAGGGGGGCAATTTGAGCTTGCGGCCCAGCTCCAAAAGTGGCTCATCGATCTCGAAGCCCGGATCATCGGTTGCAATCTCAAATAGCACCCCGCCTGGCTCGCGAAAATAGATGCTCTTAAAGTATTGTCTGTCCAAAACTTCGGTAACCGCGATTCCGCGGCTTGATAATTCCTGGCGCCAAGACTCCATTGTGCTTAAGTCAGGTGCTCGAAACGCCACATGGTGTACCGTTCCACCTGCCTGCAGCCCTCGCTCTAACACTCCGCCTAACACTTCCACCTGCGCTCCAGAGTTGCCATCACCCATAGTGAAACTCGCGCCGGATTTTGTGTCTGCGGCATGGGTCATTCCTAGATCGGCAACCAGAAGCTCGGAAGTGGGGTCAATCACTTTTTGGCTGAGGGTGACCGAGTGCAATCCACGGACAGCAAACTCCTGCGGAATTGAACCCACACCATCCCAACCGCTTCGAGTATCTCCATCGGTTGCCACTAAAGACAGCTGCATACCGGCAGAATCACGAAAGGTAATCTCTTGGCCATCAGCGCTCAGCGACGGGTTGACCTCAATTGACTTCAGCCGATCAAACCACCAACTGATTCCTTCGCGAGGAACACTAAAGGAAGATTTCGTGGTGAGTCCAGAGCCTTCTCTGCCCGATGTAACCCCTGGCCACGGGAAGAATGTCATCAGAGTCGAAGGACTCCCGGTGGCATCGCCGTAATAAAGGTGCCAGATGTGGGGTGCGTCAAAATTAACGGTTTGCTTCACCAGCCGAAGCCCCAACACTCTCGTGTAAAACGCTACGTTTTTCTCGGGATCTGCGGCAAGCGCCGTTACGTGGTGAATACCACTTGGTTGGACAATCATAAATTACTGCTTTCTACCGTTTGGTCAGCAGTATAAGTAAGACATCTATTCCGAAATTGGCCGCACTGGTTTGTAAGACGACTCTCCGAATCCAATGCCGGAAACTCGATTAGGCTTTTCTGGTGTTGATCGCCGGAGTGGACTTGGCTGCAGAGCCAAAAGGAACAGCTATGGCCATAGTCGAATGGAATCCGGGTGGCGCGAAGCTGATAAGCCTCCAGCTAGGAGTCACGGATAATTTGATTGTCGAAGCCTCTGCAAAAATAGACAAACTAGGAATTGACTGCCCCCTAGGATGGCCCATTGAATTCGTTGAGTTTGTAAAAAATCACTCTAATCTTGGCTCTTTGGACTTAGCAGTCGACGGAGGCATGGATTTTCGCAGGAGGCTTTCGTACCGAGAGACGGACAGGATAGTCAGATTAAAAACGGGTCGCTGGCCATTGAGTGTTTCAACTGATCGACTCGGGCTGACCGCTATGCGAGCGGCGGGGCTTCTTGGTAGGTTGCAAAACAGTGGGATTCGAATCGATAGATCGGGGTCCGGGGTGGTGGTCGAGGTTTATCCCGGTGCAACGCTTAGACTCTGGGGCTTTGAAACAAGAGGGTATCGTGCCTCAGCCGAAATCCGAGAAAAGCTTTTGACTGACATTCAAGTCAGCGCTCCTTGGCTCGATTTTTCGGAATTTTCGTCTTTAATGATTAAATCCTGTGACGCCTTTGATGCCGTGATTGCAGCGCTGGCAACCAGGTCTGCTTGTCTAGGCTTTTATGATCCACCAACTGCTAGCCAGCTGGCTCAGGCAAGAATTGAAGGGTGGATTGCATTGCCCAATCAGCCCTTGGAAGCTTTGATTTTGGGCAGTCGAACCTAGTGGTCGAACGAACTAAATTGGCGTGCCAACTGCAGTCAAGATGGCCATGAGTGGCACAATCCTGCCGTGTGGCACTTCATAGGCTCCGCGCTTGGGAGAAGCTAGCCAGCGACTAGAAATCAGCTCCTTGAGGTGATGGTAGATCTGACCGCCAGTGCCAGCATCGAGTTTTTCGACCAGTTGTGTGACGGTGGTTTCGCCGTATAGCACCGCCTGCAGGATCTGTAGGCGGACCGGGTGCCCCAAAGCTGCAAGCGCATCGGCTTGTTCCGACCAATCCTGTTCGAATAGCTCCTTGGCCCCGATCCCGTATTGCCACTGGACGACTCCTCTGGTTGGGAGCTCCACCGCTCCCGCGTATAGGACCGCTCCACCCTCAGGGGATCGCACCAGCAACCCCTCGAGGGCCCACAATGCATCTTCTTCCGATGCAATCTCTGGTGGGGACGCCTCCTTGGATTTTTGTCCTTGGAGAGTGAGCATTGCCTGCTCCAATAGTGCGAGCCTTGATTCGAAGTCCGACTTCTCTTTCATAACTACAATTACACGTAATTACATAGATTATTTTAGTTGACTATTGGATTTGATCACTTAGGATTATTTCAATTAGGCGCAGAGCTCCTCGCGTTATCGAAATTGGCAAACACCTAGCCTTGGTCTAGTCTCGATTACATGACTAATGAAGCAAACACTCTAAAAGCCCTTCATGATGGACCTGAGATTCTGCGTCTAGTAAACGTTTGGGATGCCGTGACCACCAAGGTAGTTACTGCAAATCCAGCGACAAAAGCTATTGCCACCGCTGGTCACAGCATCGCGGCTAGCCACGGCTATCCAGATGGTCAAAAGATTCCTTTTGATCTCTTGGTTGCTGCTCTAGAACGTATTGTCAAAGCCACCGAACTTCCTGTCACCGCAGACCTCGATGCTGGCTTTGGTGGCGACCCAGAAGACCTGGCCAAGGTTCGTGAGAATGTTAGGCGAGTGGTTGCTTTGGGAGTTGTCGGTCTAAATGTTGAAGATCGTATGGAGTCTCTCGATAACTCCAAAGCGCGCATGAGTGCATTACTTCAAGGCGCTCAAGATGAGGGCGTGGACCTGGTTTTGAATGCTCGAACCGATGCAGTTTTGAAGCCGGGAGATCTAAGCGCTGAAGAGGCCACTCAAGAGGCGATTGTCCGAGGCAAGGCCTACCTAGATCTAGGGGCAACCTGCGTGTTTGTGCCTGGCATCCTGGATGCGATACGCACCAAAACTCTTGTTGAAGGGATCGGCATGCGCAAGATGAGCGTTATCGGTTTGCCAGGTTCCTTGAGTGCAATCGAGTATGAGGCGCTTGGTGTTGCAAGAATCAGCTATGGGCCAATGACCCAGAACGTTGCTTTGACCTCGCTCAAGCGCTTGGCTGAATCGCTCTATGCTGATGGTGTGATCCCAATGGATACCGAGGGGCTTAACAGTTAGCGCTGAGCGGAGAGTCGGGGGCGAGGTCTGGCACTGAATGCAAAAAATGAGTAGGCCCCGTCGGATTCGAACCGACGACCCACGGATTAAAAGTCCGTTGCTCTAACCAACTGAGCTAGAGGCCCCTGCAGCTTAGAAGTGTATCAGCCGATTAGCTCAATATGTCTTTAGTAGTGAACCTTGAGTAAGCCAAGGCACCAAACACAGCAATATACCCGAGCTGTAATAACGAATTACTAGCGAATGAACCAAGTTCAATTGGTTGCCGTAGAAGATCTGCAAAGCTCAGCCAATAGTGGGTAAATAACCATTCGTGCAGCCAGGAAAGCTGTGGCAGATTATCAAGAATTTGGCTGACGCCAGCCAGCACAACTGTTGCAGCCATTGCGCCAACCGGGACAGTGGTCAGGGTTGAAACAAATAGCCCGATGGCGAGCAGGCCGCTCATGGAAATGGCGGTGTAGACAGCGACCAGTGCCATGCGGCCGATTGATTCTGCTAATGAGATTTGGTCGCCCGACAACAGTGTAACCGGGCCAACTGGAAACAGAATCGCTCCAATAATTCCGCCGGCTAACATCAGCGTGAAGGTGCCGGCAAGTGCAAAGACGATTGTCCCTAGGTACTTCACAACTAAGAGCCTGAGGCGCCCAACCGGTGCAATTAGCAGATACCTGAGGGTTCCAAGGCTTGCTTCACCGGCAATGGTGTCTCCGGCAACAACGGCCATAGTTAGAGGCAGAAACAGCGGCAAAGCCAAGAGGGTGGCGGTAAACCCGGTGAAAAGACCATTCTGAGTTACTCGATCAAGGAATGGCGGACCTTCGCCGGGCGCTAGCTGCTCACTGGTGAGTGCAACCGCTACCGCCAACAGGATTGGTATCAGAGCAATTGCCGCGAGCATCGCCCAGGTGCGGCGCCTCGTGAACATGACTCTTAGCTCTGAGCCCATCAAAGAAAGACTTAGGGATTTAGCGAACAACTTCAAACCCCTCTCCGGTTAGGTTGACAAAGTATTCTTCCAAACTTGGTTGTTCGAGACGAATCTCGCTCACCATAAATTTCTTCTTGACTAATAACTGGTTCAGGTTTGCAACGTCAAAGTCACTTGGCACTGGCACAACGACCCGGTCCGGCTTCAATGAGAGTTTTGTCAGACCCTGGGCTTTTAGAAAGTCAACCAATTCATCGATTCGGTCTGCTTTTAGCACCAGTCTGGTTTGAGATTCGTTTCGTAATTCTGCCAAGCTGCCTTGCGCGACAATCTTGCCGGCTGTCATAACAGCCAAGTGGCTACAAAGCTGCTCGATTTCGCTCAATAAATGGCTCGAGACAAAAATCGTTATGCCCTCGGAAGCCAATGAACGAATTAGGTTTCTGACCTCTCTGGTTCCTTGCGGGTCTAAGCCGTTCGTCGGCTCATCGAGAATCAGGATCTCTCGTGGCTTCAAAAGCGCATTTGCCAAGCCCAGGCGCTGCTTCATACCGAGTGAATAGGCGTGAACCTTTTTCTTAGCAGCGTTTGTGAGGCCAACTCGATCTAGTGCAGCATCGACTCGCTGTTTCCGGGTGGCACTCATTGAATTACGATCGGCCGAATCGATTCGAATCAGGTTGTTGCGCCCCGACATATAGGGATAGAAGGCTGGGCCTTCAACAAGGGCTCCCACCTTTGGTAAGGCGTGTTCTAGTTCCTTAGGAATTGGGTGACCGAGTAGTTCTATCTCGCCCTTGGATGCCGCGGCAAGACCCAGAATCATTCGGATTGTGGTGGTCTTACCCGAGCCGTTAGGACCCAAGAAGCCGAACACCGATCCCTTTGGAACGCTGAGATCAATACTTGATACGGCTTTTTGGGAACCAAACTGCTTCGTTAGAGAACTGGTTTTTATAGCCAGTTCCTGGCCCTGGGGCATAGTCCTTATTTCGAGACGCTGAGCAAGTACTCAACTGTTACGGCACCCATGTACACCTCGCCAGAATCAGTCAGCAAGACATTCACGAGTGCGGTTGAGAACACTTTGCCGCCTGGAACCTCGGTCAGCATGTCACCGAATAGCTCAGTGGCCATCAGTCCCGCTGGAATGTCAGCTGGCATTACCGGCAAGTGAACAACGCTCTGCCAGTTGTCTCCAATTACCTCCGGCTTGGCTGAGTCTGCGAGTGAAGCCTTGAGCTCTGCCTCTAGTGCAGCAGTGTCTTTGTCGGCATAACCCTCAAGATCACTTGAATCCAAGGTAGTGACCTCGGTGCCGGTGGGTGGAGTGAATTCAAATATCGAAGAGTCAATGGGTCCAAAGCTGATTGATTCAAAACCAACCGACATTGCGGCTGCGCTCTGCTGAGTGGAGAAGATTTCAACCTTCAACGGAAGGCCAGTCTCAGAGTCGACCGAGATTTCGGCGCGGTCCACGAGTGAGCCTGCGGCATCTGGGCTGATGATCAGCTGGTATGCAGAACGTCCAGCAACATTGTGGTCCCTACCAACTTCAACTGTGCTGGTCTCGTCGATCATGTCAACCAGGTAGTTTGCAATGGCTTCGGGGGAGCTTAAGTCCAGAGCGATTGACTCTGCGTAGGCCTGAATTTCCTGCTCGGCAGTTGCTTTCTTTGCAGGGTCGATTTCCATGTTGATAGTTCCAGTTGTAGCGGTTGCAGTCTTGGCGTCATAGGCCCAAAACTCATCACCGTTTACGATCAAGTCTCGCTGAGACATTGGATCTAAAATCTGTGCTCGTAGCTTGTCTTTACCAGAGACATAAACCCTCACGGTGTGTGTGCCGGAGACAAACTCCATGGCCTGGGTCAAGGTATTGGATTCAATCACCGCTGGAACAAAATCTGCAAATTCGGCAGGCATCTTCTCGGCCATCTGATCAGCCATGTCTTCGCTAACCATTGAGCTGAACTCCAAGGATGGAAGACCCATGTCGCTGACCTTCACGATGGTGCCAGAAAACTCCAGAACTTCGCCCTTTTGCATCAGCACCATTACTTCGGCAGCGCTAAGGTCCGGGAGGTCAACCGCGTTAGCTTGCAGTGGAACTGCCACCGCACCAAGTGCAATTACAGCCGGAACCGCTATGGAAGGAATCCATCGCTTTGAAATACGCATCTTTGATCTCCCTGATTGTTCGTAATTATGACTCTAAGTCATTCAACTTATAGTTAGCTGAGAGTGTTCCCAACTAACCGAACTTCTTGTTTATCAAACTCAGTGTCAAAACTCCAGCATCTGATGGTTTTATTCCAAGTTGGCGTCGATTACGTTCGGGTTTGCTGGATTTCGGTCTTGAGAGCCCCATGGTTGTTTGTATTCGCTGGACATAAGATCCAAGAACAACTTGGCATCAAACTCTTCTGGCCCACGCACTCCAGTAGCTTTCCAGTCACCACGCGATAGCAGCTCCAACGCGACCACTGGGACAAGAGCAGTCTGCCAGACCACGGCCTGAGCATTGTAGTTTTTACCAGTCCAGCTGGTGTCTGCCACGTGATAAAGGTAGGTAGCTCGTGGCTTACCATCTAGCCCTTTGCCGGTAACCAAGGTTCCAGCACAGGTCTTTCCAGTCATTGAATCAACCAGTGATGCTGGGTCAGGAAGCACAGCCGCAACTAGGTCTCTCGGAGCAATTTCAGCACGGCCCGATTTTGATCTAACCGAAACTGGCTCAATCTTGTCTAGACCTAGAGCATGAAGGGTTTGCAAGACGCCGATGAACTCGGTTCCAAGGCCGTACTTGAAACGGACTTTCTGAGCATCCATGGTGCGGGGCAACATGTTTACTTCTTCGTGCTCAACATTCACGCACTCAATTGGGCCAATCCCACCTGGGAACTCGAACATAGCGGGCTCACTAAATGGTTCTGTGGTGTACCAACCGCGATCTTTTTCCCAGATCAGCGGCGGGTTCAGACATTCTTCGATGACAGTCCAGATGGAGAATGACGGTGCGAAGATTTCTTCACCTTCGTCATTTCGAACTACTAGGTTTCCACCGTCTAAGATGCAGATCTCATCAACCTCACTGAAAAGGTGGTCAGCTGCATAGCGAGCAAAAATATTGGAAATGCCAGGCTCAGCTCCGGTTCCGATAAGAGCCAGTAGGCCAGCCTTCTCAAACTCAGCGTGCTTGTCATATTGCCAGTCGCCTAGCTTTTCAGCTGGAGTGTTGAACGGGTCGGTCTTGTGAACATGGCTCAGGCTCATTGCCATGTCCATGTAGTTCACGCCGGCCTTTAGGGCACCATCAAAGATGCTCTGAACAAACTTGGGCTCAACCGCGTTCATGATGTGAGTGGCGCCGACTTCTTTAGCCAAAGCGGCCACTTGGTCAGAGTCACTGGCATCAATCTGTGCAGTTTGAAACTTATCTGCAGCTTCCGGTGAGTGCTCTTTTACCCATTCAACACTTTTTTCAGCACGTTGAATGTCGTAGTCAGAGACGATTAGTTTTTCGAAGAAATTACGATCGGCAGAAATCTTGACGATTGCATCGCCAACACCACCTGCCCCTATGAGCAAGATACGCACGGATTTTCACAACCAAACATGACCGATTCGAAAATTCGGGCCCAGTCCTTGCCCTCATTCACCGGTAGGCGCAAGCCTCTGTGGCGTCACTGCTAGTAACTGCGCCTTCACCTAAGTGAACTACCTCTTTATTATGGCGGCTGATTTGAAAATAAGCGACCTTCTAGGGGAGTTTCTAAGCAAGCTGGCGAATTGGAATCACCAGTGGCGTTTTACCAACCGGGTCATCAATCACCCGTGCCAGAATCCTGAACGCCTCAGCCAAATTATTGGGTGTTATTACTTCGTGGGGGGTGCCTTTTGCCACTATCGAACCGTCTTTGATAATAATTATTTGGTCTGCAAAACGTGCCGCAAGGTTTAGATCGTGGATTACCGCAACAATTGTCATGCCGCGCTCGCGCTTTAGGGAAGACAAAAGGTTCATGACCTGCAACTGGTGGCTGTAGTCAAGTGAGTTGGTTGGTTCATCCAGCAATAGCACCGCGGGATTCTTTACGAGAGCTGCAGCTACCACCGCGCACTGACGATAGCCAGAGGAAAGTTCTCCAACTTTTTTATCTCTGACTCCAGTCAATGAAGTTCGTTCCAGAAGAGTTTCGATTTCTTCCTTCAGCCTTGGGGACACTCTGGAAATCTGGCTGGCCGCCATTGCTGATCTCGCTACCAGGTCATAAACAGTCTCTTGGTTCTTTGCTGCCGGAATAGCAGCGAGAAATCCAATGCTTCGGTTTATCTCTGTCTTGGTGAGTGAAGTGATTGAAATACCATCGAGTAACACAGCGCCACTTGCTGCCGGTATCTTTCGGGCTAGCGCCTTTAGTAGCGAAGTTTTACCGGCACCGTTGGGTCCAATAATTGCGGTGACTGAGCCCTTGGAAATTTCCAGGTCTAGGTTTTGAATAACCTGGTCGGCAGAGTAGCCGGCACTGAGTGCCTGGGCAGCTAATTTCGACTCTGGTTCATACATGCCTAAAGCTTAGTTTTTGTGGAACCATTCGGTAGCACCTAGAGCCCTGAGCCAGTTTGAATATTCGGCTTGACGTTCAGTTTTTGGGCTAAAGGTTTCCTCAGTTGGATTGAGTTCTGCTATTTCGGACCGGTTTTTCCAAATGCCCGCACCCAGTCCTGCCATCAATGCGGCACCTAACCCAGTGGACTCTAAGTTGGTTGCTCGCAGCACATCTTTTTTGATCAAATCTGATTGCAGCTGCAAAAGCAAGTTGTTGGCTGCAGCACCGCCATCCACCTTGAGTGCTGGGATTTTCATGCCAATGTCAAGTTCCATTGCCTCCAGCACTGCTTTTACCTGAATGGCGATTGCTTCCAGGGTAGCGAAGGCGATGTGGGCATCGGTTGTTGCCCGGGTTAGTCCAAACAGTGACCCGCGAATATCTGGCTGCCAGAACGGAGCACCCAGACCGGTGAGTGCTGGCACAAAGATCACTCCATCTGAATCCGAAACCTGATTGGCAAGCTCTTCAACATCGGAGGAGTTGTCAATAATGCCTAGACCATCCCTCAGCCACTGAACCGAAGCTCCTGCCACGAACACCGAGCCCTCGATTGCGTAGGTTGTTTTGCCGTTCGCATCCTGCCACGCTACGGTTCCAAGCAGTCCATGGGTGCTTTCGACAATCTTTTCGCCGGTGTTAGTTAAAATAAAAGCGCCGGTTCCGTAGGTTGCCTTTGAATCGCCTGTTTCAAGCGCCAACTGACCAAAGAGAGCCGCCTGTTGATCGCCAGCGTTACCGGTGATTGGTGCGGTAAGTCCAAGGAAGTGCTCCGGGTCAGACTCGGCAAGGTTTCCCCAACTTGGGGTGATTTTCGGCAGCGCCTTTTCGGGGACATCAAAGACCGCGAGTAACTCAGGGTCCCACTCGCAAGTCTTGAGGGCCATGAGCTGAGTTCTAGAGGCGTTGCTGGCATCAGTGACATGGGATTTACCGCCAGATAGCCTTGCAATCAAGTAGCTATCGATTGTTCCGAGAGCGTACTGACCGCTCTCAACACCGGCCCAAACCTCGGGCAGATTTCGCTGCCACCACAAAAACTTACTAGCGGTGAAGTAAGGGTCGATGTTTAGTCCAGTGCGGGTTCTGATCCAGTCGTCCTTATTTTTCTGGTCAAGTTCTTCCTTGAAAACACTGGTTCGTCGGTCTTGCCAAACTATCGCTCGAGTGGGGGAGGTGAGGTCTTTTCGGTCCCAAATTACTGCGGTTTCTCGCTGGTTGGTGATGCCAATGCAGCGAATTTCCTGATCGGTTTCTGCCAACGCTAGCTTTGCGGCTGCCAAGGTCGCCGCCCAAATCTCTTCGGGTTCGTGTTCGACCCAGCCGGAGTGCGGAAAATACTGGTTGAATTCTTGGTAGCCGCGGGCAATTATTTTGCCCTCATCGCTAACCACTAGAGCAGTTACTCCGGTAGTACCAGCATCAATCGCCAAAATGGACATGAACTTCTCTCCTAGTAGCGGTGTGAGTTTTCAAAAGACACTCTATTCTTTTTCCGCCCTGCGGGTGGCCAAGGCAACTCAAAACGCAGGAGACCACTGTGGTTATGCGACCTCAGGTGTGGGCATCAACGGCACTTAGGTGCTTTTGCGTTTATTGCTTCGTCTAGCGATTTTGACATGCCGCCAGGAAAAACTATTCGTGGAGCTTGGCTTCTAGGGGTATTACTGGTTCGGTCTTCGTTGGCCACTCAACAATCAGCATTGCGGTCAGCATCACTGAACCACCGATGACCATCGCAGTGGTGATTGGTTCTTGTCCCAAGCCCACAGCCAAAATAGCTGTGAAGATGACCTCGCTGGTGATCAACAGGGCCACTCGGGCCGGGTCAATCAGAGTCTGAGCCCAGGTCTGCACCCAGAACGCAATTACTGTGGACAGCAGCGCCGTAAACAGCACTGCGAACCAAACCTCGCCATTAGGCGGCGGTTGGTAACCATCGGCAAGCGCGAAGACCCAACAGACGATCGCGGCAAAACCAATCTGAATCATGGCGAGTCGGTAGGAGTTGCGCGTCCGTCCGAATTTGCCAAGCAGCAAAATGTGAATAGCGAAAAATACGGCGCAACCAACCAACCAGATTTGCCCAACCTGAAATTCAATGTCGGTTGCTGCGCCTGAGAAGACTGAAAGCCCCACTACCGCCAGCAAGACTCCAACTATGACTCGAACCGGGAAGCGTTTTCTGGCGAAGACCCAAGCAATAATGGGCGTGAAGACAACGTAGAGCCCAGTCAGAAAACCGCTGGTGGCAGCAGTTGTGAGGCTAAGACCAATGGTCTGAGTAATAAACCCAAGTGCGAGCACAACACCGATCAAAGATCCGTACTTGAGGTCACCCGGCTGCATTCTGAGCGAGAGTCTTGGTCTTAGAACAAGCATGGCGATCGCGGCAATCGAGAATCTGGTCGCAAGAAAGTCCATGTAGGGCTGCTGTTCGATAGCGTCTTTCATTAGAACGAAAGCCGCACCCCAGACAAAACCAACGCCCAACAGGGCAATAACTGCTAGGCGAGTTTTAGGCACCAGAAAATCCTAGCTGGTGACGAGCTTTCTGACTTTGCCCCCGCTGAGCTTCTTGGCCATGGAAGGAAACACAATTCCGTGCATAAACGAAACTAACCACCAGTAACCGTGGCCAGCTAATCCATGCGGGTGGTAGTAAGCCTTTTGGACCAAGAGAGTTTTGCCGTCTTCGAGCTTTGAAACCTCAAACTCTAACCAAGCAAGTCCAGGCATCTTCATCTCGGCTCGAAGCCTAAGCAAGTGCTGTCTATCGATTTTTTCAACTCTCCAGAAATCGAGTGCTTCACCCTCCATCAAAGTGTTCGGGTCGCGTCGGCCTCTGCGAAGGCCTACTCCGCCAACAACCAAGTCCATCAGTCCGCGCAGCTCCCAGGCCCAAGTGGCGGTCGAGTAGCCGTTTTTGCCACCAATCGCCTCAACTCGGCCCCACACCTCTTCGACCGAATCAGTTGATACAAATTCACGGTGGTCAACATAAAGCGATCCACCGGCCCAACTCGGGTCTGTGGGGAGCGGTTCTGAAGGAGTGCCAGGAACGGAAGCATTGCTCCACCTGGTTTCCACCTCCAAATCCTTTACCCGGGTTAGTGCTAGACCAACAGCGGTCTTGAAATCGGTCATGCCCCCCTTGGGCTCTGGAATCAAGTCTCGGATGCTGTTGTCTCTTGCGACCACGTCGTGCTTCAGCGAAGCCACCAATCGCTTTGCCAGGGTCACTGGCACCGGCGTTACAAGCCCAACCCAACCCGAGGCAAGCCTTGGAGTTAGAACGGGAAGTG
>Ga0335398_10005237_pt1 | contig 17287 bp, 8 predicted proteins | sample BON03_FD_205742 | JGI IMG/M metagenome (GOLD analysis project Ga0335398, IMG submission 205742) | Freshwater microbial communities from Lake Bonney liftoff mats and glacier meltwater in Antarctica - BON-03 (spades assembly) (version 2) | ecosystem: Environmental > Aquatic > Freshwater > Ice >... | reverse complement strand
TATATATATATATATATATATACCTGGTAGCGCGGCCCTCCACTGCGTGTTCCGCTCCGCAGCGGTCCCGTCCGCTTTCGTCTCGGTTGCTCTCGTCGCGCGTGCGGCAGGCCACGGAGCGGCCGTAGACGAGGGCCGGCCACGAGGCGGGCGGGGCGAGCGGGTCGCGGCTGGCGTTGCCGATGGGAGAGGAGTACCTAACCAAAAAACGTATATTTAGGATATGCTGTATTCCATTTCCCTCTTGAAGTGTATGATCATGTAGTAGAGTGTACGATCGAAATAGCATATCATCCAATAATACGCCTAGTAAGGCGGGCGGGGCGAGCGGGTCGCGGCTGGCGTTGCCGATGGGAGAGGAGTACCTTTAGAAAAAAAATCAATCAATCAATCAAAACCCTCAAAGAGCCACACACGAGAACAAGAGAAGCCACATCCCCGGGGCGAGCGGGTCGCGGCTGGCGTTGCCGATGGGAGAGGAGTACCTTTTTTAAAAAAACGTATATTTCGGATATGCTGTATTATATGTCCCTCTTGATATGTATGAGCATGTAGTATAGTGCTAACCCCAGAACGCGAGCGGGTCGCGGCTGGCGTTGCCGATGGGAGAGGAGTACCTTGAACGCAAACAAAAGAAGCCAGAAGGCGGAATCGCATAAAAAAGGGCTGCAAGCGAGAACCGACACCTTGCTATATCGCCAGTCGTATCCAACGGCGTGACGCCGGGAGATCTCCTCACAGGTATCAGCGCAAGGCTCCTCACCAGTATAGGTATAGGCTCCAGACGGTTCCACACAGTTCTGTCAGGATATTTATGACATGCTGTATTCTATTTCCCTCTTGAAGTGTATGTTCATATAGTATAGTGTACGATCGAAATAGCATATCATCCGATCATACACCTAGTATGTTTAGAAAACCTCGTAATAGAGACATAGGGCGAGCGGGTCGCGGCTGGCGTTGCCGATGGGAGAGGAGTACCTTTAACACACAAACAAAGAAAGAAGTGCGTCTATTGATCATATGCTGTATTATATTTCCCCGGGTTAACCCGAGGGTGTGGCCGAGCTGCCCAACAACTGCTTCCAGGTACTGCTACTACTGCTGATGCTGCTGTTACTACTGCTGCTGCTACTGCTACTACTACGACTACTACACACACTACTAACTCTTTATATATATATATATATATATATATATATATATATATATATATACATATCTACATACATACATATATATATACATAGGGTTAACCCGCCCTGCCGATGGGAGAGGAGTACCTTGAAACACAAACAAGCAATCAATCAAAATCCTCAAAGAGCCACACACGAGAACAAGAGATGCCACATCCCAGCACCACCACACGGGCAGCAAACCCTACGTCGCGAAGCGACGCTTAAAAACAAACAAACAAAGAAGTGTGTCTATTTATGATATGCTGTATTATACGTCCTCTTGAAGTATATAATCATGTAGTATAGTGTACGATCGAAATAGCATATCATCCGATCATACACCTACTATTGTTAGAATATCGCATAACAGACATCGTATTTTATGGTACTTACACTGCATCGGTCTATGATCATGTAGTATAGTGTATAATCGAAATCGCACATCGTCCGATAATACCGCTATTATGTTTAGAATACCGCATAACAGAGACATACGATCTCGTGGTACTTACACTCTATCGGTCAATGGTCATGTAGTATAGTGTACGATCGAAATCGCATATCATCCGATAATACACCTAGTACTGTTAGAATACCGCATAACAGAGACATACTATCTTGTGGTACTTACACTATCGGTCTTTGATCATGTAGTATAGTGTATAATCGAAATCGCACATCATCCGATAATACCGCTATTATGTTTAGAATACCGCATAACAGAGACATACTATCTCGTGGTACTTACACTCTATCGGTCAATGGTCATGTAGTATAGTGTACGATCGAAATAGCATATCATCCGATCATACACCTAGTACTGTTAGAATATCGCATAACAGAGACATACGATCTCGTGGTACTTACACTCTATCGGTCTATGATTCTGTAGTATAGTGCACGATCGAAATAGCATATCATCCGATCATACACCTGGTACTGTTAGAATACCGCATAATAGAGATATAAGATGTCAAGGTACTCACACTGTATCGACCGGAAAGCGAATAGGCTGGAGCGCGCCAGAATACCGCATAATAGAGACATCGTATGTTTTATGGTACACTGTATCGGCGGGGAAGCGAATGGGCTAGAGTGCGCCAGGATACCGCATAACAGAGCCATTATATATTATAACAGAGCCATTGTATATTATGGTACTTACACTTTATCGGTCTATGATCATGTGGTATAGTGTATGATCGAAATAGATCATACACCTAGTATGTTTAGAATACCGCATATTAGAGACATAATATGGTATGGTACTCACACTGTATCGGCGTTGAAGCGAATGGGCTGGAGTAGAGTGCGATAGAATACCGCATAATAGAGATATAATATTTTTTATGGTACTTACATTATATCGGTCTATGATCATGTAGTATAGTGTACGATCGAAATAGCATAGCATCCGATCATACACCTAGTACTGTTAGAATACCCCATAATACAGACATTATATTTTATGGTAGTACCGCATCGACCGGAATGCGAATGGGCTGGAGCGCGCCAGAATACCGCATAATAGCGACATAATATGTGATGATACAATGGTACTTACATTGTATCGGCGGGGAAGCGAATGGGCTGGAAATACCGCATATTAGAGCCATACTATTAGCGCGGCGGCGAGAACCCTTCACATCTTAAGCGATACAGATCAGAGCTGAACTTCGCGTTCGATTAGTTAAACGCGGACAGCGAACGGAGCCACACATATACAGTTTTCTTTTCTCCGTTCTCTGGTTCGTCGTTCACAGCTCCCATTCACACAGCTGGGATCCGCGACTGTTTTTCTCCAATGAGGGCACGGCGAGGGCGAGCAGTGGAGAGTGGAGCGAGTCGAGCAGTCGAGCAGCACGGGGTGCTCTCACGCACACACGCGTGTGGAGAGAGCGTGTTTAACTAAGAGAACGAACGAAGTCAGGACTAGGATCTGTTGTATGGAACTTACACTGTATCGGCGGGGAAGCGAATTGGCTGTATCGCGCCTATATATATGTATATATATATATATATTTATTTATTTATTCATATAATACCGCATAATATAGTCACAGTATTTTATGGTACTCACACGTTATCGGCGGGGAAGCGAATGGGCTGTATCGCGCCGTACGGGTAGCCGTAGGTGTCCTCCGAGCCGGGCAGCAGCAGCTTGGGCTCGACGTCGGCGGTGGTGAAGGTGGAGTGCGAGGGGCCGAGCGGCAGGCCGAAGCCGTCCTGGACGTTGGGAGAGCCCGCGACGGAGACGGTGTACCTGGTTCAAAAACAAGAAATATATAGAAAGATAGATAGATAGATAGATAGATAGATAGATATACATGTAGATATAGGTATAGAGATAGATATAGAGATAGATATAGATATAGATGTATAGATATACATAGATAGATAGATAGATAGATAGATATAGATATAGATATAGATATATAGATATAGATATAGATATAGATATATATAGATATAGATATATATGTACATATATATAGATATATAGATATATAGATATAGATATAGATATCTACCTATCTATCTCTATATCTCTATGTATATACGTCGACCCTACCTCCCATGCGGACTTAAGCGCGGCCACCCACCCGGGCGTGGGCGGTGGTACGCACCGTCGTCGCGCCACCTTCGATCGTTGATGCGTGAGGCGGGGGGGGGTTCGTTCGTGTGGTCGTTTGTGGTGTTGTTTGTGTCGTGTATGTGCGTGTGTGACATGTTTCTCTTTGACGTGATCACGGGGTGGTGACTTGGCCTTTACAACATATTGCTAGACTTCGAGGCTTTTGTGCACAGATCAATCAGCCTTTTATAGCCCCCTCCCACCTGCACTGCTCGCGCTATTGCAATACTAATGCACGTCTATTGTGTAATATACGACGCCCCCACGACCCCCCTTGTGTATGCCATACACCATACAATATTGGTAATGGCAATATCGTGTGAAGGCCAAGTGGTGACACGTTGGCAACGTCCTCGTGCAGTGCTCTCCGGGCTGAATCTGGCACCGCAACTCAGCAAGAACGTTGGGGAAGCGACTAGGAACTAGTCGGAACTATCGCGATATACTGTACGTTAAAAAGGTGTACGTAGAGCATACGTAAGGACAATAGAGTAGAAAAGTAGGACAGACACAGAAAATATGGCGAACATGGAACTATAAGACAAGAACATGGAATCTAGATTGTGCTGAACTCATCGAGTATTTTACTCTTCTCGAGCTAGTTGTTTATCTAGTTTTTGGGGTTTCATCGTAAAACATCGAGGTGGGAGAAGATTTTTACAGTAGGACAGACAAAGTAAAATTGGCGACCATGGAACTATAAGACAAGAACACGGGGTGGTGACACATTGCAGACTTGGCTCTCCTGGTCGAAAACCAGAAACGCGCGCTAATGATAGACCTGGCGTACTTGGTCTAAAACACCGACGTTTCTCCAGTTTACACACACAGCGGGCACGGACTGGTGAGACTACTCGTAGACTCGTATTACCTGGTAGGGTTAGGGTTAGGGTTAAGGGTTAGGGTTAATCCGACTTGTTATGAGCAGGCCCTAGTTTCACTAAAATTAAAGAAAACCGTCGACGCGGGGGAGGGGCCGTTATAATTGAAGGCGGCTAAATGGCTAAATAAATTAGGCCAACACAATTAGAGAAAACAACGGTTATTCGCCATTTTGCAATGAAATGTCCGCCCTCTGCTCGCGTCGACAATTTCTCTATTAGAAAGGCAAACTAGGGCCTGCTCATACCTGGTGGACGGCTCGAGCGGCGTCTCCAGGAGAAGCAGCGCCGCCGCCGGCCGCGTGAGCGTGTGCGGGAGCACGGCGCCGGTGGCGTTGTTACGCACGGTGATGAAGCCAGCGAGGGCGGAGATGGGCGTGGCCAGGCCGTGGCGGAGGAGCAGGCGGTAGCGGCGCGCGGCCGGGTGGATTTCGCGCCACTTGTTGGCGGGAAGATCCGACTGGGTAAAGGGGAGCGAAAAGGGGACCAGGCCGGTCAAAGTGACGCCCAGCTCGCGGGCCGTAGCGCCGCAGGTGTTGTGGTACGGCGAGCCGGCGGGGAGCACGAGCCGGTGCACGGCGCCCAGCTGAAGCGGCGCCGCGGCGGCGGCCGCGGCGGTTTCAGCGGATGAGTGGGTCGAGAGGGAGAGGGAGACGCAGCTGGGTGTAGGGAAGCGGCAGGGCGCCAGCAGGATGGCGGCGCCTGGCGCGGGAGGCTCGAGACGGAGTGCCTGGGCGACGGAGGCGGTCTCGACGGCGTGGGAAAAGAGGAGCTCGACGCTCGCGTCGGGCGGAAACTCGAGCCCCGAAGGAACGAGGGGCTGGAGGCTGGCCGACCACGTGCCGTTGGTGACGCCCGTCGCAAGCGGCGAGCGGACCGAGCCCGCGCGCATGCCGAGCTGCGGCGTGGTGAAGTGGTGGCGCGTGTTGGTGGCGCCGTCGAGCGTGAGGCTCGCGTACGAGCGGAGCGCCGGCTTGACGCGCACGGAAAGCGCGAGGTCGGTTGGCCAGTCGCTGGCGGGGTCGAAGCGAGCAATGGACGTCGTTACCCACCGAACCGAGCCCGCCACGTGCGGCGAGATGTCGAACGGGTCGAGCTCGGCGGGAAGCTCGCCCGGGCCCCAGTCGGAGCCGAGGGCGATGACGGCGTGCGAGAACGTCACGGTCAGCGCCTGTTTGCCAGAGATGAAGACAGGTTTCGCGGAGTCCTGCCCGGTGACGGACGCGGAGGACGTCGATGGCGTGAAGGCCGCGACGGCGAACTGGCCCGAGGGCCCAGCCGTCGTCGCGACCGCGGCCGCCAGGAGGGCGCCGAGGGCGGGGAGCAGCATTGGGTTGCGCTGGCCGTCCAGCCCGAACGGACTTGTGGACTTGGAGGAAACCTGATTGCTTTTTGGCGGGTGTTCTTCACAGACGGCTTAGCGGGGAACTTCACAGCCGATTTGATATACATGAATGAAAACCTCACTGTGTTCGCCCAGGTCAAAACGGTGCAAAAATCTATCGCGGCCAGGCCTAAGTTCGTGGCCGTCGCATGCTGGACGCGGAGCTCTTCAACCACTTCGGGCTGCCGCCGGAGAGCACGCGCCGCACGCTTGCGCAGCCGGGGAATACGGTCGACGCGGACGACCTGACGCGCCGGCTCTGCCTGGCGGTCGACTCTGGGCACGACTCGCTCGTGCGGCTGCTCCTCGACGCCGACGCCGACGTCAACCGGCACAACACCCGCGGCGTGACGGCCCTCTACACCGCCGCGCGCTCGGGCCGGCTGGCCATCGTCGAGACGCTGCTCGGAGCGGGCGCCTCCACAAACGCCCGCTGCTTCAGCGACGGCCAGTACCCGCTCCACGGCGCGGCGCTCTCGGGACAGCTTGAGGTGGTGTCGCGGCTGCTCGCCGCGGGCGCCGGCGTCGACGAGCGCAGCGGGCTGAACGCGACGCCGCTGCACCTCGCGTGCTCGCGCGGCCACGCCGACGTCGTCCGACGGCTGCTCAGCGCGAAGGCGCCGCTCGACGGGTTCGACAGCCGCGGCTGCACCCCGCTGCACCTCGCAGCGGAGGGCGGCAGGCTCGAAATTGCGCGCGCGCTGCTCCGCGCCGGCGCGCGTGTCGACTCGTACCTCGAGCGCGAGACGGGCCCGCCGCTCCTGCGTGCCTGCCTGGGCAAGGCGCGCAAGCTGCGGGGCGAGGCCGCCGCCTCCCGCACCACCGCCCCTCGCACCGCCACAGCAGCCTCCTCCTCCGCCGGCAATAAACCCAGCAAGACCACCGACGCCGCGCTCGAGATGATCACGCTGCTGCTCTCGCACGGCGCGCGCGCCGACGGCCCCATGGACAACCGCGCGGCGGCCCTGGACAGCCGCCGGCTGTTCGAGGTGGCGGAAGCGCTCGGCGCGCCCGCCGCCGCGCTCGCGCTGCTGCGGCGCGCGCGCGACGAGGAGCACGGCGAGGAGCGGCGGCGCGAGCTGGAGGAGAAGGGGGCGGCGGCCGACCGGATGGCGGTGGCGCTGCTGACGGAAGAGGCGGCAGAGCAGCGGCGGGCGCTCGGAGAGAGCATACGGCGGCGCACGGCCGCGGCGGCTGCGGCGGCGGCGGCCGAGCGGCGGGGCGCCAAGGCGTTGCTATCCAAGGCGCGGAGAGGGGGGGCGGTGGTTGTGGCGCGCGCGCCAGGCCGCGCGGAGGAGAGCAGCAGTGAGGAGGAGGCGGCGGTGGAGGGGGGGGGCGAGGGCGCGGCGCCGGACGCGCCAGCGGCGGCGGTGCGTGAGGAGTGCAGAGCCACAGCGTATGCACACGCGTCGGCCGCGGCAGTGCCACGCGCGGCCGCGCCGCACCGGCTTGCCGAGGCTCCGTTGCCCATGTCCGATTCGTCGCTGGAGCTGGAGTGTGTGGACGCCGCGTGGCTACCGGGCGGCACGGCGGGGCTCTGCAGCGGCGCTTTGGAGTGGGCGCCAGGTGGCGGGCGGGAGTGGAGACTGCAAGCCGACGCCCCGCTGCTCCCTCCTCGGAGCCAGCAGGACCAGCAGGCACAACCGATGACGTTATGCGCGCCATCCTGTGCCAGCCACGAGGAAGGTCTGGGCTGCCGCCAGCCACACGGCCAGGAGCCGGCGGCGGCGGCGGCGGCTCGAGGCTTCCGTGTCGCGAGCTCTCTGGCGCGGCTCGGCGCGCCAGAGGCTGCGGCTGCTGCCCTACCGTGGCTTCCGGTGCAATCGGCTCTCCCTTCAGCCACGCTCACCCAGCAGCCAGCAGGCCGCTGTGGGCAGTCGTCGCGTGCGAGGGACGAGGAGGAGCTGCGCCACCTCTTCTCGCACACGCAGGCGCTGCAGCAGCGGGTCGAGAGCCTGGGCCAGGTCTGCTTTAGTTCAATTCGAGTTTAGTTGAACTGTATATATATATATATATATATATATATATATATATATATATATATATATATATATATATATATGTATGTATGTATGTATGTATGTATGTATGTATGTATGTATGTGTGTATATATATATATATATATATACATACATATATATATACATATATAATACGGTCTCCTGCTCAGCAGCTTCTGTTTCCGGAACCCTCCTCCTGACGACCCCATTCGCGCTGTTATGTCCCCTTTCTGTGTTCAGGCGCTCGAGGCGTCGCGCGCGGAGACGGCGGCGGCGCGGTACGAGCTTGCGCTCGCGAGGGGGTGCGAGGCCCTGCTCCGGACGCTGGGCCTGGAGCAACTCGAGGCCATCGAGGCCCAGGCGGTGGGGACGCTGGGGACGGTCGTGCCGCTCCTCAGACAGGCCCGGCGAGACGCGGTACAGGCGGCGGCGGTGGGGTGGTACGATGAAGAAGGCAATGGGTATGAATGACTACAGCCAGATGATAATTTATTGTGTATGCTATGTATTATTATTATGCGCGTATTTGTTGTTAACACAGTGCGCCTAGACACTGCGGAGGGGGGGGCGCCCCCCCCGGTTCTTTTCGTGTTCCCGTTTTGGTGCGTGTCCCCTTTTGGACATGGGTTGGTGTTGGCGCGGACGTGCGCGGACATTATTCCTTGTTCGTGCCATCGTATACGCTCTCTACACAATGCCTGACACTTCGCCCGCTGTGTTGCTGCGCCCGCGCGCCGCCGACACACCTGCCATGCAGCGCCGTCACCTCGCCGACGCGACGGTTCCGCCTGCTGCCCGTTCTCCCGTGCCGACTCCTTTTCAGCAGTGTTAGTCTCGTGTGTCGTGCGTGCAAATTACCATTTGTGCGCGCGTGTGCGCGCGTGTTGCGTCGTGTCTCGTGTGTCGCGCGTGTTGTCCATTATTAGCATTAGCATGTGGATGTACGTACCATGGTCCCTATGTCCTGCTTGTGCTTGTGCGAGAGAATTTTGCGTAGCGTGCGCGGGGGAACCGGGGCCCGGCGGCCGGCGGGTTAAACCCTCCCTCCCTCGCCCCACCTGACCTGTCGACCAACATCATCAACCATCAACCGCAACCGCGCACGCACCACCCTCACAACCGCACGCACAACCCCGCACCCTGGCCGGCCGCCGAGCCCCAGCGACGTCATCTCCCGCAGACTCGGAGGACTAACACGACCAAGCGCGGGGTTAAACCTTTCTACGCTAGCAGTTTCCTCTCTCCAGGCTTGGGCGGTAGGCTTGGCGCCGGTTGCGGCGTCCGACGTCCGCGGCCGTCTTCCTCTGCGCCACGAATACCTTCGCTGACAACGCCAGGCTGCGCCCTGCTCCTCCCACTTGAAGCCACTCTCGGCCGCGCCGCCGCTCGCCGCCGCCGGCGAGTCGCCAGGGGTCGCCGTGGACTAGGCAGTGGGCTTCACATTGTGCAGCGCGTCGCGCAGTGCCCCCCACGCCGCCGCCTCTCCCCCCGGCGTGCTGCCGCGTGCCAGCGCCATCAGCGCCTCGATGCCGCGTGCCGCTGCGATCGACGCCAAATTAGACGATAGGGAGCCCAGTGCCCTTGCCGCCGCCACCTTGCCCTCCGGCGAGCCCTCCCGTGCCAGCGCCACCAGCGCCTCGATCCCGCCCGCCGCCGCGATCGACGCCTGTGTTCCGCGGTCGTTCTTTGCCAGAATCCACAGCAAAGCCGCTGCCGTCGCCTTGCCGATCGGCGAGCCGTCGCGCACCAGCGACACCAACGCCTTGATGCCACCCGCCGACGTGAACGACGCCTTCCTTCCATCGTCGTTTGACGTCAGGTGGTACAGCGCCCTCGCTGCCATCTCCTTGCCATCCGGCGAGCCGTCGCGCACTAGCGCCACCAGCGCCTCGATGCCGCCCGCCGCTGCGATCCACGCCTTCCTCTCATCGTGGCCGTCCACCAGATTGCGAAGCACCGCCGCCGCCTCAGACGTGCCGTCCGGCGAGCCATCACGCACCAGCACCACCAGCCCATCGATGCCGCCCGCCGCCGCGATCGTCGCGCTCCTCCGTTCATCGTTGTCCGACAGGTTTCGCAGCGCCCCTGCCGCCGTAGCCTTGCCGCCCGGCGGACCCTCGCTCACCAGCGCCACCAGCGCCTCGATGCCGCCCGCCAACGCAATCGACACCTTTCTCTCGTCGTGGTTGTCCGCCAGATTGCAAAGCACCGCCGCCGCCTAAGACTTGCCGTCCAGCGGACCCTCGCTCACCAGCGCCACCAACGCCTCGATGCCGCCCGCCGCCGCGATCGACACGCTCCTTCCGTCGCGGTTGAACGACAGGCTCCCCAGCGCCCCCGCCGCCGCAGCCTTACCGCTCGGCGAGCCGTCGCGCACCAGCCGCACCAGCGCCTTGATACCGCCCGCTGCTGCGACTGCTGCACGCCTACCAGCGTGGTTGTACGCTAGGTTGCGTAGCGCCATAGCCGCCCTCGGCTTGCCCCGCGGCGAGCCGTCTTGCGCTAGCGCCACCAGCGCCTCGATGCCGCCCGCCGCTGCGATCGACGCCTTCCTCTCGTCGTGGCCGTCCGCCAGATTGCAAAGCACCGCGGCCGCCTGAGACTTGCCATCCGGCAAGCCGTCGCGCGCCAGCGCCACCAGCGCCTCGATGCCGCCCGCCGCCAAGACCAATGCGCTCCTTCCTTCGTGGTTGGCCGACAGTATCCTCAGCGCCCCCGCCGCAATCTCCTTGCAGTCCAGCGAGCCGTCACGCACCAGCCGCACCAGCGCCTTGATACCGCCCCCCGCCGCGACTGCTGCACTCCTTGCTTCGTGGTTGGCCGACAGTATCATCAGCGCCCCCGCCGCAATCTCCTTGCCGTACAGCGAGCCGTCACGCACCAGTGCCACCAGCACCTCGATGCCGCCCGCCGACGCGATCGACTCCTTCCTCTCGTCGTGGTCGTCCGCCAGATCGCGAAGCAACTCCGCCGCCATTGCCTTGCCGTCTGGCGAGCCGTCGCGCAATAGCGCCACGAGCGCCTCCATGCCGCCCGCCGACGCAATCGACTCCTTCCTCTCGTCGTGGTTGTCCGCCAGATCGCGAAGCAACTCCGCCGCCATTGCCTTGCCGTCTGGCGAGCCGTCGCGCACTAGCGCCACGAGCGCCTCGATGCCGCCCGCCAACGCGATCGACGCCTTCTCTCCGTCCGCCGTTCTCCGCCAGGAACCCCAGCACCATCATTGCCGCCGCCTTACCGTCCAGCCGGCCGTCGCGCGCCAGCGGACCGTCGCGCACTAGCGCCACGAGCGCCTCGATGCCGCCCGCCGCTGCGATCGACGCCTTCCTTCCATCGTCATTGGACAGGTGGTGCAGCGCCCTCGCCGCCCTCGCCTTGCCGTCCGGCGAACCGTCGCGCAACAGCGCCACCAGCGCCTCGATGCCGCCCGCCAACGGGTTAACCCGAACCCTAACCCTTAACCCTACTTCTTCCTGTCGTCGTCGTAGGCCCCCAGGTTGCGCAGTGCCGCCGCCGCCGCTGCCCTGCCACCGTCTTGTGTGCCGTCGTACACCAGCGCCACCAGCATCTGGCGAAGCACCGCTGCCGCCGCATACTTGCCGTCCGGCAAGCCGTCGCGCGCCAGCGCCACCAGCGCCTCGATGCCGCCCGCCGACGCGATCGACGCCTTTCTGCCGTCATCGTTGAGCGACAAGATGTACACTACCCTCGCCGCCATCGCCTTGCCGTCCGGCGAGCCGTCATGCACCAGCGCCACCAGTGCCTCGAGGCCGCCCGCCGCCGCGATCGACGCCTTCCTTCCATTGTCGTTGGCCGACAGGATGACCAGCGCCCACGCCGCCATCTCCTTGCCGTTCAGCGAGCCGTCACGCACCAGCGCCACCAGCGCCTCGAGGCCGCCCGCCGCCGCGACCGACGCCTTCTTTCGATCGTCGTTAGACAGGTAGGCCAGCGCCCCCGCCGCCATCGACTTGCCCTCCAGCGGGCCGTCACGCACCAGCTCCACCAGCGCCTCGATGCCACCCGCCGTCGTGATCGACGCGCTTCTTCGGTTGTGGTCATATGACAGGTTTCGCAGCGCCCCCGCCGCCGCAGCCTTGCTGCCGGCGGACCCTCGCTCACCAGTGCCACCAACGCCTCGATGCCTTCCGCCGTCGCGATCGACGCGCTCCTTCCATCATCGTTAGACGACAGGTGGTACAGCGCCCCCGCCGCCGTCGCCATGCCGTCCGGCGAACCATCGCGCAACAGCGCCACCAGCGCTTCGATGCCGCCCACCGACGCGATCGACGCCTTCCTGCCGTTGTCGTTGATCGACAAGATGTGCAGTACCCTCGCCGCCTCAGACTTGCCATCCGGCGAGCCGTCGCGCGCCAGCGCCACCAGCGCCTCGATGCCGCCTACCGCCGCGACCAACGCCTTCCTTCCATCGTCATAAGACAGGAAGGCCAGCGTCACCGCCACAATCTCCTTGCCGTCCAGCGAGCCGTCACGCACCAGCGCCACCAGCGCCTCGATGCCGCCCGCCGCCGCGACCGACGCCTTCCTTCCATCGTCGTCAGACAGGTAGGCCAGCGCCCCCGCTGCCACCGCCTTGCCCTCCAGCGAGCCGTCACGCACCAGCGCCACCAGCGCCTCGATGCCGCCCGCCGACGCAATCGACTCTTTCCTCTTGTCGTGGTCGTCCGCCAGATCGCGAAGCAACTCCGCCGCCATCGCCTTGGCGTCTGGCGAGCCGTCGCGTACCAACGCACCCAGCGCCTCGTTGCCGCCCGCCGCCGCAATCCATGCGCTCCTCCCGTCGTCGTTCTTCGCCAGGATCCACAGCACAACCGCTGCCATCTCCTTGCCATCCGGCGAGCCGTCGCGCACTGGCGCCACCAGCGCCTCGATGCCGCCCGCCGCTGCGATCGACGCCTTCCTCTCGTCGTGGCCGTCGGCCACATTGCGAAGCACCGCCGCCGCCTCAGACGTGCCGTCCGGCGAGCTGTTGCGCGCCAGCGCCACCAGCGCCTGTATGCCGCCCGCCGCCAAGACCAATACGCTCCTTCCTTCGTCGTTGATCGACAAGATGTGCAGTACCCTCGCCGCCATCGCCTTGCCGTCCGGCGAGCCGTCACGCACCAGCGCCACCAGCGCCTCGATGCCGCCCGCCAACGCAATCGACACCTTTCTCTCGTCGTGGTTGTCCGCCAGATTGCGAAGCACCGCCGCCGCCTAAGATTGGCCGTCCAGCGGACCCTCGCTCACCAGCGCCACCAACGCCTCGATGCCGCCCGCCGCCGCGATCGACACGCTCCTTCCGTCGTGGTTGAACGACAGGCTCCCCAGCGCCCCCGCCGCCGCAGCCTTACCGCTCGGCGAGCCGTCGCGCACCAGCCGCACCAGCGCCTTGATACCGCCCGCCGCTGCGACTGCTGCACTCCTACCAGCGTGGTTGTACGCTAGGTTGCGTAGCGCCACAGCCGCCCTCGGCTTGCCCCGCGGCGAGCCGTTTTGCGCTAGCGCCACCAGCGCCTCGATGCCGCCCGCCGCTGCGATCGACGCCTTCCTCTCGTCGTGGCCGTCCGCCAGATTGCAAAGCACCGCGGCCGCCTGAGACTTGCCATCCGGCGAGCCGTCGCGCGCCAGCGCCACCAGCGCCTCGATGCCGCCCGCCGCCAAGACCAATGCGCTCCTTCCTTCGTGGTTGGCCGATAGTATCCTCAGCGACCCCGCCGCAATCTCCTTGCCGTACAGCGAGCCGTCACGCACCAGCGCCACCAGCACCTCGATGCCGCCCGCCGACGCGATCGACTCCTTCCTCTCGTCGTGGTCGTCCGCCAGATCGTGAAGCAACTCCGCCGCCACCGCCTTGCCCTCCAGCGAGCCGTCACGCACCAGCGCCACCAGCGCCTCGATGCCGCCCGCCGACGCGATTGACTCCTTCCTCTCGTCGTGGTCCTCCGCCAGATCGAGAAGCAACTCCGCCGCCATCGCCTTGCCGTCTGGCGAGCCGTCACGCACTAGCGCCACGAGCGCCTCGATGCCGCCCGCCAACGCGATCAACGCCTTCTCTCCGTCGCCGTTCTCCGCCAGGAACCCCAGCACCATCATTGCTGCCGCCTTACCGTCCAGCCGGCCGTCGCGCGCCAGCGAACCATCGCGCACTAGCGCCACGAGCGCCTCGATGCCGCCGGCCGCTGCAATCGACGCTTTTCTGCCATCATCGGTGTACGCTAGGTGGCCCAGCACCCTCGCCGCCGTCGCCTTGCCATCCGGCGAGCCGTCACGCACCAGCGCCACCAGGGTCTCGATGCCGCCCGCCGCCATGATCGACGCCTGCGTTCCGTGGTCGTTCTTCGCCAGGATCCACAGCACAGCCGCTGCCGTCGCCTTGCCGTCCGGCGAGCCGTCGCGCACTAGCGCCACCAGCGCCTCGACCCCGCCCGCCGCTGCGATTGACGCCTTTCTCTCATCGTGGCAGTCCGCCAGGATGCGAAGCACTGCCGCCGCCTCAGACTTGCCGTCCGGCGAGCCGTCGCGTGCCAGCGCCACCAGCGCCTCGATACCGCCCGCCGCCAAGACCAATGCGCTCCTTCCTTCGTGGTTGGCCGACAGTATCCTCAGCGCCACCGCTGCAATCTCTTTGCCGTCCAGCGAGCCGTCACGCACCAGTGCCACCGATGCCTCGATGCCGCCCGCTGCCGCGGCTGACGCCTTTCTTCCATCGTCGTCAGACAGGTAGGCCAGCGCCCCCGCCGCCACCGCCTTGCCCTCCAGCGAGCCGTCACGCACCAGCGCCAACAGCACCTCGATGCCGCCCGCTGACGCAATCGACTCCTTCCTCTCATCGTGGTCGTCCGCCAGATCGCGAAGCAACTCCGCCGCCATCGCCTTGCCGGCTGGCGAGCCGTCGCGCACCAACGCCACCAGCGCCTCGATGCCGCCCGCCGCCGCGATCCATGCGCTCCTCCTGTCATTGTTCTTCGCCAGGATCCACAGCACAACCGCTGCCATCTCCTTGCCATCCGGCGAGCCGTCGCGCACTAGCACCACCAGCGCCTCGATGCCGCCCGCCGCTGCGATCGACGCCTTCCTCTCGTCGTGGCCGTCGGCCAAATTGCGAAGCACCGCCGCCGCCTCAGACCTGCCGTCCGGCGAGCCGTCGCGCGCCAGCGCCACCAGCGCCTCGATGCCGCCCGCCGCCGCGACTGACGCCGTCCTTCCTTCGTCGTTGATCGACAAGATGTGCAGTACCCTCGCCGCCATCGCCTTGCCCTCCAGCGAGCCATCACGCACCAGCACCACCAGCCCCTCGATGCCGCCCGCCGCCGCGATCGTCGCGCTCCTCCCTTCATCGTTGTCCGACAGGTTTCGCAGCGCCCCCGCCGCCGCAGCCTTGCCGCCCGGCGAACCCTAGCTCACCAGCGCCACCAACGCCTCGATGCCGCCCGCCACCGCGATCGACGCGCTCCTTCCATCGTCGTTAGATGACAGGTGGTACAGCGCCCTCGCCGCCGTCGCCTTGCCGTCCGTCGAACCGTCGCGCAACAGCGCCACCAGCGCCTCGATGCCGCCCGCTGACGCGATCGACGCCTTCCTGCCGTCGTCGTTGATCGACAAGATGTGCAGTACCCTCGCCGCCATCGCCTTGCCGTCCGGCGAGCCGTCACGCACCAGCGCCACCAGCGCCTCGATGCCACCCTCCAACGCGATGGACTCCTTCCTCCCGTCGTTGTTCTCCGCCAGGTGGTGCAGCACTGCCGCTGCCACAGCCTTGCCGTATGGCGAGCCGTAGCGCAACAGCGACACCAGCGCCTCGATGCCCCCTGCCGCTGTGATCGACGCCTTCCTGCCATCGTCGTTAGACGACGGGTGGTCCAGCGCCCGGCCCGCCCCTGTCTTGCCCTCCGGCGAACCGTCGTGCAACAGTGCCACCAGCGCCTCGATGCCACCCGTAGCCTCCGCGAACGCCCCCGTCGCAATCTCGCCTGCGGACAATAGACTGCATAGTTCGAGCACCCGCATCTTCTTGTCGGCCGGCGATCCCTCTTGCACCAGCGCCGTCAACAGCGCCGTCAGGTCGCCGGGAGGAGCAACAGGAACGGCGGCGGCTGGGGCTGCGGGCGCGCCAGGAGGGCCGGAACGGCGCGCTCGCTTCGAGGGCGGACCCGCGGGTGCCGGGCAGGTGCTTGAGCTGCTGCTGCTGCCGGCTCCGCTGCCACTCGCGGCGCTGCTCCCCACACTGCCTGGAGATGCCTCGGCCGCGGCAGACGCAAGGCTGGCGGCCACCTCTGGCGCCAGGTCGAACTCGATCTCGAGCATGTATTGTGGGTAGAGCTGCCGCGACTCGTACACCACGTGGATCACAGAAGCGTCGATGGAAGACCTGGCAGTGCCAGACTGGAACGGCCGGTGCGGCCCGGCGCGCACGCTCTCAAAACGCGCGCCCGGCGGGCCGTCGCTCCGCACGTTGGGCATTCTCATCGCCTCTGTCGTCCGATCTACACGCTGGCTCAGCTCCTCCTGCACTCCGAGGTTGGCGCGGACGAGTAGCAGCTGCATCCTCGTGCCCCCTGAACCAGCCATGCGATCCACATGCACATGCCTCCCACCAATTGCGTAGCTGGCGTTCTCAGCCAAGTAAACCCCATGGCCGTAGAACCCGCCCTTGGAGAAGCGCGGGTCGAGGCCGATCGAGTGAGTAAAGAGATCCGCGACGTCGTGTGTGCCCATACCGTGGAAGAGCAGCCGCTCGTTCGCCTTCTCGCTAAGGTAGCCCTCCCGAAAGCGCCAAAACTCGCCCCACAGCTTCGGCCACTGCACCCGTTGCAGTCCAACGAGCTTGGCGTCCGGGCACGTCTGGCGCACATGGCTCTCAATGTGCAGCCAGCATAGCTCGCCGTGATTTAGCGGCACGAGAACTGCTGTCCCGTCCAGGTCGGCGTGCTTTGAGGCGTCCCAGTCGCGGGAGAACATGTTCGCCATAGAGGGCGTGGCGACCGGGGACCGATTGCTGTGTCCTGTGAAAGCGTGGCTCTCAGTCGTTGGCTCGAGCGCCCGACACCGATAAACCTTGGCGCCCAAAAAGGAGACCTGTGTGGGTCGGGTTAACAAAACTTTGATTATATAGCAGACTATATATATATATATATATATATATATATATATATATATATATATATTTTTTGCTTTTTTTTTTTTTTCAAAAAAAAAACACAAACTC
>Ga0335398_10005236_pt1 | contig 17293 bp, 6 predicted proteins | sample BON03_FD_205742 | JGI IMG/M metagenome (GOLD analysis project Ga0335398, IMG submission 205742) | Freshwater microbial communities from Lake Bonney liftoff mats and glacier meltwater in Antarctica - BON-03 (spades assembly) (version 2) | ecosystem: Environmental > Aquatic > Freshwater > Ice >... | reverse complement strand
AGGTGCGGACGACAGTGGCTCCAGGCGGGAACTGGTCGAGGTAGTCCTCGATGTCGGGCGAGGGCGCGAAGGCGGCGGGAGGGATAGGGGCGGAAGGGCACTGCTGTGGTGGAGGGTCGGCGGGGTCGGCGGGGGGTGGTGTGTTGGTATGTGTAGAGTCGGGGAGGCCAGGCGGCCGAGGGGGGAGAGGGTGCTGGTAGAGTTTGCGCTTGGCGTCTCCGTAGCGCAGGCCGCAGGCGCCCGCGAGCTCCTGGAGGCGCTTCGATGCCGCCGCGAGGTGGGCTGGCGGCCCAATGAGCAAGGTGTCATCGTGGACCGCGTAGAACGACGACCTGCTTGTCCTTGAACTCGTTGGAAAGCGGCTCGAGGACCCTGCACGTGTAGACAACGTCGAAGATGATGGCAAAGAGTGCATCGCCCTGGATGCCGCCACGTTGGCTGGGGATGTGCTGGAGCGATGTGAATAACTGGTGTGGGTGTGGTGGGGCCAGCTACTCCCCCCGTATTACTTAATAATTGATACGTCATACGATACGAGGTCCAACTACATCCCCTCACAGTACTTATAGCTTATAGCAAGCCTGGTGCGGTGCTGTGTTTCTTATAAAAATGTGAACGGTATTTGTTGCACAGAGACTCAGCAGAGCACAGAGCTATTTCTATGTCCTTATTTAATAATACTTATTTATTTATTGTTATATTGCAATAATAAATTATTAATAAAAGAAGAACAAAGGGGGTAATAGGGTACAGAGTACCGAAATGTATTAGATTCGGGTCGGTATTAGGATTAAATTCGTATTAGCAGGTATTAGTATTAACAGGTGTTAGCAGGTAGTATTAGTGTGGTATATTGTATATTAGTATTAGAATTTTAGTATTCGCGTATTCGTATTAGCAGGTATTAGCAGGTATTAGCAGGCAGGTATTCAGCAGGTACGTATTAGCAGGTATTAAAACGAAAAAGTGCCCAATACCAATATACTCGGTAAAATTAAAATACAAAATACTCGCTAATACTAATACTAATACTGATACTAATATCTATATATATCTGCTAATACTAATACCTGGACTAATACTTCTAATAGTAATACCAAAAACAAATCGCTTATCGCTTAATAACTTATATAATAATATATAATATGATATAATAACACTGTTATTAGTGAGATTGATTTTTGGTATTAGTGCAGGCAGGTGGCAGGTGGTAATGGTAACGATTGCGCTCGAGGATGCTAGCTAGCAACCAGCATGGAGAGGCGGCGAGCCATACTAGCGATACCCCCAGCCTGAACCAGAAGGATGGCTTCGGGTGAAGCAGGCCCTTCCCGGTGACCCCCCCGCTCACCACTCCGGTCCCCAGGACCAAGACACGATGATGATATGCTTACCCCTACAGGGTACCCCCCCCCCAACACAGCAGCCGGCACGGCCCACAGCGCACACAACACACAGCCAGCACTGCGGCCACACCGCGCTACCCCAGGGTAGAAGACAATACCCCTGCAGACGCGCCGGCCCCACTCAATCGGTCTATGCTCGCCCCTTACCCCTCAGGCGGCGTCGGCCGCGTCCTTGTGCTCTGCGCCGCCAAAGTCGAGGAGCGAGCAGCGGCAGTCGCAGTCGGCCACGGGGCAGACGTCGTGCAGCTCGAACCAGTCCTCGAGGTGCCGCGCGTGTCCGCCGTGGCGGCAGGTCTGGCACCAGACCATCCAGTGGCTGAAGGCGGACGAGGGGCTGGGCGTGAAGTCGGCGTCGGCGTCGGCGTGGATGGCGCCGAAGCTCGAGAGGTCCGGCAGGTCGGCCGGGTTGGGACAGCCCAGGTGCTGCAGGCAGAGTGAGCAGCGAGGCAGCGCCTTCTTGCAGCTGGGGCACGCATTGGCGCGGCCGGCGCGTGAGGCCTGCGGCGGCGCGGTGGCCGCGCGCCCCTTGGCCTGCGCGCCCTTGGCCACGCCGCCCGTCTGCAGCGACGAGTTGCAAAAGGCGCAGCGCGCAAAGACCTGGCTGGCCGGCGCGCCCCATCCGGCGCCGGCCGACGCGCCCGCGCGCGCGCCGCCGCCGTCCGCCTTGGCCCTGGCCTTGCCCAGCGCGCCGTCGAGCCTGCACCTTGCGTGGTAGAGCTGCCACTTGTTGAGCAGTTCGCGGTAGCGCTCGAGCCAGCGCGCCGCGAGCGGCAAGCCGAGCACCTCCTGCGGCGCCCAGAGGAGTAGCGCCGCAGCGGTCTGCACGTCGCAGGTGCGGTCGACGTGCGCCTGGAGGAGGGGCAGCGCCGCCTCGGTCAGCCCGCCGAAGCAGAGCCCAGCCAGCGAGCCGCCGGCGGCGGCGGCGTGCTCGAGCCGCCGGAAGAGCGCGTGCAGCTGCTCGTCGCTCAGGAAGCGGCAGGCCAGCGCCACCGCGTCCGTCAGCAGCGCCTCGTCCGCCGCCCCCACGCAGGGCAGCCCGCCCGGCGAGTCTGCGCCGAGGCTGAGGCGCTGGCGCATCACCTCCTCGAGCAGCTCGTGCTGCACGTCGAGCCGCGGCTGCCCCTCGTAGCCCTCGGCCTGCGTGTCCTCGGCGGCGGCCTCCTCGCAGCAGCTGCAGAGCGCCGCCAGAAGCAGCCGCAGGTGCGACGAGCGCACGCGGCGCGCGGTGGAGCGCACCGTCGCGGCCCAGAGCGCCGAGCGCGGGTCGAAGCCCGCGATCACCATGGCCGTCATGCGAAGCACCGTCGCGCGCTCGGCGTCGACGGCGGCGTGGGCGCCGCCCTGCTCGAGCGCCGTCACCGCGCGCTGGAGCGGACGGTGCTCGGGGTGCGCGCCCGCGTGGAAGACGGCGAGCAGCGCGGCGCGCTCGAACTGGAGGCTGGCCTCGAGCGACGCGAGCGCCTCGTCGAGCGCCTCCGTCTCTTTGCGCAGCGCCCAGCCGCAGGTGCGCAGGATGGCGGACCGCGCGGCCGACTCTCGCGCCACGAGCGACGACGAGGTGCACTGCACCTCCGTGGCGGGCGACGAGCCCTCCAGCATCGCTACGTGGCCCCGCAGCGCCTCGCTCGAGGCGGGCAGCCCCTTGGCCACGTGGACCCAGCGCCACGCCTCGAAGAGCCCGCGCCGCTCGGCGGTCGAGGGTGCGGCGGCGGCGCTCTGGAGGAGCGCCAAAGTGGCGCCGGTCGAGAGGCCGTAGTCCGCCTCCGCCCGCCAGCGCATCGCGCTGAGGACGTCCGCCGCGTGGCAGGGTGCGTCGGGCGCCGCAGCCAGCCCGGCGCCCTCCTCCAGGCCGTCTGCCGGCGCAGAGAGGAAGCGGAAGCCGAGTGGCCTGCCGCGCCACTCGGCCGCCGTGGCGCCGGCCGCCGCGTCGAGCACGTCGGCGGCGGCGTCGGGCGCGGCGAATGTCTGCGGCGGCTGCGGCTGGTCGGCGCAGAAGACGACGAGCCGCTTGGGCGTCGCGACGAGCAGGTGGCCGTGGGGCGACCACGAGAGCGCCGCGGGGCTCGAGAGGCGCAGTTCGCGGAGGACCGAGTCCTGCGTCCCCTTGCGCAGCAGCACCAGTAGCCGCGAGTGGTGCGAGGTGTGCCACGAAAAGGTGGTGAGCGGCGCGTCGCACTCGTACGACTGAAGGCAGTGCGGCGCGTCGGAGCTGCTCAGCTCGAGCACCTCGCTCGGCCGGGCCGACCCAGCGGCGGCCGCCTCGGCAGCGGCGGGGCCGGACACGGCCGCCCGCTGCTGCTGCCGCGGCGAGACCTGGGTGGGCAGCTGGAGCGCCGGCAGCGAGGCCGGCGCGGGTGGCGGCGCGGGCGGCGCGCCGGCGTGGCTCTGCGGCTGCTTGGGGTCGGGCTGCGGCGTCGCGCCGCCCTGCTGCTGATGCTGGCGGATGAGCAGCATCTGGTCGACGTCCCAGATGCAGAGGCCCGTCGCGCCCTCGGCCATCGTGCCCACCAGCCCGCGCTGCGTCGGGCACCAGCCCACCTGCAGCAGGCCGCGACTCGGCGCGGGCCGCGCCGGCGCCGTCCCGCCCCGCGCCTCGCTCCCCGCCACGTCGCCCGCCGCGAGCGTGAAGAGCGGCGTGTTGTGGTGGAGCTTCCGGAGGTCCCAGCCCTTGACGAGTCCGGCGGGCGTGTCGGACGCGTCGGAGAAGGTGAGCAGCCGGTTCGGGTCGAAGGGGTCGAAGACGACGCCGTAGACGGCCTTGGCGTGCGCGTGGCAGGCCAGGCGCTCGTCGCGCGCGCGGACGTCGAAGAGGCGGAGCCAGCGGAAGGAGGTGCCAACCAGCAAAGAGTGGGGCGACTCGGGCAGCCACGAGACGGCCACCGCCGCTTCCGAGTTGGCGAGCGGTGCGTAAGCGTGCGCGCTAGAGACGGCGTCGACGAAGCCGGCCGACGAGATGTCAAAGCCGACGCAGTGCGACGACTCGGAGACGCGCTGCGAGGCGGCGGTCGCGGCGCCGAGCGAGCCGGGGAGGCTACCGCGGACACTGCGGAGCGCCGCCGAGGAGCCACTGGCGCCGACGCCCCCTGAGGCGCCCGCGCTGGGCACCTCGGCGGCAAAGGACGAGGTGTCTCGCTCGACGTCCCAGACGAGTACGCCGTAGTCCCGCCGGTCGCGGTCGAGCCCGGCGGCGATGAGCTGCGTGAAGACTGGGTTCCACGCGATGGAGAAGCACTGGCGCTGCTGCCGCGGGAAGAACTCGCGCACCGCCGACGTCGCCGCCGCGGTGCGGGAGGCCGACGGCGTGCAGTCGTGGAGCACCACCTTGCCCGTCGCCGTCCCGACCGCGAGCGTCCACGGCTGCTCGGGGCGAGGACACCACGTGGCGCACGTGAGCTGCGAGACGTCGGTCACGGCCGAGACGGCGCGGATGCTCTGTGGCGTGCGCGGCGGGGCCAGGCTGTCCAGCCCCAGTGAGCCAAGGCCGACCTCGTCCGCGGCACCAAAGCCGTCGAGATCGACAATGTCGCCAGTCAGCGGCGGCCGCTGGAACTCAAAGAGGGAGAGCTTGTCGGTCGTGCCCAGAGCGAAGAGGTCGGGCGAGTGCGGGGACCAGAGCAGCACGGGCTTGTGTTCGCGCGAAGAGCGCATCGGCTCACGTTGGCAACTTCTAAAGGGCACTCTGTCCGTTTTCTTCTCGGTATAACTGGTCGCGATTTTATTCACAGTAGCATTCACAGACCTCATTTTGGGCCTTAGCAGGGGGCGGGACAGTACGGTATTATTATATAATATATACATCAAGTTATATATTACGAGCCTTACGTTTTTTATGTTATTTTTAATTTTTCTCTCCTAAATCTCAAAGCATGGTATATCCATATTCGTGATCATACAACTCACACCAAAAAAGCTGAGCGCAGACAGAGCAACAGAAGATCCCTTTTATATTAAGTCTCTCTTAATCTTAATCTTAAACGCGTCCGCCCGGTCCCGGTGATGCAGGCACGCAAAGCTGATAATGCCCCCGTGGATGTCCGGCTGAGTTCCCACGCCAACGCACGCACCACATCCCCCAAAAATCGTCGGAAACCCGTTCAAACCCAACGCCAACGTGTCATTTCTTAATGGTGTGGGTGCGGGGTTTCCCAATGATAATGCCCGTGACAACGACAATGATGACGATGGACAATGACTCTATGATTCAATGACGGTAAAATATGCCAGACGAGGCATTGCGTCGTTGTGTGCGATGTGTTCTTCGGCTCTGTCCTGACCCCCCGACTCGGCTTCCCCCACGGCAACCCTTCCGCACTTCTTAGCGGCGGCCAGCCACCTCATCGGCCAAGGCGCGTACGTGCGCGGCGTCCCTGGCTTTCTTTTTCTTCTCTGAGCCGCCACACAACTCCTTGCCCCGCAGCCTGGCCACGACCCAGGCGTGGAAGAGCGGCTGCGAGGCGAGCCACGTGCGGTAGCGCGCCGCCGCCTCCTCGCCGCCGCCCGTGACAAAGGGCGTCTCGAAGGGGTGGTGCAGCCGCTGCTTAAACCCGTGGGCCGAGCCGGGCGCCTTGGGCGTGTGGTCGACGGCCGAGGTGAGGCCGACGAAGACGGGTCCGCTCAGCGTGAGCAGCGGCGCGGCGGCGGAGCTGGCGGCGGAAAACTTGGCGGCGGTGGCGGCGGGCACCGCGCGCGGCGGGGCGGCGCGCGCGTCATAGGGCTCGACGCCCGTGTTTGCGCGGAAGGTGAGGTTGACCCGCTCTCCTTTCTCTGTGCCCGTGGCGGGCAGGATCGAGTGGTGGTAGAGGAGTTGACAGGCGTTCTCCATGACGAGAATAGAGCCGTGCCCCAGCGACAGCGGGGGCAGTCGGCCCTCGGTGTCCGATTTGAGACGCTGTTCAAGTCAAAACAGGCGAAGGGTGAGTCCGGGGCGTCCAGTAGAAGACAGGAGTCGCGGTTGGGAGGATCTTAGACTGCAGTAGGGACCACACCTGTAAAGGAAAAAGTGAAACAAGAAAGCAGGCTAGTCGTCTGTTGCTTGCCCAAACAGTAGCTAGCGCACCAGCCCAAAGAGGCGTGTGGCGCCGAGCGAGATGGAGACGATGGGCGAGGAGCGCGGCGCGCCAAGCGCCGGGTCCATCTCCTCGCGGTCCGAGTGCCAGCCGAGCTCCTCCTCCGGGCCGTAGAGGTTGAGCAAGCAAACACAGAAGCGGACGGGCCGGCCGGTTGCCCGCAGGTGCCACGCCTCGGCCGCGGACTTGAGCTCGAGGATCGGCGGGCTCCACGCATGCATGTGGTCCGAGGCGTAGCCAATCGCCGGCAGCGCCTGCTTGGAGACGCCGTCGTCCTCGACGCCCGACCGGCGCGGGCCATGATACTCGAGGCCCGCGTCGCCAAACAGCGCCGTGCGCCGGCGCGAGACCTTGCTGCTCGCCCACGGGACGCTACCCTTGAGCAGTGAGCAGTAAGCGTCGGCCGTTTCACGCGAGAGGAAGGAGCCGTCATAATACACGCATGGAATTGGTAAGGGCGGCACCTCCAGCGTGCAGCGCAACGGTCCAGCCGGCTTGGACGCCGAGGCGCCAGCGCCGCCGCCCCGGTGTTGTGGTGTCGGTCCACTGGAGCTACGACCACTGTTGCAGCTCTGCTTCTGCTTCTTGGGCTTGTTGGCAGGCCGCGCACCAGCTCGGCTGGGCCCGGGCTGAGCCGCGGCGTTGCTCGGCTCGCCGCGATCCAACAGCGGCCCCAGCTTCTGCTTGTTGGGCGTACCAGCTCGGCTCAGCCCGGGCTGAGTCACGGCTTTGCTTGGTCCGCCACTATCCAACTGTGGCCCCAGCTTCCCACCCTGCTTCCTCTTCTTCATTTTGGGAGCTGGCGATTGCATCCGCGGCTGAACGTCGCGTGGGCCGTCGGCCTCCGCTCGGGTCCAAACGCCGACGCGGGCGAAACGGCTTGGTGGATGGAGACGGCCCGAAAAAGCGCGCGATTCATTCATTCACATGAACGGAATTTTTGTATCCTTGTATCCCAAAAGTTGTATTAGTTACAGAAGAGGTCGAACGCCGAGCGCGTAAAATTTACCCCCCCCCCCTGTCTTTCGACCCAGACACGACGCTTCTAAAAGCTACGCCTTTTTCTTTTTTTGCGAATGCATTTGCAAAGTTCCCCCCCCCCAAAAACGACACATTATATTATATTTATATTGTGAAATGGCATTGAGCATTTTGTTCAAATGGGATTTTTATTTGCTTGTGCTTGGGCGTATTAAGTACTTAAAATAGTATTAAAAGGTATTAATAGGCAGGGATAAAACTACTAATAACTATCAAGCAACTGTTTTAAAACTAGTTTTAGCTATTATTAATAACTATATATATTATATATAGTTTTATCATATATTAATAGACCCCAAAAAACCAAAACCCCATTTTTTTTGCATGAGTATCCAAGAATCCAGTATCCGTGCGATATTCACGGATTCTGGATTCTTTGTGCTGTGACAGTTACATAGGAAAGTTAATTGCATGTTCTGAGTAATGAGTATCCAAGAATCCAGTATCCGTGCGATATCCACGGATTCTGGATTCTTTGTGCTGTGACAGTTACAGATACAGTACATATAGGAAAGTTAACTGCATGTTGCGAATGTTGAAAAACAACTTGTTAATAGCCGGGCCGAGACCTATTAATAACTAACTAACAACCAGCCGAAAAAACGCAACCCATTTTCAACAACTAACCAATTTTTAAACACTAATAGGCGCAGTCCTGAGTTTTGGAAACTCAATATTGTTAACGGTTCTTACTGTATCTTTCTAGCCTTAGTGCTTGGTGCTTGTGCTTGGTCGGCATTTGAAACACATGGCGTTTACCATAACTCGGCGACGCCACATCATCTACATTATATCATCTATCATATATCATCATCCACAGTGCGAGAGGGGAGTACCATGCACAGCTCAGCGACTCGCGAGCCTGCAGCATGCGCACCAGAACACAAAGGCCGCCATGCGGCAACCACAATAAGAGGCCGCGCGACGCGAGGTGGTCCACTGGGACTGTCGCTTGCGAAATACTCCCACCACGCCACAGCGGCCCCTGCAGAAGAAAGCCTAGAAGGCCCACACCCCTCGTGCAAGCCCCCCCCGTCAGCCGTCGATCTCGTCGACGCCCCTCGCCCGGACCGTGAACGAGTTTAGGGGCGGCGCCCTGGCGAGCTCCTTGGGCGTGGTCCAGCCGAAGAGCAGCTCCTGCTGCGTCGGCTGCAGCGGCGGCTCGGCGCGGCGCGGCACGGGCGAGGCCTCGGAGACGTCGTCGCTCTTGTGCGAGAAGACCTGCGCCTTGGTGTAGAGGCTGAGCAGCCGCGCCTCGATCTGGACCAGGAACTCGTCGATGTTGCTCAGCGAGCACGACTGCGCGCGCAGCTCGCCCGGCATCTCGAGGCCGATCGAGCCGCAGAGCGCGTCGAGCTCCGGCATCACGTCGGCGAGCGCGCGCGCCACGTGGTCGGCCATCTGCTCCATCTCGACCGTCTTGCTCGCCACCGCCGCGCGCCGTGCCGCCGGGTTGTCGCCCGTCGCCTCGCGCCTTGCCTCGGCCTCGTGCGCCGCGAGCAGCCTCGCCTCGTGCTCGGCGAGCGCGGCGAGCTCGTGGTCCAGCTCGTCGATCTGCGCGGCCACGTCCGAGTTGACCATCCGAAAGAGACTCGAGTTCTTGGCTTCGCCCTCCTGGAAGACGGCGATCACCTGCGCCACCGCGCCAACCTCGCCCGGCGCCACCTCGACGCGCGTCGTCGCCACGACGCGGCCGAACTCGCGCGCCCAGCGCTCCTTCTGCGCTGAGAGGAAGCCGAAGCGGCGGCCGCGCGCCTCTGCGCCCTCGCGCCCCTCGCGCAGACGCGAGTACTCGCCCTGCCGCGCCGTCTGCTCGAGCGCGTCAAGGCGGCGCTCGAGCCCCTCGCCCACGCCGTCGAGCGCCTCGATGGCCTCGCGCAGCGCGGCGCCGTCGCGCAGCTGCGCCCGGGCAGTGAGCTCCGCCTCGTGGCGCAGCCGAGAGTGCTTGGCCTTGAGCCTTTCGTGCTCCTCGAGCGCGTTGTTCGCCGTCGAGAGCAGCGTCCCGCCGTCCGCGTCGAGCTGCGCCTCCTTGTCGTCCATCGCGCGCAGCGTGGCCACGTGCCTCGACCGGTGGTTGCGCAGCGAGTCGATGATTGCGACGAGCTGCTCGGTCGCGAGCACCATCTCGTTGGCGCGCCTCTGCAGGTGCAGCAGCTCGCGCTTCTTCTTCTCGAGACGCACCTTCATCACCTCCATCACCTTGGCGTCCACCGCGCGCGCCGCGACGGGCTCCGTCGCCTTGTGCGCCTTGCCCACGTCCTCGAGCCCCTGCGCGAGCCCCTGCCGCTCCAGCTGCAGCTGCTGCATCATCTGCTCGTACATGGCCAGCCGGTTGGTCCGCTCCGCCACGCCCGCGCCGTGCTCCTCCTCCGTCCAGCTCAGCCACTCGCGGTGCCCGTTGGTCGGGTCCGTCGCGGCGGGTAGCTCGCCCTCCAGGAGGCCGCCGTCGGCGCTGCCGCCGCCCTGCAGCGCAGCCTCGCGCCGCTTCTCGAGCCCCGCGATGGAGCCGTCGCGCATGCGCGGCGCCTCGGGCGCGCGCTGGGGGGTCCCCCAAAAGGCGACCATCTGCGCGTCGGCGAGCGCGCGCCGCTCCTCGAGCTTCCGCTTCTCCACCTGCAGCCGCACCTTCTTGAGCACCTTGCCCTGCCACTTTGGCGCCTTGGCCGGCCCCGACGGAGCAACCTTGGCCTCGATGGCGCTCCAGACCGTGCCGGCGGCCGCCTTGCCCGCCGCGTCCATCGCGGGGCTGCGCTGCTTGTGTGGCGCCGCCGACTCCTCCCCCTCGCCCTCCTCGTCCGCCTCCCGGCCGAGCCGGCGGCGCGCGAGCGCCTCGGCCGCGCGCGCGTAGCTCTCGCGCGTGAGCGGCACGACGACCGAGACGGGCGCCGGCGCGCGCCGCTTCTTCTCCGCCTCCGAGAGGGGCGCCGCGCGGATCGCCCGGTTGAGCTCGTGGAAGGCGACCTGGCCCTGCGCGTTCCGCTCCAGGTCGGCGAAGAGCAGGCCAACCGCCTCCTGCTCCGCCTGGATGCCGATCGCGCCGAGGCCGCGCTGGAACTCCGCCTCCGAGATGAAGCCGTCGGCGTCCACGTCCCACTGCTTGAAGAGGTCCATCACGCGCGTCCAGTTCTTGCGCAGCCGCTTCTGCAGGCCCTCGCGCAGCGCCGCCGGGTCTACTTGGCGGCTCGGGCGCGTGAGCGTCGGCGGCATCTTGGCCGGCGGCTCGGGACGCAGCCGCACCACCCCCCCCTCCTCGGCCTGGTCCGGCGTCGCGACGCGCGAGCGGCCGCCCCGCTCGCCGGTGCCCGGCCGGGGCGCGTCGGGCGGAGGAGGCGCGTCGTCGGCCACCTCCGCGTGCGGAGCGTCGAGCCACGCCAGCAGGCGCTGCGAGGCGGCGACCATCGCGTCCGGGTCGTCCTGCTCCGTCGCGGCGACCAGCGTGCTCTCGAGCTTGCTCAAATTCTTGAGCCGCGCGAGCTGCGGCCCCGATAGCGGCCCGCCGTCGCTCATCGCGTCGAGCCGAGCCACGACGCGCGCCATCGCGACCGACGCGGCCTCGCTCGACATGCCGGGCGCCGACGCGTCGGACGGGCGCGTCGCGTTGAGCTGCGGAAGCGTGCCGCCGAGGCCGCGCGCGGAGCGGCTGCCCTGCGACGACTTGCGCGTCGTCATCGCGGCCCGCGCCTGCGCCCGCTGGCCGCGCGGCGAAACCCCCAGGCCCAGGATGAGCCGCTCGTAATTGGCCGTCATCTCGGCGGTGCGGTCCACCGGGTTGTTGCTGTGGTACACAGGCATCAGGCTGCCGCTGTCGTAGAGCGCCTGGCGGATCAGGTGGATCGGCGCGGATGCCTGCAGCGGTCTCGTCCTTTGCATGGGAGCATTGTACGTGTAGCTCATGACGGTCACACAAACACGAACACAGAACGACCAGCGGCGACGGCCCAACGACGAACGGGGACGGCACAACGACCAGCTTGAACTGTAACGACTTTGCAAATACCCTTCAATTTACCCTTCGGTATCTAGTGGGGGTCCATATTCGTCGCCTATGAAGTTTATATTTAGGCTCGGCCTATTTTTGGAACACAAACTGCCCCAAGAGGTCTATTAATGCGAGTTTTCTTTTAGCTGCGTTGCGAGCTCTCCCGGTATTATTTTTTTCGCGCGCGCAATGGCGGACCATTTTTAGCCGATTACTTCACGCGCGAACCAGCTGACGGCCCGCAGGTACAAACGTTGCGCCCGGCGTGCGATTCCAACGCTGATCAACAGTCGCCGTCAGATCCTCCTTGTCGCTGATCGGTCGTCGGCCGGCCGCGCCGCGAGGCGACTGCATCTGCGCTGGCGGGTTCGCGCAAGGCGGCCGACGCCTCTCAAGACCTCGGGAGATCGCGTTGAACGACTCGCTGCAGGCCTTGGAGGCGCCTCTGATTGCATGCCATCGCGTGGCGCTGCTCGTAGGTTCGACGCGGGCATATTCGAACACGCAGTGGCCTGCTCAGCATGCTGCTCAATGCCAGGCGGCGGACACACGCTCGGATCGTGAAGGGAGCCCATCTTGCGTAGGCAAGGAGGGCGCGAGGCCGGTCGAGCGTGTGTTCAAGGTGGTGGGGCATCTCCTTGCGCTCGCAGGTGGTGTGAAGGGCCCCGGCCTGAGGGGCTGTGCCGTTGGCGTGTCTATGCTCTGCATTCCGTGGGCTTGTAAGTGGGCTCGCCAGTGCCAGCATGCAGAGCATGTACAACCGAGTGCAGGCACGACAGGAAGGGTGAGGGGAGCGGGACCGGGGCGTCGACGAGCTTGTGGGGACTGCGAGGGGGGCCGCCAGACCGCTCCCACAAGGCCGAGCTCTCGCGCCTCCTTCGAGCTTCGAGTGATAACTTCGGTATAGTGTAGAGTTACTATGATATGGTGGTTTTCTTTTTGGCCTTTTGAGGTCACCGGCCGCTCCACCAAGCACTTATTTTAGGGTGGTTTTGTAACTACCGTCGGTGAACTTAACCTGTGAGCTGAATTGGGGGCTGTTTGTGGGACTCTCTGTCCCCTGTGTGGAACGCAGCGTCGCGCGGCATTGCGCAGTGCAGTGAACAGTGAAATAATAATAATAACATGTATGTATTTATAGAAATATAAGTGAACCATGTGGAAAGATGACCCTCCCCATGAGGCTCACACAAGCACAACCCACACCCAGGCCAAAGGTCATTGCCGCGCACAGTGGACGAAACAACCACCTCGACTTGTCAAGAGGACTCTGTGGGGGTGCATGCGACCCCTCCCCTCGGCCCTAAAAGAAAACTAACTCACAAAAGAGACCCTTCGGCCTTCGGAGCCGGCCGGCGGCCCCCATGCGCGGCCAAAAGCTCTCACCCGCAGGCGTTACACCCCAGGCATCCTGGCTCGGGTTACCCTAACCCTAAACAAACGCAGGGTGGCTAAAACAAAACTCCAGCCATGGCTTCAATTCCACCGTGAGCGCTGCCCAGTGGCCTCTCCCAGCGGCTTCGAGGCGTCCTAGAGCGCCCTCGTCGTCCCTGCCGCCTCCGCGGCCGCTGTAAGCGCCCGAAGCGGCGATGTCACCGCGCAGTTGTAAACGAAAGCCTTCAAAAGCTGAAGTAATGCCGCGGCCGAACGAGCCGTGGCATCGCTTTGCTGTTACCGGCGCGACCTTCACCAGGCTCCTGCCGCCCGCAGCAGCTCCGTCCACCGCTGTCCCTGCCCGCCATCGCCTGCGCCGGCTTAGCCTGAGCGGCGTCCTGGTCGACTGAGGCGGCTGGTGAAGCCGGCGCGTCGCCAGCACGCCAAGACCCCGCTCTCACTCTCACTCCCAGCGCACCCAAACGAAAGTAATCGCTGACATCAAACTGCGCCGGAGCAGCGAGGATGGCGATGACGGATTCCGCCTTCTCGAATCTGCAGTACTGTAGCCGCCGCACGAGCGGCGCGGCGAGCAGATAAAAGAGGGCCGGCGAGTGCTGCGACACTAAAACCGACTGGCTGGCTCAAACGTGCTTCGAGCACGCGCGTGCAAGCAAGAAGCCTGCGCAGCGGGGCGGGAGTGAGCGTAAGTAAGTACAGGATCAGGATGGCGGCGGCCGAGGGCAGCTGGCCGCCGGCCAGCGCCGCCGAGCGCGCTTTTTTGGCACCGGCAGCAGCGCAGTGGCCAAGTGGGAGGCAAGCTGACCTCTCGGTCCGGCACAGGCAGCAAGATGCAATGCAGCGAGAAACCAGATGCATGCCTAGTTCGAGGGCCCTCCCGCGGGGCCCGCTGCGGTGCGGCTCGCCCTGGTAGGGGCATGTATAGCCGAGACGTACGTCGCTGGCACAGCCTAGGGCCAGTAGATATGATTGGACGAGCGCCAGCAGGATACAAGAGTTTGAAGCGCTGAGGGGCGGCCCGGGGGCCACCACAAGCGTTCTGCCGCGTCAGATCCTTGTATCTTGCTGGCGCTCGACCTCACAGACGACCTCACAGAGACCTATCGGCCTCGGAAAACCGTTTCGACGCCATTTCACAGAGCCGTTATTTCAGTAGGCTAGACATTGGCTAGACCTCTTGCTGCCGCACTGCCGCTCAAAACGCTGGCTGCCCGACTACTGTTGCTGACTGATGGAACCCAGCTTGGGTCTTGCAAACGCGGCCTTCGTCGACGAGGAGTACGAGTCGGCGCTGGCCCACTACGACGCGGCGGTCGATGCCGAGCCTTCGAGCACCGACGCGCTGGCGAAGCGCGCCGCGTGCCAGCTCAAGCTCGGACGGCACGCGGCGGCGGCGGCCGACGCCGGCGCTGCGTGCGCCATCGAGCCGAGCGCTGTAGCGCACCGCCGGGCGGGGCTCGCGCACTTTGCACTACGCGATTTTGCCGCGGCGCGCAGCGCCTTTGAGGGCGCGCTCAGCCTCTCTGGCGCGGGCTGCTCGCCGAGCGCCGGGCCCGACCTGAGGCGGTGGGTGCGAAAGTGCGACGCGGAGATTGCGGCCCCGACGGACGTCGCGGCCGCGCCCGACCCGGCGCCCGACCCGTCCGCTCCCCCGGCTGCCGCCGCCTCGGCTGCTGCCGCGCCCGCCGCGCCTCAGGATCCGAGCAAGATCCGGCACGAGTGGTACCAGACGCACACGCACGTCGTCGTCTCGGTCCTCGCTCGGCAGGCGCCCACCGACGGCACGGCGGTGAGATTTACGGACGCGGGGCTGGAGGTGACCATCGACTTTGGGGACGCGGGCAAGTACGCGCTCGGGCTCTCGCTCTTCTCCAAGGTGGTGCCGGCCGAGTGCACGTTCGCGATTGCGCCGTCCAAGGTCGAGGTGAAGCTCAAGAAGGCCGTGGCGGGCAAGTGGGAGAAGCTGGAGGGTGACGGGAGTGGCGGCGTCTCGGCGTTCAACACGGCGACGAGCGAAGTGGCGCCGCGTACCGTCTACTCTGGCTCTCGCAAAGACTGGGATGCCATCGACCGCGACGTCAAGCGGGCCGAGGAAGAGGAGAAGCCGGAGGGAGAGGAGGCGCTGAATAAGCTTTTCAAGCAGATATACGCAAACGCCTCGGAGGAGACGCGCCGTGCTATGAACAAGAGCTTTCAAACGTGCGGAGTGGCCTCCTCGCACGCGGCCCAGCTGCGCCTGCGCCCGCTCGGCCCCCATGCATGCGATGCCACGGAACTCATCGCGCGCGCCCCCGACGGCTCCCACGCAGGTCCGGCGGGACGGTGCTGTCGACCAACTGGGGCGAGGTGGGGGAAAAGGACTACGAGAAGGACCGGTCAGCGCCAGACGGTCAGGAGTGGAAGAAGTGGGGCTGAAGGGTCGAGCGCGTGCTCCGTCTCCACACCACACCGCCGGCCGTGGCCGCCGCCGGGCGCCAGATCGTTGTCTTTTAGGATGGATCGATAGATCAGGGCGGCCTGCCTGACGCCTCCTGTCTTACGGGAGGAGGGCTTGCGTTGGGTTGCAGAGTAGCAGAGTTTTCGTTTGGTGTATGGTAGATATGTGCCGCTCTGCCGCGGGCGGGCGCGATTGTCTCTTTACACCCCCTTAGTGCTTCACACGGAACACGGATCCATCCACATATACCATCCACGCGCTCTTCGCGTGCGCTGGCGGTAGGCGGTAGGCAGGCAAGAGACTGCCCCGTTTCGCACCTCCGGGCGGGGGTGCGGGGTGCGGCACCGCTCCCGGTCCAACACGCTAACACGAGCCGGAGTCCATCTACTGATGATTGATATTGATGATTGATGCTATGTGCGCATGTGCATGTGTGGCTTGAGCTTGCTTATTGCTTACAAAGATTGACGAAGACGGGTACTGTATTGCTAGTTGCCAACTTTTGCCCCGCTTTCAAGGCCCTTCTTTCCCCTGTTTTTTTTTTTTTTTTTTATTTTTATAATATATTTCAATATCAATATCCTGCATATCAAAATCACATATCATACACTATAATGTATGTATATAACATATATATATATATATATACAACTCACACCACACAAGCTGAAGCTGAGCTGAATTTAAGCTGCGCGCGCATATCTCAAGTCTCAAGAATCGCCCCGGCCCCGGCGCCAAAGGCAAAGAAGGCGCCAGCGCGTGGCCAGAAGCCAGAAGACCAGAGGTTGCACATCGAGGGCTCGTCGAGGGTCGTCGAGGGTGGACAAGACCCGGCCACCGCCGGTATGTATCAGTATCATGAGGTTCTATCTCCTTGCTGAGCCTTGGCCTTGAGCAAATATATATATATATATATATATATAAGAGTCGAAAATAAGAGTCGAAAAAAAAGATATCCGCCCTTGTCCTCGTTGTATCATAGTCGTAGTCCCGTAGTCGTCGTAGTCGTCGCGTAGTCGTCGTACGGTTGCCCGTCGCCTGTTGAAGTCGTAGTCGTAGCCGTAGCCGTAGCTAGTAACTACATCAGCTAGTATCTAGTATCATCTAGTATTTATTATAAGCATATAATTATTAGTATTAGTGTAGATTTTTTTTTCATTATATTATTATATCCTTCATTAATGATTCATTATTCATAATTATTATCATTATCATTATTATATTATTATCATCATATTCACATATTGATATTGTTTACCATATCTCCGCCATATCTCATATCTCATAGAGCTCTCGACTACTCATATTCATATCATGTCACCTCACATATTATGTATCTCGAGATTATCTCGCCATATATATATAACAATTATATAATACCCAGGATTTTTTCTTCTAGCAAGACGAGAGTCGCAGAGTCTAATGCTAATGCCTACTACACGCATCAGTCAGGCCCATGTCGCCCACCCAGCGCCCAGCGTGTCGTGTGTCGTCCAACACGCAAACGCGAGAGGCCTGCATACTGCATGGCCGCGGCTCGCCCAGGCCTCACTCAGCACTCAGTCCTTACCCCTGGGGTAAAAGAAAAGGGACTGTATTAGACTGTACGAGTATAATTAATACGCTGCTACGGCAACTACACGACAACTCACTCACACTCACCACACGACAGAACAGAATAGATAGAATAAACATAAACACAATAAAGAAAAAAGAAAAGAAAGTACGACGACCTCGCCTCCAAGCTCGACTGCCGCGTCGTCGCTGCTGCCTTCACCACCTACGGAGGCTGGGGCGATGATTTCAAGAAGACCCTCGTCGACCCCTACTACAAGAAGGAGTCCAAGGCCGCTCGCAAGAACGGCGAGTCAGGCTGGGCCGTCATCAATGACCGGCTCCGCTACGAGCGCCACGTCTCGGCTGTCATCTGCCGTGAGAATTCTCGCATGCTCGGCTTGACGCTCGACGC
>Ga0335398_10005234_pt1 | contig 17303 bp, 15 predicted proteins | sample BON03_FD_205742 | JGI IMG/M metagenome (GOLD analysis project Ga0335398, IMG submission 205742) | Freshwater microbial communities from Lake Bonney liftoff mats and glacier meltwater in Antarctica - BON-03 (spades assembly) (version 2) | ecosystem: Environmental > Aquatic > Freshwater > Ice >... | reverse complement strand
TTAATTCGTTACATTCCTCGTTGGTCTATTTCACAATTAGTTCGTAGGTTAAAACAAGAATCTACTCGTCAAATATGGTTGTTACATTCTACATCACTTCGTGAAGAATATTGGTACAAAGATATGTTTTGGAGTGATGGTTATTTCGTTTGTTCTATTGGTGAAGGGCTGGTTTTTTGGGCTAAAATCAGTTTTACCTCTTCACAAAATGCTCCGTTATACTTCGCGTACCAAGGGTCACTTTGATCAGGTAAGGTCCGGCGGGGAGGGTTTTGAGGTCAAGCTTGGCCGTGAGGTAAATACCCTCTTCGGCCATGGGTTGGGTCAGAATTATTACTCCGTTCATCGAGAGAATTGATACCCTTGGGTTCGATCCTTGCCTGGGCTTTCGAAAGGCAACGGCAACCACTTCGTGGGAGGGGTTTGGATACACAACCATAGTACTTAGGGTGTCACTCAAATCGCTGATTCCTACCGGAAGAGCAGCTGGGGTATTCTCAAGTTGTACTACGACGGTAGGGGTTTCGGCCCGGCAGCCACTATTCTCCACAATAACTTTGTATTCTCCGTCCTGCCCGACCGTTAAAATTCCGGTAGCATCTTTCCCGATTAGTTTTGAATTGCGGTACCATTCGTACAGGTTTCCCTTGGCATAACTTACTCTGAACGTAAGACTGTCTCCCTGCCGGATACGCGTAGATTCGGAAGGAGTAATGGTCGCCGCCACATTGACCCGTTGAACCAACACATCCTTTGATTTTTCCAGGCAGGTGCCATTTCGTACTTCCACTGAATAGTGGCCGGGGTTCAAGGCCGGAAACGATGTTCCGGTAGCTCCGGTGACTAGATTATTGTCAAAGTACCAGGTGTAGGTAGCTCCTGTTTGGGAGGCCACGTTCAGGTTGGCGGGGTTACCGTTGCAAATGGTAGCACTTACGGCCGGGGTAACGGTGGCGTTAGCCGACTTTATTTCTAGCTCAGTGCCGGAAGATACTGCCGAGCAGCCCTGAAAATTAATTACTACCCGGTAGCTGCCGCTTTGGGTAGCCTGGTGTCGGGAAGAGGTGGCGCCTTCAACGGGTGTACCATTTAATAACCATTGGTATTGGTACCCCGATCCACCATTGGCCGTCAGCTCCGTACCCTCGTTGTTACAAACCAGCAGTTTCGTTCCTTGTATAATTGAAGCAAATAGATTGGTGGATCTTACGTTGATTACTTTTGATTGAGCACTGCACCCTTGATTACTCACTCGTACGGAGTATTGTCCGGTACTGGTTGTATTCAGCGTTCGGTCACTTCCTTTCTTCACCAGCGTACCATTCAGAAACCATTCGTAGGTAAAACTACTACCGGCTTTGGCCGTAAGGGTGAGAGTCTGCCCGGCACAAAGAGTAGTATCCTGCGTGGGGCTGATAGTAACGGCTGATTCGCAGTCGGTTGATTCTATCCCGCTGGCAATGAGTGAAAAAGGTTGGCGGTTATTTTTTAGAAGGTTTTTATGCGACACCGTTACGATATAAGTGCGCCCTTTCAAAGGGTTTGGTATGTATATCTGCTCTACATTATCCCGTATATTGTCTCCCGTTTTTGCCGCCTGTGCAGGAGCCGCCGGATCAAGAACCCACGGTTGGTAGGCATTAAATCTTTCCTGAATTTTCAGATCAAGGTCATTAATAAGTTTAGGACTCCGACTATCAACGTTCCGGTTACTGACCGTGGTTGGCAATCCTTCGGGGTCGGTCCAGCAGATGGTGACCATCAGAGGTTCATTACCGGCTGCTATAACAGGAAGTGTGATGCTACTATCCCGTTGTAGTACCTGTTCCGTTAAAAGGTGGCTGCCATTCTGGTTTAGTACTACCTGGGCGGCTTTTTCGGTATTAAGTAATCCCCAGCCGTATTCGTAACTGGGGGCGGTGATGCCGGTGGGTTTATTTGCGGTGTGGAGTGCTAAGCCTTTCAGGGTAGAAGCAAGCATGAAAAATCCCTTTTGCTGGTAGTATAATTCTTGTACTAGCAGTAATGATCCTGAAACGTTAGCGCTGGCCATTGAGGTACCGGAAAGCACGCCGTAGGCATCTACATCGGTGCCGATACTCGAAAGAACGTTGGTTCCGATACCCAGCAGGTCAGGTTTGATCCTTCCGTCGTCGGTAGGTCCCCAGCCGCTGTACGGTGATACCTTAAAACTACCCGAATCCGGGTCGGCGGATCCGATAGTTAGTACATTCTTGGCGTTAGCTTCACCCGGAATAATGTCGTAGCTGGCGTTTCGGCTGCGGGCGATGGTACTTTGGGAAGTGGTATTTTTGAGGAAGTACTTTGTTCCGGCCGGAGGGCCGTTTTCGCTTCGCTTATTGTCGGCCGAGCGAACCATCAGGAAATAAGGGAAATTATGGGTAATGCGGTCTATTTCGCTGACGGCATCATCGTAAAAACCGAAACGGTAGTCCAGCTCACCGTGTACAGAAGGCGTTCCCCACCATTCCCATTTGTCATCATTAGAAGTACCCGGACGTGCTGTATTGAGTACCCATCCACTTAAGGGCCCGTAGGCGTGGTTAGATATGAGTAAAGTAGGAGCCTGTACCGTAATTTCGCTGAGGTCGTTGGTGAAATCCCATGCCTTCAAGTTGGCACCGAAGGCCATGCCGCGGGCATTCTGATAGACCCCTTTACCCACCATGATACCTGCCATGTGGGTAGCGTGGTCATTGGCGGATTGGGAGGTAGGCAAATCATTCTGTTGAACCTTTCCGGTTAATTCGCGGTGATCAGGTCGGGCTTTGCCGCCGTCCCAAAGGGCAATTTTGTTGCGAATGGCAGGGTTGCCACCATTCAGGTTTAACCCCAAAGAACCTCCCGTGTACAGGGCATCCGTGCGGGTAGCTAGTGAAATAGGTGAGCTGTGGGTTGAATAGTACACCGGTTCACCAAGAGCATCCGTGCGTTGCAGGATGAGTACTTGGTTATTCCCTCGGTTTATTTGTAAGGGCCATCCTTTTTGGGCTGCAAGTTGGTACGTTTTTTGAGACTCTCTTTGGTAATACTCACTTCGAGATGGGGTGGCATTGGTAAGTTGCTGAGCCCTGAGAGACGGGCACAAAGTACTTATAAAAATAAAAAGTAGTAATCGTACGCCGGTTGTGTGTGTATTCATCAAAGGAGGTGAAAATTTCTTTCTGATTCCTGTTAAACAGCGAATTACTAACAGCTAGTAGGGGTACCTAAACAGAGCAAAAATCGTACCGATAGCGCCCTTTTTGCTAGTGAAATAAGAAACATTTTAGGCCGTTTCCGTGATACGGATCCACCTATAAATATACACACAAGAAAGGAATTTTCCTTTCTTGTGTGTACTAATGCGCTAAGTTTGAGTATTAATCTAATATCTTATCGAGGGAAGAGGGTGAATTTTCTTTCACCTTTTTTTGAGAAGAAGCAGGAATGTAGCGCGTGAAAAAGCTGTTAATTTTCAAACTTATAACTCCTAACACCGCTTCCTTGAAAATACCCGCCGACATTTTGGATTGTCCGCGGGTACGATCGGTGAAAATGATGGGTACTTCGGTAATAGTAAAGTTATATTTCCAGGCTTTGAACTTCATTTCAATCTGAAAAGCATACCCCACAAATCTGATTTTATTGAGGTGAAGAGTTTCCAGAACAGACCGGTGGTAGCAGATAAAACCGGCCGTGGGATCCATAATGGGCATTCCGGTGATGAAACGAACGTAGTGACCCGCAAAATAGGACATCAGCACCCGGCCCATGGGCCAGTTGACAACGTTGACACCTTTGATGTAACGGGAGCCAATAGCAACGTCGTTATTTTGAGTGGTACAAGCTTCGTATAGTCGGGTCAGGTCTTCCGGGTTGTGCGAAAAATCGGCGTCCATCTCAAAAATGTAGTCATATCCTCGTTCCAGACCCCATTGAAACCCCCGGATGTAAGCAGTGCCAAGCCCCAACTTTCCCTTTCGTTCCAGTAAGTAAAGTTGCCGCGGGAATTCCTGTTGTAGCTCCTTTACTTTTTGCCCCGTACCATCCGGTGAGCCATCGTCTACAATGAGAACATGAAAGGTCTTTTGAAGGGTAAAAACCTTTCGGATTATAGCCTCAATATTCTCAATTTCGTTGTAAGTAGGTATGATTACGACAGAATCTGACACGATCGTTAAACGGCTTGGTTAGGGTTATACTAGAATAAAAAGTAGTAGTCACAGGCGAGATACTCCCATCACACGAGAAATATTGCCTCCACAAAAAATACTCCAAAGATTTTTGTAGAAAGAAAGTTAAAGATTTAAGGGTTTTTTCTTTTCCTTGGCTTCCATTTTTTTCTCAACTTGTTCATAAATGGCGGTTAGATAACTCGGGTGAGATGTGTAAAATGAATAACTTCTTTGATATAGTAAGGTATCTACTTTATATTTTGCCCAAATCTGCTTTTGTAATTCTCCGTACACTATGACCGACGAGTCGAGCGACCGGAGTTGCATATTCGTAGTCTTGGCTTCGGCAATGTGAATATCCGTTAAAATATTGACCATTTTCTCTTCCGAAATTAAATCTCCGGGTGGTTTTTCCTGCCCATCACAGGCCCACAGGCCGATAAAGAGGCTTGCTACGAGCAGAGTTCGTTGGAGTATGGTTGAGCTTTGCGGCATCATCTAAGCAAAATATCTATATTTGTCTACTATCTGTAACGCAGCAAAGGTCGTGAATCTTTTGTAAAACGGACTAATTCTTATGTTTCAAGATTTTTTAACTAAACTCCGGCAGTATGAGATCCGCATCAGAAAGGCGGTTAACAGCGAACGGCACGGTAATTTTCACTCCGTGTTTAAAGGGTCGGGGTTGGAGTTTGATGACCTGCGGTTGTATCAGTACGGAGACGATGTCCGGACCATTGATTGGAACACCTCGGCCAAGGGCCACGGAACCTACATCAAGATATTCAAGGAGGAGAAAGAGCAAACGGTTTTTTTTGTGGTGGACGTGAGTGCGTCCCAGCAGGTAGGTGATCAGGCTCGATTGAAAATAGACGCCACCAAGGAGATTTGTGGCGTATTGGCGCTGTCGGCCATTCAGGAAGCAAGTAGGGTGGGGCTCCTTTGTTTTTCGGATCAAAAAGAACGGTACATTCGTCCTTCGGACGGAATGAAACACGGGTACAGTCTGATTTCTGAATTATTTAAACTTAACCCGGAGTCACCACGGACTGACCTATCGGAGGCCATTTTGGTGACTCTAAACGTATTGAAGCGCCGCAGTCTGGTCTTTTTGATTTCAGACTTTATCGATAATGACTACGAGCATAACCTGAAAGCCCTGGCCCGCAAGCATGATCTGATCGTGATTCACGTGCATGATCAGCGGGAAACGAATCTACCCCGGTTGGGAATCATTCCGATATACGATGCTGAAAAACAAGCGAGAGTATGGGTGAATACGTCGTCGTCGCGGTATAGGTCAGAGATGTGGGAGCGTTTTCAACAACGAAGAGAAATGTTGGAACGCCTTTGCCGGCAAAACAAGGCCGACTACCTGTCGCTGGATGCCGGGGAAGATTATGTACCAGCCTTGATCCAACTTTTTCGGGTAAGGCGTTACGTGTACAATGGTGGGCGCTAAGCGAGAGAGTATCCGTAATAAGCCCGAAAATTCGTTATTTTGATGTTTATGTAGCTGTTGGCGATGTGCTTTTCTATTTGTCTGATCATCAAATCATTACAGTTAACTATAAGTAGCAGTTAGCTAATAGGTTGTTTGTTATTAGCTTTTTATGTCGCTGACTATACAATTTTTTGCACAAAATATTAATCATTAAGTACTAATGCATAATTAGTTTATATTATTAATTTAGTCAAATTACTGGCTAATATTCTCTATATCAAATATTTACAAAAAGGTAACAGCTACAAGCTAATAGGTATCAGCTACTTATTAGAGGCAAAATTAGTTTGTGTTGTTAATTCAGTTAGACCCATTGCTACTATTTTCTATATCCAATATGTACAAAAAGCTAACTGCTGTGAGCTATTGGCTATCAGCTATTTATTTTTAATCTATTGAGTCAAATACTTCAATTTCTCCGCTTCATACTGTGCCTGTTTATTGGGTGGGGGCTACTGTCTCCTACCGCCGTACAAGGTCAAAAACGAAAGCCCAAAGGAGTTTTTTTGACGGATACCATAGAAACTGGAAAACCGTTTTCTTACTCGTTCAGCTTTTTGCACGATCCGGTCCAGGAAGTTTTTTTTCCTGATTCCAGCTTTTCTTTTTCTCCTTTTGAGGTTATTGATCAAGAGTTTTTTACTACCCGAACCGATTCGAGTGGGAGCCTGGATAGCACCGTGTATCGTATTATTTCGTTTGATGTTTCACCGACCCAGACGCTCAGCTTACCGGTTTATGTGCTGGCTGACGGAGATTGCACGGTGGCATACGCTGAGGTAGACACGGTGTTCTTACGGTTGTTATTACCGGTTAGTGCTCGGTTGGATACGCTATCGCTTCAGGCGGATACCAGGGTAGAGTTGCTGCTTCGCCAGTTTGATTATCCGGTATTTGTGGCAGTTCTATTATCAATCGGTCTCTTTGTAAGTCTGGTGTACTGGCTTTTTGGGCGGGGAATCATGAAGCAATGGAGGATGTTTCAGTTACAGCGCCGCCACAGTGATTTTGTCCGGAACTTCAATCGGCTCAATCGAAATGCCCGGGAAATAGATAGTACAGTGGAGGCGGAGAAAGCAGTGGTTATTTGGAAAAAATACCTTGAACGGGTTGAGAAGAAGCCTTTTACTACCTACACCACCCGAGAAATTCTGGATAATATACCAGATGAGGCATTGGAAAATGCCCTGAAAGAGATTGATCATATCATCTATGGGCAGGTAAAGTCGAATCAAATGGATGCGTCTCTTCAGGTATTGAAAAATATAGCACAGCGGAGTTATCGTCGGCGTAGGTTGGAAATTGCTCGTGCTGGTAAATCAAATAGTTAGATAATATTACATGGAACAGTGGCTATCATTGAAATGGTTTGGGTGGACCACTTTACGGTTATTTCAGTGGGCTCATCCCTACTTCCTGTACGCAATTCCGGCCATCATCATTTTGTTCTGGCTGCGTACGGCCTTCCACCGGAAATCTAAGCAGTTTCTGAATATTCCCTATGATGCTACGGGGGCCTCGGGTGACTGGATTACCCGGCTGCGGTACGTATTACCCATCTGTACCGCACTCGCCATGATGTGTATTTTGGTAGCTCTGGCCCGGCCGCAGATCGTGACCGAACGTACCGATCGCTTCTCGGAAGGAATTGATATTATATTGTTGATGGACGTATCCGACTCGATGCTCGAAAAAGACCTCCGGTCAGACCGCCTGACGGCGGCCAAGAAGGTGGCCCGGGAGTTTATTCGGGGCCGCCTTCAGGATCGTATCGGCATTATCATTTTTGCTGGGGAGGCTTATTCCCTTTGTCCTCTGACTACCGACTATGAGTTATTATATGGCTTTTTGGAAGATATCCGGTCGGATATGATCCGGACGGCGGGTACCGCCATTGGTAGTGCGTTGGCCGTTGGGGTTAATCGGATGCGGGATTCTAAAAGTCAGAGTAAGGTAGCCATCCTGATTAGTGACGGTGATAATACTTCTGGTAACTTAGATCCTATCACAGCCGCCCGGTTAGCCAAAGCTTTTGGGGTTCGGGTGTACACTATTGCGGTAGGGAGTGTTCGTCAACCCCTGAAAGCTGATTCGTTGAAAATAACCCAGGCGAAAGTAGACGAAGGAGAATTACAACAGATCGCCGTTGCCGGTGATGGCAAGTACTTTCGGGCTTCGGACAACAATGCTTTGAGCAGCGTTTTCGCCCAGATCAACAATCTGGAAAAAGTAAAGTTTCAAAACGTAATATTCCGGGAAGTAAAAGACTATTACCGCATTTATCTCTACTGGGCGGTATTCTTTTTACTGGTCGGCCTTGCCACAAAAAGTACGTTCATGAGTAATATTCTGGAAGATTAATGCTACGTTCTTACTATACGAAAGGTTTACTGGAAGCAGGGTTGGACGAAGTAGGCCGGGGCTGCCTGGCCGGACCGGTAGTAGCGGCGGCGGTGGTACTACCGGCCGACTACACTCATCCATTGCTCAATGATTCCAAGCAGCTCACCAAAAGCCAAAGGGAACTACTGCGGGATGAAATAACCCGTGATGCGCTTGGATGGGCTATCGCGGAGGTTTCAAACACTAAAATTGATGAAATAAATATATTGCAAGCGAGCTTTCTGGCCATGCACCGCGCCGTAGATCAGCTCGTGGTAATACCGGAACATTTGCTCGTGGACGGGAACCGCTTCGTACCCTATCCTATGATCCCGCATACTTGTATTGTCAAAGGAGATGCCCATTTTCTTTCCATTGCGGCGGCGTCAGTACTGGCTAAAACCTACCGGGATGATTTGATGGCGCAGCTTGCCGAAACGTTTCCGGAGTACGGCTGGGAGCACAACGTAGGGTATCCTACCCCGTATCACCGGCGCGCTATTAAGCTACACGGAAGTACCCCGTACCACCGGATGAGCTTTCGGTTGATCAAAGAGTAGGGCTATATTTTGGGCTGTTTGTAAAGCGGTACGGTACTACATGGTTCACCAAACATCAGAGTTTTTACCACGGGTTTGAGCAACCGGGTTATTTCTACGTAGGCCGCCGTTGGTACCGGATGTTTGCTGCACCCCTTTACTACTACCCGGCTATCCCGAAACTGCGCAATGTCGATGTTGCGGATAGCATCATAGAAAAGTTTATTCTCTAATTCGGCCAAGTTGCCAAAAACGAACGAATGTGCATGGGGTTCCAGCTTGACGGCTAATAACATGTACGCCCAGGTTGGTACGATAGCATCTTCACTACAAATGATGGCTACATTCTTACCTTCGTAGCTACTCCAATCGTGTGTTTTTAAGAATTCACGGAAATCTTTTTCCCGCAAGATCATACCCTGAAAAAGGTTGTCCTTCAAATCGTAGATCACCCGCTCACCTCGATGATAGTATTCTTCCAGGTCAAGGGAAATCAGACCACTAGTCGCTACTCTGTTTACTATTTCTTCGGTTTGCATAGTTCTTGGGAATTAAATAATTCGTGACTCTACCTACTTCAACACCGTCCTTTTTGGAAATGTTCGCTAGTAATCTTCATTAAGGGTTTACAATTCTATTTCGCGGCTTTGTACCCATAAAGTCTTTGAGGTAGTAAGGTTCAAAAGAAGCGAGGTCTTCAAACTGAGCGGATGCGTAGGCTTTGGTTGCTAATACTCCGACGGTTCGGGCTGAGGGTTCAATGGCTTGCCCTGGGAAAAATGCATTGGGGTGGGAGCCAAGTATCGGCTTGCATTTAGCGGCACCATCGCCAAAAAATACAACGGATCGCTCTTGCAATAGCTCGCCAAATGAGTCAGTATCGATGATAACAGCTTGGGTAGGTAGTATAAGTTCGAGGTCTGAGTTGTACACGGCCGCAAATACCTCCATTCGTCGGGCATCGATCATGGGGCAAAAGAGGAAGTCATTCGGGTAGAAGGCGGTAGTTTGGGTGGTCAGGGCTTCCAGCGATGAAATAGCGATTAGGGGCTTGTCGAGGGCGTAGCAAAGACCTTTGGCCGTAGATACGCCTACCCTCAGTCCAGTATAAGACCCCGGTCCTTTGGCAACAGCCACGGCATCCAATGCTTCGAGACTAAAACCGGCATGTTCTACGGCGTTCTTCATCAGGGTGGTAAGCATAGCCGAGGAAGAACGATCCGTCAGGAGGTCATAAGATGCTACCAGTGTGTTGTCCTGATGGACGGCAACCGAACAGCCTCTGGTAGTAGTATCAATACTAAGTATGAGCATGAGAAGGGTAAAATAAAACCGACAACTGAGCCTCCAAAAAGTAGAGAGATTCAGTTGCCGGCTCTGAACAAAGGGTTTACTTTTTTACTTTAAGTAAGCTATTATAGCGGTTCATGTCTTTAAAAAGTTCAAGCGCCGCTGCCATTTCGGGATCGTTGTTAAACGAGGCTTCCTTCATGCCTCTTTCAAGGTAGTAGTGCTTGACAATTTCCTCTTCCAATAGCGATTTGATCTCCGATTTTAGGAGTTGCAGGTCGTTGTCTTTATTGTGAGACAGCTTTGCTTTCAACGCATTTAGCTGATCCTGAATGGTGCTGATTGATTTTTCTTTCTTGGCGGAAGCTTCCAGATCAAGCAGGTCGCGTTCCACCTGAGTGGTGTAGTCGTATTCTTTATCTTCGAGCCACTTAGCAAAGCCTTGGTATTCGGCGTCGGTGAGCCTGAAATCCCGCGCTGCCTTGATGGTAGCGTGCTCAGAGTGGTATTTAACGGCGTAGTCAAATAGCAAACGTTTGCGGGCCAGGGAATTTGCCAGCGGCGAATGTACCTCTTTTTCGGTAAGAATATCGGGTAGTACACCACCTCCGTCGTAGACTACACGCCCGTTGCGGGTAGTAAATGCCGTCATCAGGGAGTCGGCTACTTTGCCAACGCTACCGTCTTCGTTACGATGACTATAATCAATCGCCTGAATACAGCGACCGCTCGGTATGTAATACTTGGCGGTGGTGATCTTCATTTTGGTATTGTAGGATAGGTCACGGGTAGTTTGCACCAGACCCTTGCCGTACGTACGCTGCCCAACTAGCACGCCGCGGTCGTAATCCTGAATAACCCCCGATACAATCTCAGCGGCCGAGGCAGAGCGATTGTTGGTCAGTACCGCAATTGGCATTTCGGTATCCAACGCCGGATTGTAGGCGGAGTAGGTTTTATTCCATTCTTCCACTTTTCCTTTGGTGGAAACGATTTCTTCTCCCTTGGGAATGAATACATTTGAAATCTCGATGGCCATATTGAGTAACCCACCGGGGTTTTCCCGAAGGTCCAGCACGAGTTTCTTCATTCCTTTGCCTTTTAGTTCCTGAAAAGCATTGCGTACTTCCCGCGAGGCCGTAGCCGTAAAATCTTTCAGATCTATGTAGCCAACCTCGTCGTTTATCATCCCGTAGTAAGGTACATTGGTGACTTTTACCACGTCACGTCCTACCTGTACTTCCTGGGATTTTGGGGTACCAAATCGCCTGATGGTCAGTTTGACGGTGGAATTGGTTTGTCCGCGTAAGAGTTTACCCGGATCCGAATCGGCAAGCGTGGAAAGTTCTATTCCGTCAATTTTGAGTATTTCGTCGCCGAGCTGTAAACCGGCTTTTTGGGCGGGAGTATCTTCGTACACCATCATGATGATGTACTTGTTGTCCAAAGAGCTTACCAAAGCACCTATTCCGTTGTACTTACCAGTGGTCATCGTCATGTAGTCCTCGATATCGTCCTCGGCGTAATAGACCGTGTAGGGGTCTAGAGTACGAAGCATACCGTCAATACTGGTTTTGATCAACTTATTGGGGTTCACCTCATCGACATAGTAGGCGTTGAGCTCTTTAAAAAGAGTAGCGTAAATATCAAGATTCCTCGCTATTTCAAATAGGCGGTCGTCCTGACGGAACGAAACAAACAGAAGCCCAGCTGCCACCGGAATGGCCAGCCAAAGTGAGCGTAGATACTTTTTCATGTGTAGGTTTTGAGCAATTTGGTTAGTTGGTTCAAGCTACCGGGATGTTGCCTGAGTAATGATAGGTAGAAGTTTTAAAACATTCCTTAGAAGTAAAAACATCTAACACCTATGGGCTAACAAACTTATGGCTAGATTCAGCCATTTTAGAAAGAATCTTAACCATGGCTTTCTCAATAACGTCATAAGCCTGCTTTTCTTTTGCAAGGTATAAAAAAGCAATAGAAGTAGGGATCTCAGCGGGGGAGGTACCGGTGACGATAATAGGATCTTCGGCTAGTAGGATTGAACTCGCTTTGTTCAGACGGTATGCTTCGCGGCAACGACGACGGATGTGATTGCGGTCGACGGCTTTTTTAAAATTTCGCTTGGATACCGAGAAAAGCACCTCCGGAAGACTCGAAGGTGGTAGGGGAGCGGTGAGGTAGAGCACCCGAAAGGGAAAGAGGTAGAACGTATGAATTTCCGTACTACCTCTTTTGAAAAGCCGGTCGATAGTTCGGCGGCTGCGTAATCGTTCGCCTTTCTTAAAAGTTTGTTTCAACTTTCGACATAGTTTTAAGGTTTGCCAAGTCCTTTATAAAACCTTGCAAACGGTCCAACTATTCAGACTTACAGACTAGAAATTATTGCTTATGACGCTTCTCGTCTGATACAGTCAGTTTCCAACGACCTTTCTTACGGCGAGCAGTCACGACCTTGCGACCATTAGCAGTGGACATCCGCTCGCGGAATCCGTGCTTATTTCTTCTCTTGCGATTTGAAGGTTGGTACGTACGTTTCATCTCATTATCAAAATTATAGCTTAAAAAACTCTTCTATTCTTGAATTGGGTGTGCAAAGGTAGGGAAAATTTGAGAATGAAGCCAGATTGGCTAAAATATTTTAAGTGAGTTATTTGATTTGCGGATTAAACAACAACGCACAAGTACGAATGCCCACAAAATCGGCAATAGGAAACTCAAACTAAAGGAGTGAATTTTGGGTTTAAGTTTAGATAAGGGAATCCCAAACAAACCCGGAAGCATTTGGCTAACGTATGATGAATCAACCAGAACTTACTACTGATAAAATTCCTTTTGACGAACTAGATCCCCGAAAATTTATACTCATTAAGGGGGCTCGCGTGCACAATCTTAAAAATATTGATGTAGCCATACCACGCAATAAATTAGTGGTAGTGACTGGCTTGTCTGGTTCGGGGAAGTCGTCGCTGGCTTTTGATACTTTGTTTGCCGAAGGGCAGCGGATGTATGTCGAAAGCCTTAGTAGCTACGCCCGGCAGTTTTTGGGTCGGATGGAAAAACCCGAAGTGGAATACATCCGGGGAGTGTCACCGGCTATCGCTATTGAGCAAAAAGTAAATACCCGCAACTCGCGCTCGACGGTAGGGACTACCACCGAAATATACGACTACTTAAAACTGTTGTTTGCCAGGGTTGGCGTAACTTATTCGCCGGTTTCGGGCGAAGAAGTACGCAAAGACACCGTTACGGACGTAATAGATTTCATCCTGTCTCACGATGAGCAAACCCGGGTGCTGATTATGGCTCCTTTATCGATCAGGGAAGGACGAACTCTGGGAGATGAATTAACTATTTTACTCTCCAAAGGCTACAATCGAGTGGTTATTAACGGTGATACTCAGTTTATTGAGGATGTACTGTCCGGCGAAGAAGTAGCGACCCTTTCGAAAGATGCTGCACTATTCATTCTCATCGACCGTGCCGCCGTGAAGCACAATGATGAAGATACGCAATACCGCCTTTCTGATTCGGTTCAGACCGCCTTTTTTGAAGGGGAAGGGAGTTGCATTGTCACGATTGTGGAAGGAGAGCAACGTACTTTCTCGGATAAGTTTGAGCTGGACGGAATACTTTTCGAAGAGCCGAGCGTTAATTTATTCAGCTTTAACAACCCCTACGGCGCGTGCAAGCGCTGTGAAGGATTTGGTAAGGTACTTGGTATTGATCCTGATCTCGTGCTACCGGATAAAGGACTCTCCGTATTTGAGGGAGCAATTGCCCCCTGGCGTACCGAAAAAATGGGAGAATGGCTCAAACCGCTGCTTCGCCATGGCATTCGATTTGATTTTCCCATCCACCGACCCTACAAGGATTTGAGCCGAGTCGAGAAAGACCTACTCTGGATCGGGAACAAGTACTTCCGCGGCTTGAATGATTTCTTCGATGAACTCGAAATTCAGACGCACAAGATTCAGTATCGAGTGATGTTGTCGAGATACCGGGGCCGGACTACCTGCCCGGATTGCCGGGGCTCGCGGCTTCGTAAGGATGCCTCTTACGTGAAGGTGGGAGGGGCTTCTATTACGGATCTGGTGTTGAAACCTATTTTGGGTGTGGTTGATTTTTTTGAAGGTATTCAACTAACCGAGCACGAGCAGAAAGTAGCGAAGCGAATTTTAATTGAAATCAAAAACCGTCTGGGCTACATGGCCCGGGTTGGACTAGGGTACCTTACTTTAAACCGCTTGACGAGTACTTTATCGGGTGGGGAGTTTCAGCGAATTAAATTGGCCACTTCTCTGGGAAGTGCCCTGGTAGGTTCCATGTATATTCTGGATGAACCAAGTATCGGGCTGCATCCCCGTGATACCCGGCAGTTGGTGGGCGTGCTGGAATCATTGCGCGACATGGGTAATACCGTGATTGTGGTAGAACACGAAGAGGAGGTGATGCACGCCGCCGATCAAATAATAGATATTGGCCCCGAGGCCGGCTCCGAAGGGGGATATGTTGTATTTCAGGGAAACTGGGAAGATGTCAAGCACTACGGGAGTAACTACTCGGAATCAAGTACTGATGACATACCCGCTAAGAAATCGTATACCCTTGATTTCTTGCTGGGGCAGGATTCCATTGCGGTTCCTTCATTCAGACGGAAGTTCACTCATTTCTTAGAGATAAAAGGAGCAAGGGAAAATAATCTGAAAGAAGTAGATGTACGCTTCCCGATGGGAGTATTATCGGTCGTTACGGGAGTAAGTGGTTCCGGTAAATCAACCTTGGTGCGTAAGCTGCTCTATCCAGCACTGATGCGGGCCAAAGGTGAATACAACGAAGAAGTCGGGAAGTTTGATGAGCTATCCGGTAGCTTAGATCGCGTTGAAGCGGTGGAGATGATTGATCAGAACCCGATCGGTAAATCTTCCCGTTCGAATCCGGTGACGTACATCAAAGCCTACGACTACATCCGCCAAATGATGTCTGACCTGGCGATTTCAAAGGCAAGAGGGTACAAGCCTTCTCATTTCTCGTTCAATGTTGATGGCGGGCGCTGCGAAGTGTGTCAGGGAGAAGGGCAGGTCAAAATTGAAATGCAGTTCATGGCCGATATCTACCTCAAATGCGAGGGTTGTGGTGGCAGGCGTTTCAAGCAGGAGGTACTCGAAGCGAAGTACCACGAGAAAGATATTGCGGATATTCTGGATATGACGGTGGATGATGCCATTCGTTTTTTTAAGGGTTCGGAAGATCGGTTGGTGGAGAAGTTGATGCCCTTGCAGGATGTGGGCCTGGGCTATGTTACTTTGGGGCAATCGTCCAATACGCTATCGGGAGGAGAAGCCCAGCGGGTAAAGTTGGCATCATTCCTCGGAAAAGGAAATTCGCACAAGGGTAAAACGCTCTTTATTTTCGATGAACCTACTACGGGACTTCACTTTCATGACATCAAAAAACTGCTGAAAGCTATTAATGCCCTGGTAGATCAGGGTGATAGCGTGATCATCATTGAACATAACATGGAGGTTATCAAGTGCGCTGACTGGATTATTGATCTCGGTCCCGAAGGAGGCGAAAAGGGTGGCTACGTGACCTTCTCCGGAACTCCGGAGGATATGGTACAAGTAGAAGGAAACTATACCGCTGAATTTTTGAAAGGAAAGTTGAAGCAATAAACAGCTGGTAAGAGTAAAGTAAAAGGGTTGGCGACTTATTTGAAATAAATCGTCAACTCTTTCCTGTTTATGAGACTCTACCGCACAGAACACGGAATTCTTTTAGAAAAAGAAGACCAATATTACCGTCTACACGAAACCAATTGGGACGCCGTTGTTAATCGCGACGATTTGTACCAATGGCTTGTCAACCAGACCGAAAGCTTATTGCTACTACCCTTTACGTACTCCGCGCCAATGCCCGAATTACTAGCCCCCATTGGTACCCAAGAAGTATGGGCGTCGGGTGTAACCTACTTCCGCAGTCGCGAGGCCCGGATGGAGGAATCGGAAAAAGCCGGAGGAGGTAGTTTTTATGACAGGGTATACTCGGCAGAACGCCCCGAACTTTTCTTTAAATCCAATGCTTGGCGGGTAGTCGGCAATTCGGGCCACGTCCGCATCCGGAAGGACTCGGGTTGGGATGTACCTGAGCCCGAACTTACGCTTTTTGCCACTTCTTCGGGTAAGCTTGTTGGGTACACCATCGGTAACGATATGAGTTCGAGGAGTATTGAAGGAGAAAATCCACTGTATCTACCGCAGGCGAAGTCGTACGATGGCAGTGCCGCTTTGGGACCTTGCTTGTATGTCCCGGCTGATCCGCTTTCTGATGATACCGAAATCAGTATCGGTATTGTGCGGGGAGGGGAAGAGGTATTTGGAAATACCGTGACCTTGGCTCAGATGAAGCGTAAACCGGAAGAGCTACTTGGGTTTTTGTTTCGCGAAATGTCATTCCCACAAGGCGTATACCTCATGACCGGTACCGGTATTATTCCCCCCTCAGATTTTACTTTACAATTAGGGGATAAGGTATTCATTACCATCGAGCCGATTGGTACGCTGGTGAATACGGTGGAGTAAGTTGCAATGGAAAGCCGATTTGTCTAGAAATAGGGGAGACCAGAAACGTCCTCCCCTAATTATTCCTCCTTCAGACTTTTAGCTTAAAATCAGAAGATAAAGAACATACTACCATCGAACCGATTCGTATGGTGGAGTAACAACAACGAAAAAGCCGATACGTCCAATGACGAAGGGGCGACCAAGATTTCCTCCCGACAAAGGAAGGGTAGGGTGGGTATAAAGTAGAATGCCTTTTCACAGCTAAGTAGTCGGACGTAAATATAGATATAATTTTTACCTTGCATCCATGCAAGGGAAGAAACGATACATCAGCCTGAGTGACGAGCAGCGTGGGGCACTCGTACTGGGCCATAAAACGGGCAAGAAGGCCACCTTCCGCCTGCGCTGCCAAATGGTCATCTTCAGCGACCAGGGGGGCAAGATCGACCAGATCGCCGACATTTTGCGCTGCAATCGTCAGAGCGTGGTCAAGTGGTTCAACCGATACGAGAGCCGGGGCATCGACGGGCTACACACGGCCCAGGGGCCGGGCCGTCCGGCAGTGGTACGCACCGACAACCGCAAGGAGGTTGACCTGATCGAGCGCATCGTCGAGGAGCACCCCCAGAAGCTTGACGTGGCGCGCGAGCGCATTGAGCGGGAGCTGGGCAAGAAGATGTCACAGCGGACGCTGCGCAGGTTCTTAAAAAAAACGGCTGGCGCTGGAAGCGCTTCCGCCGCCGCCCGCCCAAGCGTCCCTCGGAGCAGGAGCTGAGGGCTGCCACCCAGGCGCTGGGCCTGCTTCTGTGCCTGGCCCTTATGGGCCGCATCGACCTGCGCTACGCCG
>Ga0335398_10005223_pt1 | contig 17332 bp, 13 predicted proteins | sample BON03_FD_205742 | JGI IMG/M metagenome (GOLD analysis project Ga0335398, IMG submission 205742) | Freshwater microbial communities from Lake Bonney liftoff mats and glacier meltwater in Antarctica - BON-03 (spades assembly) (version 2) | ecosystem: Environmental > Aquatic > Freshwater > Ice >... | reverse complement strand
TCGGGGGGGAAAGGCGCGGGGCGGTCGAGGACGCGGACGGCTCGGTCGAAATAGCTACAGAAGTCAAGAAGAAGGCATGGCTGGGGGTAGAGAAGAACGCGGGACGTGGATCAAACCAAGCTATAGGAAAACGCCGCTGATGAAAAAAAACAAAAAAACGGAACGACGAGCCCTTTCTTTCTACCAGTAGGGCAAGAACTCGATCTCGACCTCGAGCGTGGCGCCGGAGGATGCCGCGCCCCCTCCCACCAACGGAAACCGCCGGTGGTAGTAGCCCGCCTGCTCCGCTTTCGTCCAGCGCGACCGCTGCCGGTGCCGGACCACCTCGGGCACGCGCAGAGAAAAGGCGCCGAGGCTGTCGTTGGTGAGGGTGCCCTTTTCGACGACAGAGACGGCGATGGTGTCCTGTTTGTTTTTGTGGTTTGCGAAATGACGTGCGTTTGGGGATGGTGTGGTGTGGTGGGGAGTTGGTCGAGGTTCGGGGTCGGTTTTTTTCCATAGTTTGGGGAACGCGGGCGCGTGTTCGCCGACGGGACAAAAGGACAAGCGACAGGACGCGAAACGACGAGCACAAAACAGAGAAAAACAAAACGCCCGTCCCCCGGCTTGCGCCCCAAACCCCAAAACCCAAAACCCAAAACCGATCAAAACAGAGAAAAACAAAACGCCCGTCCCCCGGCTTGCGCCCCAAACCCCAAAACCCAAAACCGATCAAAACACCTCTGCCCCTCACCTCCAGGCCCACGTCGTAGAACGTGAACTTGTTGTCCGACATCCACCTCGGCGCGTCCCCTCGCAGCGGCGGCGTGTCGTACGAGACGCTGCCGTCCCCCACCAGGCGCGTCCGCAGCGCGGCGCCCGCCCCCTCGCGCGCGGGTTTCGACAGCTTTGCCGACACGAACCGCAGCGGCCCGGCCTTGGCGTCGCCGCCCAGGCCCTCGGCGCGGATGATGCTGACCAGCAGCAGCCCTTGGGTGGCGCTCTCGATCTCCTCGCCGGCGATGTTCTCGACGGCGCGGTACTGCAGGCCCAGGCGCAGCTGGCCCTCCCCCTTTCCGGGGCCCTGTTGGGTTTTTTGGGGGGGGGGGGGGGGTGGTCGATTGGAGGGTCTCGATTATGGTGGTGAGCCTGGCCTTTGCCTTCTCGCGCTTTTCGAGGCAAAGGTTTCGGGATCGGGACGAGATCTGCGGTTGGGGATGGTTTGGGCGGGCAACCGTCCCCTTGCGCTCGCATCTCTGTCAGTCTCTCTCTTCCTGGCGGGCGCGCGCGCAGGCGGCCGTCGACGCCGGCAAAAAGGACGACCCGTCAAAAAACAAGAAACAAAAACAAACGCCAAACAAACGCCAAAAAAACGCCAAAAAAACGCCAAAAAAACGCACCATGATGTTGGTCCAGTCCTGCTTCCCCAGCGCGAACCACCGCTCATCCTCCAGCCCCTCCTCGGCGATGAAGGGCGCCAGCGGCACCGCCGCCCGCCCCATGAACTCGCGCGCGTCCACCACTTTCCCCGGCGCCTGCCAGATTTTCAGGCCGCTGGCGGCGGCGGCGGCCAGGTTGACGTCGTCGTGGTCGAACAGCTCGCAGGCGAGGACCTGAGTTTGGTGTTGGTGTTGTTGTTGCCATTTTGTTTTGTCGGGTTGGTTGGTTGGTTGGTCGGTTCGTTTGCGTTTGCGTTTGCGTTTTGCGCGAGTTTTTTTTGCGTTTGCGTTTGCGCTTGCGTTTGTGTTTGCGAGTTTTCCAGGCGGTTTCCCGCGGCGGGGCCGTTGTGTGCCCCCCGCTTTCGCGGCGTCGTCGCGCGGGGGGGACAAAACGAAAACGAAACAAAAGGTCGAAAGGGACGCAAAAATCAGAAGCGCAAAGCGAACACCTCCGGACACTACGCGGCGCCGCAGCCCGCCCCCCATTTCAACCCCCAAATCTCTCACCTGATCCTTCTCCAGCACGGGCAGGTAGAACGTCTCGCCCCATTGCGGGGAGAGCGTGCGCTTGGCCACCCGCGTGCGGCAGCGGTGGTCGTTGGTCGTGAACACCTCGACAAACGGGTCGGATTTCCCCGTAAGGGCGTCGTAGCTCTTGAGGTCCTTGGCACTTAAAACAGTCACTTTCACGACGCCCTGCTGCCGCCCGTTGAGGCGCTCCACCTCGAGGTCGACGTCTGGCATGGGAGGGTGCTGCAGGATGTCCGTGAGCACGCCCCCTGTACCAAGGATGGGCACGGTGATGCGCTTTGGCCACAGGAGCATGCCGACGATGACCTCTTTCACGATGAAGTTGATGAAGGCGACGATCGGGGCGGTCTGTTATGTTTTGTTTGTTGTTTTTGGTGGGGTTCGTTTTTGTTTTGGGTTGTGTTTTTGTCTCGGGTCGGGGTTTTGTCGTTTAGCGCCGTCGTCGTCGTCGTCGTCGTTCGCTTCCTTTTCTGTTGCACGCAGACCACGCACACACGAAACAGGACCCTGCCGACCGAACAAACAACAACACCATGAACGAAAGCAACCACGAACTCACCGTGAACGACCCGCCGCTCAGCGTGCCAAAGTTGAGGCGGTACTTGATCGTCGGCGGCGATTTCAGCGCGATGGCCACGCCGGCGAATCCCGGCACCTCGTCGACCAATGGTTTTAAAATGACTTTGATGGTGCTGACGAAGACGATGTCGGTCACTTTGGGCGTGAGGCGGGTGAACTCGCCGCCGGCGGGGAGGTCGATGCCTGTTGGTTGTGCGTTTGTTTGTTTGTTTGGTTTGAAGATGGGGTTGAGGGTTTTGTGAGTTGTTTTCTGGCGGCAGCGTCGTCGTGGTCGTTTTTTTTCCATTCTCCTGTTTGTCGTCGACCCGCCACCCCCCCTCCCAAAAACAACAACACGATCGAGCCCTCTCACCGAGCGTGATGTTGGCGTCGCCGCTCCACCGCACGTCCAGCTCCATGTCGATGCCCGTGGGGTCCTCTTTCACGGCGATCCCCTCGACGCGGAAGGGGGCGGTACCAAAAGTAAACTCTTGGAAGAAGATGCGCTTGATGATTCCCGGCGGGCGGAGGGACTCCATGATAGGCTCGACGGCCTCTTTGACCAGGCCGCAGATCGCGCTGTTTCGGTGGTTATGGGTCGTGGGGTAGGTGTTTTTTGGTTTTCGAATTAGTATTCGGATTATTATTTCGAACGATGATTGACGGGTGTTTTTAGCGGGTGGATGCGGCGTGAGTAGTGCCGTCAGAGAAGGCGGGTTGATCGTTGGTGGGTTGCGCCGATTGGACAAGGACCGCGAGACGAGAGGCCGGCGGTCGTCGGCCCCCAGAGAAGCGAAACAGGCCCGCCGGGGAAAAAAGACGAAAGGGAAAAAGAGGCGGCGCCAAAATCAAAACATAAATGTTCCTCACCGGTCGTAGTAGGGCCACAGCTCCGACAGCAGGCGGTTGAGCCACTCCATCTTCTCGCGCTCGGTCAGGGACATCCAGCTGGGCACGCCCCCGAGCAGGTACGAGCAGCCCTTGAGCCCCGGGTCCATCGAGAGCTGAAAGAATTGGTTGTTTTTGTTTTTTGTTTTTTGCGGGGGGGAGCGCGGCGTGTGAGCGTTTGTTCGTTCTCGTTTGTTTCGGCCGCAGCCGCAGAGAGCGTCCCTTTCCCGGAAAGCCAAAAAACCCACCACCCCCCAACCGCCATCAACAACAAGCAACAACAACCCACCAGCTCCTGCAGCTCGCTCTTGCGCCGCAGGTTGCTGTAATACAAAAAGGACAGCAGCACGCCCGCGCCCACGCCCGCCGCCGCGCTGGCGCCGAGCAGGTAGGGGCGCGGCCGCCACCACAGCAAAAAGAGGGCGGCCAGCAGCAGGTTGGCCGCGGCGGCGGCCGCGAGGATCTGGCCGACGCTGACGACCATCCCTTCCTTGCTGATGACGGCGCCGCGCAGGGGCCCCGTGGGCGGCGCCGGCTTGTCACCCGGCTTTTTGGCGGCGGCGGTCGCGGGCTTGGCGCCGGCGTCGCCGGGCGCCGCCGCCGCCGACGACGGCGGCGCCGACGCCGCGGCGGCGTCGGCGCCGGCGGGCGCGTCGGCGCCGGCGATGTCGCCGAGTTTCGGGTCCTCGGCGACCGGCTCGGGGAGCTTGGCTGTGAGGGGCTCAGCCGCGGCGATGTCGCACGCGGCGGGGGCCGCGGCCATGGCCATAGTTTGGACCTTTCCCGCGGGTGAGAGTGTCACTCGCGTCGTTGGGTACAAGGCACCGAGAGGGCGCGAGTGTCCGGGGGTGCCCGTCGGCCCCTTTCTCCGAGGGGGGAGGGAAGCGCGCGGAGAGAGAGGGAGTTTCTGTTTGGTCGTTGTCTCGAGCGCGGGAGTAGTTGGGGGGCCACGAGTGCTGGTAGTTGGATGCGTTGTCCAAGGGGGCGTTCGGTGTGTTGTCGAGCGCGAAAGGGAGGTCAAAGCGTTTGTCTTGTCGCTTGCGTGTGAGGGCGACGCTGAAGAGGGGGAGGAGGGTGGGGCGGTTGAGGGGAAAGTCTCACGGGGCTGGTCAGTAGTGTCTCCGCTTCTCCTTTCTTCGTTCTCCCCTCCTCCTCCTCCTCCTCCTTTGGATTGAGTGATGACGCTGGCGCCGATCGTAAGCCACCCCACGACAACCAGCCCCCCTACCAACCGACGCCATCGATCGCACCACCACTATCATCAAGCAGGCGTCGTCGTCCTCGAGCTGCTGCTGCTGCTGAAGCGCGGTTGAACGAGAGAGAATCACACAAACTTGGTCTCTCTCTCTCTGCCCGCGAGACCACCCTTCCGTCGATCAAAGCACACAAGCCCCGGGCGGCACGACCGCAGCAGCAGCAGCGATGGGCGCGGGCGCCTCAAAGCCCAGCGCCGAGGAGGTCGCGCAGCGGTACAAAAAGTGCGCCGTGGTCGCGTCCGCGTACCGCGGCTGCGTCCTGTCATCCGAGGCCGGCGGCGCTCCTGCCGCTTGCGCCTCGCTCGAGACGCAGCTGCTCTCCTGCATCGCGGCGCAGGTCGCCCCGGACCTGGTGGCCACGCACACAAAGTGCGTGAACAAGGCCATGAGCATGCGCGGCAAGGGGCACACGGCCTGCGGCGCCGAGGTGGCGGCGATGGCAAAAGCGGCCGGCAAGGCGGGCCTCTGGCCGCCGCCGCCGTCGGCGTGAGAGAGGGAGAGGGAGACGAGGCGAGGCGCGAAAAACCTCTCCCCCATTCTGGGAAACAAACACTTTGTAAAGCAATCCGATCGATCTAGCCGACCCGACCCAAGGTTTACCACGATGCATGCGACGGGAGCGAGGGAGAGGAAGGGGGCAGGGGACGTGAGCCACGATGGAACAGACAGCAATCAGGACACTGGCTGCCGCCCGAGCCAAGCGCCGGCCCCCGCGCCGGCCCCATCCTCGTCGCGGCGGGGCGCCGGCAGCGGCACGCCCTCCGTGAGCCGCGCGCCCGGCGCGAACGTCCACGCGATGCACCACCGCGCCGTCGCCGCGGGCCGCGCCCCCGACCCTCTGCCGCCGGCCGCCGGCCCGCCGCCGCCGCCGCCGCCGCCGCCGCCGCCCGGCGCCAGCGCCGTCGTGCGGACCGCCGCCACGCGCGCCCTTCCAGCAGGGGCGTCGCCCGGCGGCGGCGGGCGCGAGAGCTCCTGCAGCGCCGCGCGCGCGGCCTTGAGCGTCGACTTTTTGCCGAGCATGGCCGAGTACCAGTGGACGGAAGAGAAGCGGAGGGCGGGGGCCGCGGCGGCGGCGGTGGGAGGGTGGGGTCGCCTGCCGCCGCCGCCGCCGCCGCCGCTTGCCGCCCCCGCCGCCGACGCCGCCGCCGCCGCCGCCGCCGCTTGCGCTTGCGCCTGCTCTTGGATCGCCACGCTGTCGGCCACGATCGACGCCACGAACGCCGCCTCGCCGCCCGGGCACACCATCTCCTGGACCGTGCCGCCGCACGCCGTGCGCGGGTTGCGCCCGGCCTCGGCCTCCCCCTCGAAGAAGGGCGGGTTGCAGACGCAAAAGGAAAAGGGTTGGCGAGGCAGGGCGCCGCTGCCGCCCAAGCCGCCGCCAGCGCCGCCGCCGACGCCGTCCGGCCCGCCGATCGCAAGCGCCTCTGCCTTGAGCGCCCGCGCGAGCACGCCGTCGCCTCCCTTGACGTCCGACCACCGCGCCCCCGGCCGGGACAGCAGCGCGGCCACGGGCGCCAGGTCCGCGGGCTCCGCCCGCGCGAGCTCGAGTAAGGGGCGCAGCGCGGGCGCGGCCCCCGCCGCGGCGCGCGCGTTGGCGGCCGCGGCCGCGAGCGCGGCGGCGTCTGTGTCGACGCCCCGCATCTGCCAGCCCCACCCGGCCGCTCCCAGCAGGCAATAGATCAGGCTGGCGCCGCAGCCGATGTCGAGGCCGCGTACGGCGGCGGCAGGGGCGTCCGAAGGGGCGCCGTCAGCGGCAGCGGCAGCGGCAGCGGCAGCGGCAGCGGCAGCGGCAGCGGCAGCGGCGGCGGCAGCGGCAGCGGCAGCGGCCACCGCGGGCGCCTCGCCCATTTCTTCGGAAGGCGGCGGCGGCGGCGGCGGCGGCGGCGGCGACAGGGCCAGCAGGTCGGCCACCCACCGCAGGTACGCCTCGCGGTTGGGCACCGGCGGCACGAGCCTGCCCTCGGGAAGGCGCCACCCGCGCACACCGTACTCGGCCGCCAGGGTCGCCGCGGTCAGCTCGCGCGTGGCCCGCCAGCAGGAGAAGTCGAGGCGCGCGGAGGAGGTGGGGGCGGCGGCGCCATTGGCGGCGGCATCGGCGTCAGCGTCGGCGTGGGCCGGGCACTGGCGGCGGCGGCCGTCGGCGGCGGCGTCCTTGCCCTTGCTGCTGTTGTTTTTGCGGGTGAGGAAGGGCTTCAGGGGCGGGTGCGCCTCGGCGAGCTCGGCAAAGTCCGGCGGCGTGGGGCGGTAGGGGCCGCCGTACGGGCGCTTTGGGAGGGTCGTTGCTGGCGGGGCGGCGTGCCCGCCTCCGTCCCCGCCGCCGTCCCCGCCGCCGCCGCCGCCGCCGTCGGCTTCGCGGGGGCGCTTTTTGCTTGCGTTGAGGGTCGCCGCCGTCGTCTCGGGGTCGGCGGCGGCTGTCTCCTCTTCTGCATCGAGGTCCGCGAGCGCGCCCTCGGCGGCGGCGATGGCGGCCGCGAGCTCGCCCGCCAGCTCGGCGTCACCGGCTGTGCCGGCCACCGCCAGTTGCTCGCGCTGCTCCCGGACCGAGGCTCGGAGCGCGCTCGCGAGGGCGACGGCCTCCTCGGCGGCGTCCGCGGCACGTGCGGCCATGGCTCGCCTTTGACGTCACCGCATGGTGAGCGCAACGTGGAAGGGCGTAAGGTAACGCGGTCCCTACCAGACGCGCGTGTGCGCAGGCGCTTCCTGTGTGCGGCGCGGGTGGAGAAGGAGGTGATTCGGACGCGCAAATCGTGTCAAACGCCGCTCGCTGCTTGTGGTCGTTGCTCCAGTGTATGTCAATGACCTCAGAAGGGCTGATGCAGTGTTTGATGATCTAGAAAGTAGGCCGAGAGAGCGTTGCGTCGCACACGCGCACGGTGACAACACAAAAGGGCGAGCGGGCGAGCGGGCGAGCCGAGAAAACCGCCGCCCGCATCTACTCACCGCGTCGGCGGCCGCCGCTCAGGCGCGAACGGTACTCCGACTCGACGCGTCGTGGCCGCCGGCACGGGGCGCGAACAAAGCTGGCGAACCCTCCTGCCTCCCGGTCCACCTCAAAGCACAGAGTTTAGCACGACCTCGAGTCCCGTGCATGGACAGCGGGGGCAAAACAGCAACCTTCTCCTCTTGTCTCTTGTCCTGTTCCGCAACCCCTTTTTCCCCTCCAAAACGCCTGCACCCCCTCTTCTTCACGGGCAGGCCCTGGCGCTTGCCGCCAAGCAGTCAGAAACGATGGCGCGCTCGCGCCCGTGAAACACACTCCGGGCGCGGCGCCTCATCGAGCGCCTCGGCGTTCGAAGGGGCTTTTTAAATCCCGACCCCTCTTTTTTGGTGCGCCGAGAAAGCCCGCAGCCCTCTCCTCTGATGATGGCCCCGGGCGCGGCCGCCGCACCGCTGGTCTTGCCCGCAGCAGCGTTGACGCCTACCGACGCGGCGCATCTGCCCTCGGCGCCGGCCACGCCGCCTCTCGGGAGCGGGCTGCTCGCGACCGCCGCCGCCGACCAAGGCGACGGAGGGGCCGCCGCCGCCGACGCCGGAGGGGTCGGTCCGGCGCCCTTGCCGCCAGCCGCGACAGCAACACCAGCAGCAGCACCATCAGCCGGATGGCGCAGCAGCGGCAATAGCGACGCGGCGGCCAAGGGCGCCGCCGCCTGTCGCGCCCCCGGCATCGCGGTGGACACCCTCGTGGACTGCGTCGTCAGCCTGAGCCTGGGCGGCGGCGGCGGCGGCGGCGGCGAGGGGATGGCAGAAGCGGCGGCGGCGACGGCGGCGACGGCGGCAACGGCGACAACGGCATCAGCAGCAGCAACACGAGGCGACGACGCAACGGCGGCGGCGGCCACGGAAGCCACCGCGGCGGCAGCAACAGGACCAGGGGCAGCGGCAGCAGAATTGTATGAAGCCGATGCAGCATGCGGCGGGAGCGCCGCGGCCCCCTCGCCTGAAGAGACGGCTACGGGCGCGCCGCCGCCGCCGCCGCCGCCGCCGCCGCTCGCCTCTGCGGCTTTTGACGCCGCCAGCGCGACCAACACCGCCGTCTACATCGAGCTGATGGAGGCGGCGGCGGCGGCCGCGGCGGCCGCGGCCGTCGCCACGCGCGCGGGCCTGCGGGCGGCCGAGGACGTGGACGACCCGGGCGGCGCGAGGGGGGCGGCGGCGGGAGCGGCAGCGGGCGGCGGCGGCGCGGGGACGGCAGCGGCGGCGGCGGCGGCGGCGGCCAGGTGCGCGCCCCTGCAGCTCCACGGCGGCGCGCCCGCGTCGAGCGCCGGGGCCGCGTGGATCGACACGCCCGGCGGCGGCGCGCTCGGCTGGCCGGCGCTGGGGGGCACCGGAGGAGCAGGGTCAGCGACAGCGGCAGCGGGCGGCAGGTCGGGGTTTGCCGGCGGCGCCCCCGCGTCGTCGTCGTCGCCGCCCGCAGGCAGCGGCCCTGCGCCGCCGCCTTTGCCTCAGCGGCACCCGCAGCAGCGGCCCCTCCCCTCCTCGTCTTGCCAGCAGCCCCACCACAACCCCCACCGCCACAATCATCACCACCGCCCCTGCCCCCACCCCCCGCCGGGGGTCTTCGTGATGCTGCCGCTCGACACTGTCACTCACGACGGCGCCTTCCGCGGCGCCGCGCTGCCCTGGCTCGCGCCGGCGCTCGCGCACCTGGCCGCCACGGGCGCGCGCGGCGTCGCCGTCGACGTTTGGTGGTCGGCCGTCGAGCCCCAGCCGCGGCGCTACCGGTGGTCGGCCTACCGGCGGCTGTTCGAGATGGCGCGGGCCGCGGGGCTCAAAATGCAGGTGGTGCTGTCTTTCCACGCCTGCGGAGGGAACGAGGGCGACGCCGGCGTCCGCGTGCCGCTTCCCTCCTGGGTGCTGGCGGCGGGCGAGCGCGACCCCGACCTCTGGTTCACGGACGCGCCGCTCGCGGACACGGGGCTGGGACGGCGCAACCGCGAGTGCATCTCGCTGTTCGCGGACCACGCGCCCGTGCTGCCCTGCTCGGGCAGCAATGGCATCGGGGGCAGCGGAAGCGGCAGCTGCAGCGGCAGCGGCAGCGGAAGCGGCAGCCACGGCGGCAGCCACGGCGGCGGCGGCAACGGAGGCGGAGGACCGGCCGCCGCCGCCGACGGCGGCGACTGCTGCGTCGGCGGCGCCAACGACCCGCCGAGCGGCGGCGGCGGCGGCGGCCCGGCCAACCTCCGCACCCCCCTGCAGGCTTACGAGCAGCTCATGCGCGCCTTCGCGGCCGCCTTCGCCGCCGACCTGGCGCCGGGAGGCCTCGTCGAGGAGGTCGTTGTCGGCCTCGGCCCCTGCGGCGAGCTGCGCTACCCCTCCTACGTCGCCGCGCACGGCTGGCGCTTTCCCGGCGTGGGCGCGTGGCAGTGCCACGACCGGCGGGCCTTGGCGTCCCTGGCGCAGGCGGCGGCGGCGGTGGGGCGGCCCGAGTGGGGGCACATGGGCCCGCCGGGCGGGGCGGGCGGGTACGCGAGCGCGCCGGGAGAGACGTCGTTCTTTGCGGCGGCGGCGGAATCGGAGGAAGGGGGAGGGTCGGCGGGCGGCGGACAAGGCAGCGCGCCCGGCGGCGGGCCGGCGGCATTCGACTCGCCCTACGGGCGCTTCTTCCTTCGGTGGTACCGCCAGGCGCTCATCGACCACGGCGACTGCGTGCTGGCCGCCGCGCGCCGCGCGTTCGCGCCGCACCTGCTGCAGCAGCACTCGGCGTCGTCGTTGGGCGGCGGCGCCGTCGTCGGGCGGCAGAACTCGGTTGGCGGCGGCCTCGGCGCTGGCGGCGCCCTCCTCCCCGACCACCGTCGGCGCAGCAGCGGCGGCGGCCTCGTGGGCGGCCTGCTGCTGTTCGGCGCCGACATGGCCGGCGCCTGGTGGCACGCCACCCTCCAGCACGGCGTCAAGGGCGGCCTGGCCGCGGTCGTGCGCTGCGCGCTCGAGGCCGCCGGCATCGGTGGCGCGGGCGATGGGGAGGGCGGCGGCGGCGAGGACGGCCCGCAGGGCGCCGACGAGGCATCTTCGGCGGCCGCGCCGCCCGCCGACGCGGCGGCCGCAGGGGCGGCCGCGGCCTCGTCCTCCCCCCACCCGCTGACCCTCGGCGGCGCCGCCCAGGGCTCCACCGCCTCCCTGCGCGGGCACAACGCCGCCTCGGCCACGACGGCCGCCACGGCCGCGGCCGTTGTGGCAGAGGCACTCAGCAGCGCGGCCGGCGGCGGCTTTGGCGGCGGCGGCGGCGGCCCCGGGTATCTGTCCCCCTCGCTGCGCGGCGGCGGCGGCGGCGGCTCGTCGCTCGCGTCCCCTCCCGCCAGCCCCGCCGACCGGCGCGCGCACGCCCTGCTGCGCCGCTACCAGTCGCTGGCCGCGCTGTCGGAGGCGCAGTCGGCGGCTGCCTCGGCCGGCGGCATCGGCGGCAACGGGGCCAGCGCCTCCACGGGCGCGGCCCTCGGCGGCGCCGGCGGCAGCGGCGTCGTTGTCGGCGGCGGCCTCGGCGGTGGCGGATTGGGCGGCGGCCGGCGGATGCTCACTCGCGGGGCGGGGCACGCCGCCTCTTGCTGCAGCCTCGACGGCGCGTGGGCGGGCGCCGCCCACGGCCGGGCGCTGGCGCTTGGCAGCGACGACAGCCTCTCGGTCGCGGCGCTCGCGCCGTCGTCGGCGCACGCGCAGCAGCAGCAGCACGGCATGACGGCGTTCTCGGAGGACGAGGCCGCGGCGGCGGGGGCGGCGGGTGGCAGTGGCGGCAGCACTGGTGGCGGCGGCAGTGGCGGCGGCAGTGGCGGCGGCGAGGGCGGCGAGGGCGGCGTCGTCGACGAGCACGGAGACGCCGCCGCCGCCGCCGCCGCCGCCGTTGAGCTCTCGCAGCAGCCCCTGCGCCAGGCGCTCCTGACGGCCTTCACGGCCTGGGTCGCCTCGACCACGGGCGGCGCCGCCCTGCTGGCGCTCCTGCCGGGCGGGCCCCAGCCCCAGCAGCCGCAAGGCCAAGCGGCGTCGCCGGCCGCGGCGCTCGCGGCCGCGCGGCGCGCCGCCGTGCCGCCCGCCGCCGAGGCCGCCGTCGACGCGGTCGTCGGCCTCGTCGTCGGCTTGCACGGGGTGGGCGCCGACGCCGTGCGGCGCGTGGCCGCCGCCGCCGCAGACCTGCGCGAGACGGCCGTGCGCCTGACCGAGGCCGCCGTGGCGGCGGGCACGGCGGCGGCGGCTGCGGCGGCGGGAGGCGGCGCGGCGGCCGGAGGTGGAGGAGGGGCGGCCGCAGTCGCCGGCGCCGGAGGGCAGCAGACGAGCGGCGGAGGCAGCGGCGGCCACGGCGGCGACGGGCCTTTCCCCGCCGGCGGCCCGCCCCTGCGCCTGTCGGCCAAGATCGCCGGCGTGCACTGGCTCCTGCACACGCCCTCCCGCGCGGCCGAGCTGACGGCAGGCTACTGGTCCCCGGCCCCCTTGCCGGCGGCCCTGCGCGCGCAACAAAGAGGGGGGTTTGAAGGGAGCGGACACGCTGCCGCCGCCGCCGCCGCCGCCGCCGCCGCCGACGACGACGACGATGGCGGCGCGCCCGGCGCCGACGTCGCCGCCCCCGGCACAACCGACGACAGCGCCTACGACGCCCTCGCCGCACTCTGCGCCCGCCACGGCGCCGCCCTCACGCTCACGTGCGTCGAGATGTGCGACGCGCAGCACCCGCCCCAGGCCGCCTGCGGACCCGAGGCGCTGCTCGCGCTCGCGCGCCGCGCGGCCGCGCGCCGCGGCGTCCCTCTGTCGGGCGAGAACGCCCTGCCCACGCTGTGGCCCGACGGGCACGCGGACCCGGCGGCCCTCGAGCGCGTCGCCGCCAACTTTAGGCGGTGCGGCGCGTGCGGGGGCGAGCTCCAGCCCCTGGCGGCGGCGGCCCCGGCGGCGGCGTTAGCGTCGTCGGCGTCAGCGTCGGCCGGCGGCGGGGCAGGCGCGCCCGCCGCGGCCGCGGACGAGGCGGCCGCGGCGGCGGCCATGGCGGCCCCGCCCGCCTCGCCCTTTGGCGCCCTCGTGCCCGCCCCGCCCGCCTCGCCCTTTGGCGCCCTCGTGCCCGCCCCGCCCGCCCCGCCCATGAGCACCTTCACCTTCCTGCGCCTGGGACCCGAGCTCCTGCTGCAGCCAGGCTGCCGCGAGGCGTGGGCGGGCTTCATGTCGGACGTGCGGCGCGAGCGCGCGCCCTGCGGCCGCTGCTGGCGGCGGCGCGCGCGCGGCGCCCAGGCCGCGGCGGACCGGGCGGCGGCCGCGGCCGAGGCGGCGGCGGCGCAGGCGGCGGCGTCGGCGCGCGAGGCGGCGCAGGCGGCGGCGCGGGCGCAGGCGGCGGCGCGGGCGCAGGCGGCGGCCGCGGAGGAGGAGGCGGCGGCGGCGGCGGTTGCCGCTTGCGCCGCTGCGAAGGCCGCTGCCGCCGCTGCTCCCCCCGCCCTCGCCGCTGTTTGAAAGACATTCTCTTTTTTCTCGCTTCTCGCCCCCGCCCTCTTATTCGCTGCTTTTCATCACCACCATCCTGTGGGGCACGGGGGGCATTTCTCGAGGTACGGCGCAGCGCGGCTCGCGCGCGTCTCTCTCTTTGCTGGTGCGTTTTCGGCTTCCTTGCGAGGCGTGCCTCCTTTTCTATCTCGTGGGCGCCGGCGCCGTCGTCGTGTTTTTCCTTCCTGTCTGTCGCCTCTTGCGGCCTTGCCCATCGTCCTTCCCCTGTTTTTCTTTCTCTTGCTTCTCACGACTCCCTAGTATGCAGCGGCAGCAGACGCAGCGGAAGCCCATCAGCGCGCCTCCCCTCCTTTGTACGCACGCACCATCTCTTTCGGTCTCGCTCCGACAGCGCACGCCCGACAAGCCTCGCCGAACTACCCCCCGGGACATTCTGACGGGGGCGTCGCCGCCGCCGCCGCCGCTCTTGCCCCTGTCATGCTCGCGCTCCCGCTCCTCCAGACTAACGCTCTTGGACACCGTCGCTCACATCCACATCGTCATCATCATCATCACCACCGAGCGTAGCCCACCCTGCGTGCGCTTCTATAAGAGAGGAGGAGCACGAGGGTTGTTCAGCGAGGGCACTCGATCGAGCATCAAGCATCCCTCCCGCCACCATGGGCTTCTGGTTCGGCACGCTCGTGTTCTTCGCCATCCAGCTCGTCGTGACCGTGTCGATCAACACGTTGGCCAAGCGGCCGAACAAGGGGTGCGTTCTCGTTCCTGTGGGGTTTGCGATGGACGCCGGGCGCTCCCCCCGGTTTCACGCTCACGCCACCATCGTCATAAGCACCGCCACCATCCTCGCAACCACAGGCTCCCTCACCTGCTCGGCATCACGGCGGTCACCCAATGCTGGCTAGTGTGAGTTTGCGATGTGAAAGCGCGCGCGCGGTCGAGCGACGTCGGCGTCGGCGCTCTTCTCGCCGCCGCCCAAAAACACGCTCGCTCGTGCGGCCGTTTCTCACCACCCTCCCACTTGAACAACGCAAATTAACCAACAGGTGGGCGATCATGTACATGGCCCAGATGCACCCGCTCATCCAGCCCGGAAATAAGGGACACTGAAAGAGTCACAAAGAGAGAATGGCGGTGCCGCCCGCCCGCCGCCGGCCGCCCGCCGGAATGACGGACGGAAACGAACAAACGCGAAAAACAAACGCGAAAAACAGACCCCCGCCGTTGCCGCCCCCTCGTGGCGGCGACTAGAATGTGACAGACTCGAAGCGAGGGTGTTAAAAAAACAAGACCCCTCGAACAATGATAAGCGATATGGAGCTGCTGCTGCTGCTTCTGGAGCGCGTGCGAAAACTCGATGGGATGCATTTTCGCGACGAATTCATTTTAGAGGGCTCTTGACGCCCTATCAAAATCAATCGTTTCTGCCGCCTGCTTGATTTCCCGCCAAAGTCCACCAGCAATCGCAATACACCTCAGGCGATAAACTTGAGGCAGCGCGTCTCCGTGTGGATGCCCAGGCACCGCCGGCAGCAGTAGCGCGCGCCGCAGCGCGGGCACGTGAAGGGCGCGGAAAAGCCGCACACGCCGCAAAACCTGCGGGCGGAGAACCGGCTTGAGGGCGCGGGCGCGGCCGTCAACAGGGACGGGGTGCCGCGGGGCAGGCGGTCGAGCTCGGCCTCCTCGAGCATGCGCGCAAAGGTGCGGGGCCCGCGCTCGAGCATGGCGCGCGTCTTGCGGAGGCCTTTTTTTGAGGCCGCGCCGGGGCCGCCGCCGCCCGCGCCGCCGCCGCCGCCGCCGCCGCCGCCGCTCGCGCCCTTGCGCCGCTTCTTCGCGCCGCCCTTGCCCGCGATCTCGAGTTCTGTTTTGTTCGTTGTAAGGGAGGAGGTGGTTTCTTGAGAGTGATTTGGGGCGGGCGGTGAGCTGAGATGCGAAGACGTGTGGTGGTTTTTTGGTCAGTTTTTTGGCGGAGGGCGCCTCGTCCCTCCCGTTTCGTCGACGCGCGCGCTCTCCTCGCGGCACTCCCCCCCCCCCAAAAAAACACAACCACACGACGAAACCACCGGCAACAACAACGCACCGTCCTCCTCGTCCTCGGCCTCGCCCCTCGTCATGTAGTCCTCGTCGTCGTCGTCCTGCGCGTCCAGGCCAAAGATGTCGGCCGCCTCGCGCGCCTTGGCGTCCGCCTCGCCTCCGTCGGCCTCGAGCGCGTCCAGGCGGGCGCGGCGCGCCTCGCCCGCGCCCGCCGCGGCCGCGCCGACGGCCGCGCGCAGGCGGTCGGTGGCGCGGCGCTCGCGCAGGGCGCGGCCGCCGCCGCCGCCGCCGCCGCCGCCGCCTCCTGTGCCGGCGCGCGTCTTGCGGGCGGTCGATGCGGTGGAAGAGGGGCCGGGGCCGGCGCCGCCGCCGTCGCTGGCGGCGGCTGCTTTTGGTTTTTTAGGGGTGCGGTTTCGGGGTTTTGTTGTTCTGGGTGAGACGTCGGACGGGCGCGCGCGCATGGGATTGCTTGGCCTGCTTCTGATTGCAGGAAGTTCTTTCATGAAACGCCGGACGACGACGACGGCGACGACGACGACGATCGACGGGCACGACGACAAAGACGACGGCGGCACATCGGCTCTTCGACATGGCTGGCTGGCTGCCTCGTTCGCGATGGCCAAGAAGTATTTCGGCTCCGGTGTCGTGCGGCCACTGGCCTCGTCCACGTGCGTCGATCGCTGGGCTGAGGGTCATTCATGATTGCGAGAGGGCGGGAGCGCGAAGGCCTCACCTCCATACATCTGCGCTCTGCTTTCGCGCTCTCGCCTCGCCACAAGAGAAGCGATGCGATGGTGGTGCTGAGGAGCGCGCGCGGTGTCAGCGGGGCCCTACAGCCGCCGATGCTGCTGTAGAGGTTTCCTTCACTGAGCACGATGTGGTTCCCCTCCTCTTCTCTCTCCTCTCAAAAAGTCCGCGGGTCTCGCAGCGATAACGCTAGCGCACATAACATCATCATGTAGCGGGCAAGCTTCACACACCCCCTTTCGATCGCAGCAAGTGATAGAGGCGTCAATGCAACGAGAAGAAAACTAAATCCCAACTTGAAAAAAAAGAACAGACGTCTGTCGCCCTCTCTCCCTCACCCGCCCCTCCCAAGCGACACAATGAACGAGTACGAGCGCCAGCGCACGGAGCGCATCCAGCGCAACCAGGAGCACATGCGCCGGCTCGGCCTCGCGCAGGCGGCGACCGACTTTGCAGCGACGACGGCGACGGCGGCCAACGGCGGCGGCGGCAGCGCGTCGGCGCGCAAAACGCGAAAGAGACGAAGCAAGCGCGCGCGCTCCGCCGACTTGTCCGACAACGACGGCGACCTGGCCTCGCGCCGGCGCTCGCGGCGCCTGCAGGGCGGCGCCGCCGAGCGCGCCGACGGGCTCTCCGCCGTCGAGGACCTCATGGCCCTCGGCGGCGCCGCCGCCGCGCTCGGCCGGCGCCGGCAGCTCGAGCGCGCGGCGGCGGCGGGCGGCGGCCGCGCGCCCCGCGCCCCCGCCCCGTGCGGCGGCGGCCCGCCCGACGACTACGACGGCCACAACGCCTACCGACTCAGCTACATGTCCGAGGCGCAGCTGTGGCGCCGCGTCGAGCAGATCAGCAACCCGGCCAAGCTGCGCTCCTTTGCGCAGGCGCTCGAGAGCGCGGGCGAGCGCGCGATGGCGCGCCGCGCGCGAGAGCGGCTCGGCGACCCCGAGGGCGAGGACGACGCCGGCGAGGAGGACGCCGGCGAGGAGGAGGAGGACGCGCACAAGGAGAACAAGGAGGAGGGGGGCGGGGCGGATGCAGAAGCGCGTCTGGCGGCCCGGCGCGTGTCGGAGCTGGGGCCTGGGCAGCTCGCCAGGCTCGCCGGGCGCGTGCGCGACGTCGGCGAGCTCAAGGCGCTGATCGAGGCGCTGGAGGAAGGTGGGGCCGGGTCCAATTCCGCTCTGGACGGGGCGCGGGAGCGGGCGTGGGCGCGGCTCGAGGCGCTGCAAAAGGGGGAGGGCGGCGGCAGCGGGAGGGGCGGCGGCGGGAGAGGCCGCGGCGGCGGCGGGGTCGTCGACAAAGGGGGCGCGTCGAACACGTTTGCATGATATTTGCATGATTCACAAGAAGGCGATGATGAGGAAGAGATGAGGGCGGGTCAAATGGCGGGGTTGTCTCTGTGTCGTGGGCGAATGAGTGAGCAGGAGGACCGATTGTTTCATTTCTCACGGCGGGAGGGGGCACCAGAGAGCGGGACAAAAGGGCGGGGGCGTCGCA
>Ga0335398_10005220_pt1 | contig 17344 bp, 17 predicted proteins | sample BON03_FD_205742 | JGI IMG/M metagenome (GOLD analysis project Ga0335398, IMG submission 205742) | Freshwater microbial communities from Lake Bonney liftoff mats and glacier meltwater in Antarctica - BON-03 (spades assembly) (version 2) | ecosystem: Environmental > Aquatic > Freshwater > Ice >... | reverse complement strand
TAATGAACAATATTGGGCGTATGTACAGTTGGAAGTCAAAGCTTTGACAGATATGGTGCTCAACAGCAGCAAATCGTACAAAAAGTTTGACATGGGGTGAAGCAGGTTTCAAATACACATCAAACATGGGGGTGCGGACATAAAGTTGGATTGATTTAAATCTTATACCCAAGGCTCGCTCGGTACTCGAGCGGGCTGAGTGATCCAAGAGAAATTTTAATCCTCTTTTCGTTGTACCAACAAATGTAAGAATCTATAGCCTGTATGAACTGCTCAATCGTTATGTCCTTCCAGTCCTTATGATAAATGATATCTTTACTGACGCCAAGACTGAAATTTCTTCAACACTTTGACTGAAACAGCATAGTGAGCCACCCGCACAATTATGCATGCATAGACCACCAACATGCCCATGGCTGCAGCAGCAGCGGTGTAGCCAGTTTCATCAATGTGAATGACTGCAATCGATGCCAACATCGTTTCAGACGTATATAGAAAAATAACGGTTGATATAGTGGTCATAGCACGTAAGAAAAGATAAAGCCAAATATCTAATATCGCTGCAGCACAAGCCGGAACAGTCACTTTAAAAAACGTGCGCCAAATGGGGGTGTTGAGAGACTGGCTGACAAGTTCTACTTCTTTGCTCAAACCTTTTAAAGCCGTTAGGGCTGTTAAGTGAGGCACCGTATAAAGATGGGTTACCGTACCGATAACTAGTATTGACATCGTTCCATATAGAAAACCTAAAGGGTTCGCTGGGTTGTTTACGAAAAGCAGGTACGCCAAGCCCAATACAAGACCAGGAATTGCCATGGGCAGCAACATCGATAACTGAAGACACTTGCGTAAAAGGGTGTCACACCGTGTTTTTTCAATTAGCGCTGCACCCAGAAAGATGACCATCGTTCCCCCCGTTGCAGCCAGTAAAGACATTCGAATCGAATTCCAGAAATTGATCCATCCGACACCCTGCATGTTGAAAATATAGTTTGAAAACGTCAAACTGAGGTTGTAAGGCCAAAATTTAATAAGTGCGGCAAACTGTGCCATACCCAACACCAACAAAAGCATTGATAAAATAAGCGCGCAGAAAAAAAAGTAAAACCAATCACGTTTTAGGCTTGCAGTCGGTACCAGAGGTAACGAACGACCCGTCATTTGAAGCGCTTGTTTACCCGCGGCGATTCTTTCCAAAATAAATACAACAATCGCTGGCAGCAGAAGCACCACAGAGATCACAGCGCCCATTTCAAAATTTTGCTGCCCGACGACTTCCTTATAAATGTCAGTCGCCAGTAGGTTCAAATCACCGCCTATAACTTTTGGAATGCCAAAGTCAGTAAACACCATAACGAATACGGCTAAAAAAGCGGTGATCAAACCATAGCGGCAAGCTGGCCAAGTGACTGTTAAAAAAGTTTTCCATGTGCTTGCGTGAAGCACTTCTGCCGCTTGATAAAGCCGGCGGTCTGCGTTTAACAGCGACACAGTGATGATTAAAACGGCATGGGGAAAAGTCCATAAAACAAATGCGGTGATCACACCAATTGGCCCATAAATAGGGGCACCAAACAGCATGTCTTTAAAGATGCCCTGATTTCCAAAGAGGTAAATCAAAGCGATTGCTTTTAAAAGCCCAGGTATTAGCAGTGGTAAAAAAATGCCCGCCCTAAAAAGGCCTTTCCACCGCATACAAGTTCGACTAAGGCCATAGGCGTAAAGAAAGGCGATTGGAATAACGATTGCAGCTGATGCGAGCGCAATAAAAAAGCTATTGGTAAATGAGTCAAATAGTGCGGGTGAGTTAAAGTATCTCTGGTAGTTACTCAGACCAATGAACGCCCCTTTGCCATCTTGTGCGCTGCGGCTAAGCAACATAGCCATCGGAATAAAGACAGCTAATAAAATGGCAGATCCGTAAAAGTACAGCAGCCCAGAAGCTATCCAGTCATTTCTTTCACGAGTGGGCTGCATCATACGGGCCTTGCGCACGGTAGCCGTGGTCATTTTAGCGACTTGATGTCGTTAGGGTCAGCTGACAACCAGAGCTGGGAACCTACAAGCATGGCTTTGCCATCAAAAGATTTTTGAGGTACATCTGAGACAACTTTTTGACCTTTTGCAAGATGTAAATGTAGTCGAACAAATGGGCCTAAGAACTCGACTTTTTTTACAGTACCTTGAGTAAAACTGGTAGGTTCTTGTATTAATGAGACTGACATGTCTTCAGGTCGCACCAGCAAATTAACCATTTGGCCAGACTGAGCGTTTGACTTTAAGCACTCAAGTTCAAAGCCATCTGCTTTGAAGCGTGTGCCACCTATGTGCTGTGCTGAAAAAAGATTACTTACCCCAATAAAATCTGCGACAAAACGACTAGCTGGCTCGTTATAAATTTGCCAAGGTGTTCCGATTTGTTCAATTTTGCCGTGATTCATTAAAATGATGCGATCTGCTAAGCTCTGTGCCTCTTCTTGGTCATGTGTCACCATGATTGTTGTGATGCCCAACCGCGACTGTAAGTCTCGTAGCTCACCTCTTAGCCGCGATCTGACCTGTGCGTCTAATGCAGACAGTGGCTCATCAAGTAGTAAAAGTGATGGTGAAACAGCTAGCGCACGAGCTAATGCTACGCGCTGTTGCTGACCACCCGAAAGTTGGCTCGGGTATTTTTTTTCATGACCGTCAAGTGTTAAAAGCGTTACTAGCTCAGCTGAAATTCTCGCAATGTCAGCAGTAGATTTTTTTTGATTTTCAATGCCGAAACGAATATTTTCAGCTACGGTTAGATTCGGAAATAATGCGTAAGACTGGAAAACAATACCCACGTCACGTTTTGATGGGGGTTTGCCAATAAGCGATTCGCCTTTTTTAAGAATATCACCTGAATTTGCACTTTCGAGCCCTGCAAGGCAAAGTAAAAGTGTGGTTTTTCCACAGCCTGAAGGGCCAAGAAAACAGACAAATTCGCCCTCTTTAATTTCAAAAGAAATATCCTCAAGAACCGTTGTCTGACCATACACTTTTCTAAGGTTTTTAACCTCAATGTAATGGTCACTTAGCTGTGGCATAGGGGTCCTTGAGGAATTGGGTTGAAGATGCTTAGGCTTATTTTTTAGGCTCTGATTTAACATCAAAACGCTTACGCCACTCATCAAGAATCTGTGTCTTATTCTGGGCAGCCCATGCAAAGTCGTTATTTATCATAAGCTTGGTAACTTCGATGGGCATATTGTCTTTGGGTGGCATATTTACAGGTAAGGCTACCATCTCTACGCGGTTCGCATAAGACTCCATCGCACCTTGTGACACGGCCCAATTAACGAAGGTTTTAGCGTCTGCTTGGTTTTGTGTCGATTTCATAATCGCAACACCTTGCATTTCCCAGCCAATACCTTCTTCTGGTATCACAACTGCAATGGGTGCCCCTTTACTTTTTAAATCAGCTGCTCTGCCTGGAAGGGAAATTCCCACAACGTACTCACCCGCAGCAGCCTGATTGCAAGGCTTTGAACCTGAGTGGGTATAAGAGGCAATATTGTTGTTGAGTTGATCCATAAATGCCCAAGCTTTTTCTGCACCCATAATCTGTATCCAGCCAGCGACGTTTAAATATCCCGTACCAGATGAAATCGGGTTCGGCATCGTGATCTGACCTTTGTAAATCGGTTTGGTTAGGTCAGCCCAAGTTTTGGGTTGCGGAATGTTTTTCTTTTGAGCTTCAATTGTATTGAAGCAAATTGCCGCTGCAAATCCCCAAAGGCCAGTCCAGGTGGGTGGTGATTTTTTGTCGCGAAAACGTGCGTCTAATTTGTCGACACCTTCAGGGCTGTAGGGAAGAAACATGCCCATCTTATCTAGTGAAAGTAAATCTGTGGCGGCATGGCCAAAAAAAACATCGTTACGGGGGTTATCTTTTTCTGCAATCACACGGGCCTGAATCACGCCAGTAGAGTCTCGAACCCAGTTGACTTTGATGGAAGGGTGGGCCTTTGAAAAATTTTCAGAAAAGACCTTTAGGTTGTCAGATTCAACGGAACTGTAAATGGTGAGCTCACCCGCAGTGACGCTGCTGATAAAGAGCCCCGTTGTTATTAGAGATGTTAGTACAACTTTTGAATAGAGTTTTTTTAGCGTAAACATTTTTTTTCCTTTTAATTATTCAAGTATGAAATTAAAAAACTAGAAAATAACGTGTTAAAACCGACGACTCTTTGCATCTGCCAGTACACAAAGAATTTCAAACATCATAGTCATACCTACTAGAGCTGTATTACCTAAAGGGTCAAACGGGGGCGATACTTCAACCACATCACCACCGATCAAATTTAAGCCCTGAAGACCACGAATTAGTTGTTGTGCTTCATAAGTGGTGGCACCGCCAATTTCTGGCGTGCCCGTTCCTGGTGCATAAACGGGGTCTAAAAAATCAACATCAAAGCTGACATAAGTTGGCCCATCGCCTACAACACGCCGTGCCTCTGCAATGACTGCAGGAATACCGAGTCGGTAATATTCGTCGATGTCTATTACCCGAACACCCTGTTCAACGCCCCAATCATTTTCGCTATCGTTATAAAGCGCACCACGAATACCAATTTGCACAGTGCGCTTAGGGTCAAGTAGCCCCTCTTCAATCGCTCGTCTAAATGGCGTACCATGCGTGTATTTACTGCCACCAAAGTAGCGATCCCACGTATCGGTATGCGCATCAAAGTGCACCATTCCGATCGGACCGTCTTTTGCAATGGCCCGCATAATTGGCAGTGTGACTAAATGATCACCGCCGGCAGCCAGAGGAATGATGCCGCGATCATGCAGTTGCGCGAAGAAACCCTGAACATGATCGAGCGTTGACTCAAGGTCGACAGGGTTAACAGGGGAATCGCCAAGATCGGCACAATTGCAAAGCTCAAAAGGGCTGATGCCTGATGCGCGGTTAACGTTACGTGCCAAGGTAGATAGGTCGCGAATCTGGCGTGGGCCATGTCGGGCACCCGCGCGATTTGTCGTGCCGCCATCCCAGGGCACGCCCACTAAGCCGATATCGACATCTTTAACCAGTGGGTTATCTAATAGTAAGTATGGCAGTCTCATGAATGTGGCAATGCCAGCGAACCGAGGCATGATGGTTCCCGTTACAGGAAGAAAGTCTTTCTTTGACATGAGGTTTCCTTGGCTAACGCTTGATCTAAATAGGTTTAAGCTCTACAGTGCTGTGTTCTAAGTTCTAAGTTTTATATTCAGTGTTTGACTGTTTGTAACCGCTTACCAATGCTAAGACAAACAAGCGTTAGTTAAAATACCAAAATGCCAAAGTAAACTTTGATCGATTGATAAGCAACTACGGGCCATTATATTTATGCTTCGTGACATTGACGTTAAACGCTTAAAACTTTTTAAGCAGGTTGCAGAGTGTGGTGGCCTTTCTGCTGCCGAAAAAGCACTCAACATTAATTTACCCACGATCAGTGCACACTTGGCCTCTCTTGAGGAATTCATTGGTTTTAAATTATGTGATCGTGGTCGCAAAGGTTTTAAATTGACCAAAGAAGGTCAAAGTGTTCTTGACTCGTGCAATAAACTTTTTGAATCTCTTGAGCAGTTTCAATCTGAAATCAGTGATGTAACACAGATGATTTCAGGAAGTTTAAAGATCGGTACTGTCGACAACATCATTACCGATAAAAATTGCTTGCTAGTACCCGTGATTCATGCCTTGAAAAGTCAGAGCAAAGATCTTGAAATCAATTTAGAAATTAGAAATCCAAGTGAGCTTGAACGACTGCTACTTGATGAGCGAATTGATATTGCGATTGGTCCTTTTCATATTACTAACCCAGGCATAGACCAGCTTGCTCTTTATAAAGAACAAGTCTCACTTTATATTAGTGACCAACACCCACTCTTTTCAAAAAAAAACTTGCAGCTAGATGACTTGGTGGCGGCTGAGTATGTTACCCGCGGATATCTTAGAGAATCACAAGTGACACAGCAGCATGTGTCATTTAATTTTGCTGCAACGGCGCAAAGCATTGAGGGTATTGCGTTGTTAATTCTAAGTGGAAAATATATTGGTTATTTGCCTGATCACTATTCCAGCAGCTGGGTTCAAAAAAACCAAATGCGTAACGTACTGCCGAATTTATTTACCTACGAGGTAGGCTGTAAGGCTATTACGTTGAAAAACAAGTCACATACCAAAGCCCTTTCAACGATGCTCAAGCTACTCGAAGAACTTCACCCTGCAAAAAACGTTAATGCTGAAAAGATGACATGACTCAAACAAACTCACCCAATGTCTTACATGTTGATTTTATTCAAACGCCACTAGGTGGCCAGATTGGGCTGACACACTGCTTAGGCCGGTGCGGTTTAGATGCTACTGGAAAACAATGGTCTCGCGATTTAGCTCAAGATGTTGCAGCCCTTAAAGATTTGGAAATTTCGTTCGTTATTTCACTTTTGGCTCAACAAGAATTGCAGCATCACGGCGCAGGCAATATTGAGGCGCAACTGAAACAAGCGCAAATTGGTTGGTATCAGTTCCCAATTGCTGACTTTGGAACACCCAGCCTTGATGTGACCACACGGTGGATGCAAACTGTACCGAGTTTGTTGCAGCATTTAGAAGAGGGTAAAAACGTGTTGATTCATTGCGCTGCTGGCTTTGGCCGTACTGGCATGATGAGCGCTACTTTGCTTGTTGCCATGGGGGTTGACCCAGAAAGAGCGATTACGCTTGTACGTTCTTCGCGCCCAGGTACCATCGAAACACCTGAACAAGAAGCTTATATTCGAAATGTGCAGGCTTTGTAACGGCCAACAGGCCTAATAGATACGGCAGTGACTCAGTTTTTGATCGAAAAAATCTACTCGATATTAAAAAATCAAGCGTTGTTGTTCATTTCAATGCGAACACAGATTGAATTAACCTAATAGCCCAGGCAACATCGCCACGTCGAACAGTGGCAGGTTTAGTGCGGTGGCGTTTGTGTTGTGGGTTTGGCTTGGCATGGCAGACAGCTTGACAGTTTTGACAGGGTTATAGCGTTGAACGTAAGACGCTAGAGATCGGGCGCGCGTGCGTGTGCCACTTTTAACTTCAACAGGCACGATGTTGCCCAGGTTGTCAGTCAGTAAAAACTCGATTTCAGCCCGAGTGTTAGTCCATGCGTGAGTGGGTTCAAACCCAAGCACAGTTTTACACGTGCTGGCTTACAGTAGGCCACAAGCGGCATCTTTGGTTGGCCATCGACCGGATAATTCAGCAGCACCAAGCGGCAATGGTGTAACCAGTTAATTGGTAGACATATTGAGCTATAGGCAACATGAAAAGAAATATTCAATGGCTTAATAACCTACTTGCCAAATAAACCAAGTAGGTTATAGTTCGTATGGAAAAAAGTACAGCACATTGCAAGTTAGTTGCTATACGCGTACTGGTCGAGAACGGTCAGGTCAAAGCAACAGCAAGTGCATTTGCAGGCGCGCGTAAGCTTGGTATCAATAACTTGTCTGAAATGTGTAAGGTGATTATGTCTCTTACATCGGCAAACTTCTACAAAAGTATGACGACTCATATAGATCACAGAATATGGCAAGACGTTTACCATTCAAAAAAATTGTACGGGCTATTCAGTTTATCTTAAGTTAACTGTACTTAACGACGTTGTAATTGTTTCATTCAAGGAGCTTTAACCATGCAATGCCCATGCTGTGGTGCGGTTGAACTGACTCACGAGACCCGCGATATACCTTACGTGTACAAAGGCGAAAAAACCACTATTTTTAAGGTCACAGGTGAATTTTGTGAAGCCTGCGGTGAAGTCGTTTTAGATCAAGAACAAGGTGATCGCTATAGCGAAATGCTAGGTGATTTTCAGCGGAAAGTGAATGCTGCATACGTTGATCCGGCTTACATTGCAAAAGTACGAAAAAAACTTCATCTTGATCAGCGAGAAGCGGCAGATATATTTGGCGGCGGCGTCAATGCGTTTTCTAGGTATGAAAACGGTAAGACAAAACCCTCTTTGGCTTTGGTCAAGTTGCTTAGGGTGCTTGATCGTCACCCTGATTTATTAAACGAAGTCAGGGCGGCTTAGTAAACATTGTTTGTAAGTGCTGAAACCCAATTCCTAATATAGCGGTTGATGATCGTTGCGATGGGTTTGGTAAGCTAGACACTTAAACGAACTTATCTTTTCGGGCGGGTGCATGACCAAAAGTATTCAAGACAGTGGGGCAGCCGTTTTTGTAAACCCCAACGCTGCAAGTAAGCAAGAAAAATATGGTCAACTGCGCTCGCAAGCGTTGAATATTAAAGGGTTTGATGCGGCAAGCCAAGAAATTACCCAGTGGCCAAATTACGCCCCAACGCCTTTGCATCGTTTGCCAGCATTAGCCCAGTCTTTAGGTATTGCGAAGCTTTTCTACAAAGATGAAAGCACGCGTTTCATATTAAAAAGTTTTAAAGCCTTAGGCGGGGCTTACGCCGTATTTAGGCTCATACAACAAGCGGTTGCGAAGCAGCACCCAGATCATGTTGCCACCCCTGAAGAAGTCATTTCAGGTAAGTTTAAAAATATTGTTTCTCAACTCACGGTAACGTGTGCAACAGATGGTAACCATGGTAGATCGGTTGCTTGGGGGGCGCAAACGTTTGGTTGTCGGTGCGTAATATATGTTCATACGACGGTGAGCCAAGGGCGGGCAGACGCAATCGGTGCTTTGGGTGCAGAGGTTATAAGAGTTCAGGGCAATTACGATAACTCTGTGCGCCATGCCGCCCAACAGGCAGAACGTCATGGGTGGACGGTTGTGTCTGACACAACCTACGAGGGGTATCGTGACATACCGATTGATGTCATGCATGGTTACGGTGTGATGTCACGAGAAATAGTTGAACAATTCGGTCAAGCCGCTGGCCAAGCACCCGACCAAGCACCCGACCAAACACCCGACCAAGCACCCGACCAAGCCTCCAATCAAGCCCCTGACCAAGCATGCAGCCACACTCCCGATCAAGCAGATGATCAAATTCCACCCACACATGTCATCGTTCAGGCAGGTGTGGGTGCTTTTGCCGCGTCAGTGTGTGCCGTGTTTTGGTTAATGTGGGGCAACAAGCGACCCAACTTTATTGTTGTGGAACCCGACAATGCCGCATGCTTGTTGGCCAGCGCGCAAGCAGGTGAGTTGGTAACCATTCAAGGTGATCTTGATACCGTTATGGCTGGTTTGGCGTGCGGTGAAGTATCACCTGTGGCGTGGGAAATATTAAGTACCGGTGTTGATGCCTTTACAACCGTGTCAGACCACTACGCTCTGGAAGGCATGAAAATATTGGCGAACCCAAGCAAAGACGATATAGCCATTGTTTCGGGTGAAACGGGTACAACCGGCCTAGCCTTGCTGTTGGCCGCTAAAAACTCTATTAGCCTTTCAACTGCTTTAAAGCTAGACCGTCACTCAAGGGTATTAATACTAGGTAGCGAGGGTGACACCGACCCAGATATTTATTATCGTGTGGTGGGTCAAACTGCTCAAGACGTTTCCCTTAAAAAACAGCACCACCTGTTGGCATAACAATGATGCGTATGTTCATCGTTAGCCGGAAGTGCGCATTGATGCACTCAACTTAATTCCAAATATAGCGGTTGATGGTCTGACACTTGTGTTTGCGTTTCAGCCGCTACGGTCTTAACCCGTTTGGCTAATGATTCGCTCACAAATATAAAGTCACAACTACTGGGTTCGGGGCCATAGGTATCATCGTAAAGTCGAAATGTGGGTGGGTGGGGCGTATTGGGTTTACCTAATGGCCAACTATCAACAAAGTGATGCCTTTGAGTCGAGCTTGTAATGACTTGGTATTCGACACTATTCGGTTCAAAATTGAAGTCGCCACACAAAATGACGTCAGTTGTGTGAGGCTTGGTTTGGTATGGGGTATTGATGTCGATGGGTAAACTGACTGGTGGTCTAAGCGCTTGATCGCAGGCCATTTGATGCCATTGCCGCACTTGTGCGGCTTGCGATTGGCGTTGGCTTTGGCTGTAATACTCAAGATGGGTAGTCATCACTCGAACCGGCCCCCAAGCGGCCTGAACCGTGCAGATGGTGCACAGACGTGGCATCCAGTGATGTGGCTCACCCAGCGCCACGGGTGACGGTAGTGCGAGGTGTTGAATTTGTAAAATCGGTAAGCGCGAGGCAATTAAATTGCCAAACTGTTGCCGTGTATTGTGGTCGGGTACGTATTCGTCGACCGAAGGGCCAAATACCACCTCAAAATCAGGCAAAAGATCTTTAATAGCTTGCGGCTGGTTTAAGGCTGAATCGCTGGTAAGTGCCGCATAATTAACAGAGATTTCTTGCAGGCAAAGTACATCAAAATCAGCCATCGCTTTAGCACCACTCACAATACGCCCTGGGTTCACCACCCCATCAAGGCCTTTGCACCACTGGGTATTCCACGTCACTAATTTCATTTAATACCAGCCCTCATAAATGATTGCACAAATTGTCGCTGAAAAATAAGGAAACCAATCAATAAGGGTGCTGATGTTAATAAGGTTGCGGCTGAAATAATTGACCAATCAATGCCTTGGTCACCAGAAGAAAATACTTGCAAACCCACCGTTAACGGTCGAGACTCAACAGAATTGCTGACCACCAATGGCCATAGAAAATTATTCCAATGATGGCTGATCGATACCAATGCGAAGGCAAGATAGGTAGGTTTGGCCAAGGGAATATAAACATGCCACAAAATTTGCAAGGTGTTGGCGCCTTCCATTTGAGCCGCTTCAACTAATTCTTTAGGAATGGACTTAAAGGTCTGACGAAGTAAAAAGATTGCAAATGCTGAAGCAAAATAAGGTAGTCCAATTCCAAATAGCGTGTCGACAAAGCCAAGTGAGGACAGTGTTTGGTAGTTTTTGACAATGAGAATCTCTGGCATCACCATAAGCTGAACAAGCATCAGTGAAAACAAGAGACTGCTACCTGCAAACGAATATCGAGCAAAAGCATATGCGGCTAACGTACACAGCAGTAGTTGCATACCCAATATCATGAGAACTAAAAATATAGTGTTCAGAAAATATTGAGGAAAGGGGGCGGCATGCCATGCTACTGCAAAATTTTCTAGTGTAAGGGGTGCCGTTAATGAAAACTCGGTTGCATATTGCCCCGAATGAAACGCGGCCCAAACGGCATAAAGTAGTGGCATGACCCAAGCAATCGCCAAAACCCAAGCCCCTAATGTAGACAGCCAGCCGGCATCATCAAATCGCTTATTTGGTTGGTTGATTGTGTTAGCGCTCATCGATAATGAGCCCTTTTGTCAAGTAGAAAAAATTGCATTAAGCCGGTGATTGCTAAAATTGCTAAAAGCACGACAGTTAGTGCCGATGCATAACTACTATCCCAAAATTTAAAACCTACTTCATAGAGATAAAAAAGCAAAAGAGATGAAGCGTTATTGGGGCCACCGTTAGTCATCACGAAAATGTGGTCTACCATTCGAAAAGCATTGATGAGTGCATTGACGAGTACGAAGATGGTGGTGGGCATCAGAAGTGGCCATTGAATTCGCCAGAAAAAATACCATGGGCTCGCACCTTCGATTTGAGCTGCCTCTTTGTAGCTTGGGCTCAGTGTTTGAAGTGCAGCTAGGTAAAATATCATGAAAAAGCCGGCTTCTTTCCAAATCGCAACGATAGTTACTGACATCAATGCAAGGTTTGGATCACCCAAAAAGTTTTGACTTTTGAAACCCATAAACTGTAGGACTTGATTGAACAAGCCGTAGTCTGGGGTGTAAAAAAAGATCCAGATGTTTGCCACTGCAATCATGGGTAAAACCGTCGGTAAAAAATACGACATGCGTAGAAATTGACGCCCGAGAATTTTGTTATTTACCCAAAGGGCCATAAAAATTGATATAGCCATCGAGGCCGGAATCGTGGCCAGAGCGAACCAAAGGTTATTCATGACTGACTTCCAGAACACCGGGTCTTCAATCATGATCTGGTAGTTTTGAATGCCAACAAATTGCGCTGGCCGGCTACCGCGTGGTGTCGACATGAAACTGTCAATCAGTGTTGCAACGGCGGGGTAATGCGTAAACCCCACCAGAAACACAAAGGCTGGCAGAAGCAGTAAGTAGGCCTGAATGTGGCGAGAGCTTAGGGTCATTGAATAAAAATTCCACCCACCCGAAGGTGAGTGGAATTTTTAATAAGAATTACTGATAAGAACGTAACAAACGCGTTGCTTCAGCTTGAGCATCTTTCATGGCTTGCTCAGCAGTTTTTGTGCCTGTAAGACCTGCTTGTAACCCGTCATTCAAAGCTTTTGTCACACGTTGGTTATCGTGTGTTGATAGCTCGGCAACGGCGAAGGGTAATTGATCACGTGCTACCAAGGCTGGAGGAAAGTCAGCTGCATAAGCTTTGAGGGCTGGTGTTTCATATGCCTGGGGCGACACGGCAACATAACCTGTGTCAATGCTCCATTGCGCAGCACGCTCAGGTTGTGTTAACCATTTAGCGAACTGGTATGCGGCAGCTTGCTCAGCTTGTGGAGCCTTTTTAAAGATGTAGAAATTGCCACCACCTGTGGGCGAACCACGACGCTCATTGGCAGGGAGCATTGCTACACCAAATTCAAACGGTGCATTTTTACGAATGTTGGTTAGGTTGCCAGTCGTTGTCCAAATCATGGCGGCTTTACCTTCCATGAAGTCGCGCGGTGTGGTGCCCCACTGCACAACGCCAGGTGGGTGAATTTTGTCTTTTTGCGACAGGTTCATCCAGAACTGCAAGGCTGCAACAACTTTTGGGTCATCATAGGCGACTTTTGTACCAGAAGCATTGGCGAGTATGGCACCGTTTTGTGTGCTGAAACCTTGAAATAGCCAGTAAGGGAAACCGCTTGAGGGTACTTGTATACCCCATTGCGTCACGTTACCGCTTGCATCACGCTTGGTAAGTTTGGTGCCCATCTCAACGAGTTGAGCCCAGTCTTGTGGGGCCTTTTCTGGGTCAAGACCTGCGGCTTTGAAAGCTTGCTTGTTCCAGTACATCACCACGGTTGAACGCTGAAATGGAATGCCCCAAGTTTTGTTGTCAATTTGCCCGTTCAACATAAAGGCTGGAAAGAAACTTTTGAGCCAAGTGCGGTCTTCATCAGTTTTGACAAAATTGTCGATGGGTACGATAGCGTCTTCATCGATCAGCGTGAATGTATCAGTTGACAGCACAATCGCAGCGGTTGGTGGCTTACCCGATTTGTGGGCGGTTAGGGCTTTAACGATGGTGTCTTGGTAAGTGCCTGCATAAACAGGGGTGACTTTGATAGACGGGTTTTCTTTATTGAAATCAGCCGCATAGCCGTCAATAATGTTGGTAATAGGCCCGCCAACAGCCACAGGAAAGTAAAATGACACTTCAGTTTGTGCTAGAGCGGCTGTGCTTAAACATAAATAAGTTGCAACCGCAGAAATAGATCCGATAAGTTTTTTCATAACAAAATCTCCGGGGGTTAATGAATGCGCAAGCCTTCAGCATCAAACCAGTGAAGGTTTGAGTCATGCCAGCCAAGGTTAACTTGCGTGTTGGTTTGAATCACGGCTTTGCCATCGGCTCTGACCGTGAGGGTTTGATTTCCGATTTGCGTGTGCACCAGCAAATCGGCGCCAGTAAATTCCGTACTTAAAACTGTCGCGGCGATGTTGCCCGACATAGAGATGTCTTCTGGCCTTAGGCCTAGTGAGGTTGCACCCTCGGGGGCGGGTAGTGCAATGTCAGTGCCAGCAATTTTTAAGTGATTAATGGGTAACACGTTCATTTTGGTGCTGCCAATGAATTGTGCAACGAAAAGCGAGGCAGGTTTATGATAAATGTTGGTGGGGGTGGCCTGTTGTTCAATTTTGCCATCTTTGAGCAAAACCACTTGGTCGGCCATGCTCATGGCTTCAGTTTGATCGTGGGTCACGTAAACAACAGATAAGCCAAGTTTTTGTTGAAGGGCGCGAAGCTCTTCGCGCATCGATTGCCGAAGTTTGGCATCGAGGTTAGACAGTGGCTCGTCCATCAAGCAAAGCTTGGCATCAGTAACGAGGGCGCGAGCCAACGCTACGCGTTGTTGTTGGCCACCTGAAAGTTGTGAAGGTTTGCGATCTCGTAGCGCACTCAAACCCAGAAGATCAAGTGTTTTGGTTAATCTAATGTCGATTTCTAATTTAGGAATCTTACGAATGCGTAAACCAAACACAACGTTTTCAGCCACAGATAGGTGGGGAAATAAGGCGTAGTTTTGAAACACCATTGATACGCCTCGAGCGGCGGGTGCTTTGTGTGTCACGTCATCACCAAAAACAAAAGCTTGACCCGTTGATGGCGTCTCTAAACCCGCGATCAATCGTAAGGTGGTCGTTTTGCCGCAACCAGATGGACCAAGCAAGACTGAAAACTCGCCCTCACCCAAAATCAGGTCGGTTGAGTGCAGCGCTGCCGTAGAGCCCCACCATTTGCTAACTTGCTTAAACTGAACTGCCGCCATAAAGTTGAGTCGTTATCGTTTAAATAAAATTAATAGTACGACAACTTTATGTCATGTATATGACAAGCGCAACACTAGGGTTTACGCCAAGGTTACATACCTTTGAGTGCTAGCAGTCGATTCACCATTTCCGCAAAGCCTTCACCTGACTCGTTTTCGCAGATGTATTTAGGCAGTTTTTTGATGCGATGTTGTTGGGCCCGAACATTGGCAACCCCAACTGAGTGATCAAAGAATTCAAACATGGGCGCATCGTTAGCTGAGTCACCAATAAATAGCATGTGGTTCTGCATCGCTGATAAGGGCTGACCAAAGAGTTGCCGTGTCATGGTGGCAGTCATGGTTAACTTGTCGTAATCGCCAAACCAACCGTTTACATGAATCGAACTAACCTTGGCATGGGCGCCCGCATCTTCAAAGAGCGTTACGATTTGATTAACGGCGTCTTCGGGCAGTGGTGTGACATCTTCGCAAAAATCAATTGCCAAATCGGCGACTCGATAAGGTTGATCGCTCGCTAAAGCGCAACCAGGCACCTCTTTGATAATTTTGCGGGCTAAGATATCTAGTGCCTGTCGGTTGCGTGCTCGAGTGGGCACATCAGCCCAGAAATGATGGTGCATGTTTCGATGATTATGGTCGTAGCACATATAAAAAGCGCCGTTCTCACCTACAACGGCATGAACGGGCCAGAGTCTGGCAATAAGGTCGCACCAACCTGCAGGGCGACCTGTAATTGGAATCACGCGAATGCCATGACTTTGAAGTTGTTCAACGGCGCTATAAGCAGAAGCACTCAATCGACCATCTGTCGTGATGGTGTCGTCAATATCACACAGAACCGTGTCGATAGATTTGGCAACGGTGATGGGCAGTTGATTTAGAGGTTTGAGCTGTGTATTCAATGGGTACATGTTCCGATGTTGACAGTCTAATCTTGATACTACGCAATTTACGCTAAAACCGCAGTGTGTTCATAATCATGAGTATGAGTCGTCAATAATTGAATGGTTGTGAGTGTGTTGTAACGAATGACAACAGCCTAAAATAGCCAGCATGAATACAAAAACAGATCTAGATTATCATCGTGGGCATGTTGCATTAGGTATCGCAGGCTTTGGTACGTATGCACCCAAAAAAACAGTTTCTGCGGAACAACTGGCTAAAGAAGCCAACATTCCGGTTGAACGATTAACGCTGGGTATTGGGTTTGATCAAATTCACGTTGCTGACGAAACTGAGCACCCATTCGATATGGGCTTACATGCTGCCAAAGAAGCCTTAGATGATGCGGGCATTAAAGGTGAAGATATTGATTTAGTTATTTTTGTTTCTGCAGGTGATTATGACTATCGGTTTTGGTGCCCATCAAGTGCTATCGTTCGAGCCCTTGGTTGTCATCATGCCTATTCGTTTGAGGTGCGTAACGGCTGTGCAGGCGGCAACTTAGCGTGCAACATTGTCGGTGGCTTGATGGACCGTGACCCGTCAATACAAACTGCATTGGTTATTTGCTCAGATACGTTAAGCAAAGTGGTTTCAACAAAAGTAGAAGGCTGTCACCCACTTTTATATTTTGGTGACGGTGCGGCTGCAGTGGTGCTCAAGAAAAACCACCCCAGATATCAATTCTTAAGTTTTGCCGAGCATACTGATGGTGAGCTGTCTGATTTGCTGAGAGTTGATATCGGTGGCACGCGTTTTCCTGCAGGGCCCAATATTGAAGACTGGAACAAAAATTACTCTCAGGTTGACCCAGTTCAGTTTGCAGCATTGATCAATAAAGTTTACTTAAAAGAATATATTTCTGTCATTGAATTAGCCGTTAAGCGCTCGCGTCACAAAGTGTCTGACATGAACTACATTGTGATGAATCAAATTAAAAAAACATTACGCAATGATATTTTAGATGCCATTCAATTGCCGCATGACCACACCTATATTTCATTAATTGAGTTTGGCCATATTGGGCCTGCTGATGCGTTCTTTTCAATGGCTCTCGCTCACCGAAAAGGGCTGTTGCCCGAAGGTGAGTTAGCCATTATCGCAACCAGCGGTTTAGGCTTTTCTTGGGCCGCATCAGTTGTTCGTTGTTGAATTAATATTGCTTGGCTACTGGTTGGGTCGAAACCCCCGTCGTCAATGCTATTTTAGAAACACCAGAGGGAAAAGCATTGATGAGGGTACTGTTATTTTGGCATTGAACCTCAGGAATTTAATTGAACACCCCCTCACTTTAAAAGACAAAATTATGCGTAATCGTAAACTTGAAACCTTTCCCTACCACTTAAAAATCACGACTCGATGGAAAGACAACGATGTCTATGGTCACATTAATAATGTAAATTACTACAGTTTTTTTGATACGGCCGTGAATCAGTTTTTGATCGAAAAAAATGTACTCGACATTGCCCACTCAACTATCATTGGTTTGGTGGTTGAAACGCAATGCCAGTACTTCAGCCCCATTGCCTTTCCAGACAACATTCAGGTTGGTGTATGCGTGACTAAATTAGGTCGCAGCAGTGTTCGCTATGAAGTGGCAATATACAAAGAGGGCGCAGAATTACCCTCAGCCGCTGGCCACTTTGTGCATGTGTATGTTGATCGTGCTTTGGGGGTGTCGGTACCGATACCTGACTTAACCCGTGAGGCGCTCGCCACGTTGTTGATTTTGTGATGGTCACGATACAACGTATAGCGTATGACGACATAAACGTTGCATTTGGTTACAGATTTGATGTTAAAAAAATGACATAATTTACTGAGT
>Ga0335398_10005215_pt1 | contig 17362 bp, 10 predicted proteins | sample BON03_FD_205742 | JGI IMG/M metagenome (GOLD analysis project Ga0335398, IMG submission 205742) | Freshwater microbial communities from Lake Bonney liftoff mats and glacier meltwater in Antarctica - BON-03 (spades assembly) (version 2) | ecosystem: Environmental > Aquatic > Freshwater > Ice >... | reverse complement strand
GCGGAATTTTGAATGCGGAGTGCGGAATTTGGAGTGCGGAGTGCGGATTTTGGAGTGCGGAGTGCGGAATACAGACTCTGGAGTGCGGAATTTGGAGTGCGGAGTGCGGAATACAGACTCTGGAGTGCGGAATTTTGAGTGCGGAGTGCGGAATACAGAGCGTCTGGCCAGGCATCCGTCGGAGTCCGAGCCAGGCGACGCATTCCGCAATCCGCATTCCGCACTCCGCACTCCAAAATCCGCATTCCGCAATCCGCATTCCGCACTCCGCACTCCAAAATCCGCACTCCGCACTCCAAAATCCGCACTCCGCACTCCAAAATCCGCATTGTTGTATGCGCTTAATCCATTGGTGATTCTTGAGATCGTCGGCAACTGCCATTTTGAAGGGATCATGATTTACTTTTTGGTGGCGGGCATGGCGGCGATTTGGAAAGGAGATGTGGTGAAGGGGGGCGTGTTTTGGGCTTTGGCTACGGCCACCAAAATGCTGCCTTTGCTATTTTTGCCGATAGTTTGGCGCTGGCTTGGCTGGCGTAAAGGGTTGAAATTCAATGTTGTATTCGCAGGAGCTACCCTGTTACTTTTTAGCCCTTTGATTCCTGTGTTGCCCAATATCGCTCAGAGCCTGAATTTGTATTTCCAGAAGTTCCAGTTTAATGCCAGTGTGTATTACCTGGTTCGGGAAGTCGGGTATTCCATTAAAAACTGGGATATAGGGGAGTATTCAGGGCCATGGATGGGCTTGGCGGCGATGCTCGGTATATTGGGGCTTGCACTTTGGGTTGGAAGGGAGAAGCTGGATTCGGAAGCACGGCTGGCGGTTGCCATGCTGTTTGCCGTGATGTTGTACCTGAGTTTTGCAGCGGTGGTGCAGCCATGGTATGTCTGCGTGCCGTTTGCCATTTCGCTGTTTACGCGCTGGCGTTTTGCCGTGGTGTGGACGGGTTTGGTGGCGCTGTCGTATAGCCATTATGATGGTGGCGGGCGGGAGGAGCATTTTTGGTTGATCGGGGTGGAGTATGTGGGGGTGTTTGTGGTGTTTGTATCAGGATTAGCAGGATTTTTAGGATTTAGCAGGATTTCGGGCGAGGGGTGTATCAGGATTAGCAGGATTTTTAGGATTTAGCAGGATTTCGGGCGAGGGGTGTATCAGGATTAGCAGGATTTTTAGGATTTAGCAGGATTTTGGGTATCGGTTGTTAAGGTGATTTTGTGGAGTGGCTTAGCGACCACGAAATCCTTTCCCCAAGCGTATTTGATGTACGCTGTACGGGCATTATCGAATTGTCACATTCCTAATTTATTGCATTAATAAACCACTCTTTCTCTGTCAGTACAGCTTCTTTTTCTATTTCTGCGCGCAGCTCTTGGAGCGCTTTTTTATTGTTTGGCTCCAGTTGCAGGATGCGTTCGGTGAAACGGATGATGTTGAGGTAGTTGTTGCGGTGGTAACCGATTACTTTTTTGCGGTGGATGTAGTTGCGCATGGCGTCTAGGTGGGACTGGAGCAGGTCGTGTTCTTCGAGTACGAAGTAGGTTTTTAGCAGCAAAGTTTTGGCGGCAAGGTTGAGCAAGGGGTCGCGGTAATTGGCTTTTTGGAGCAGCAGCAGCACCGAATCGTAGCGATTACGGGCGTAGTCAAGCCGGGCCTGATTGAAACTGAGGGAGCTATCGCGGTAGCTGTCTTCCAAAAAGGGATTGTACGTTGGAATGAATTGTTCGGCCCAATCCAGTTCGCCGCAGCGCAGTGCCGCGGCCACGATGTTGTGGTAGGTGAAACGCGAAAGTGTACCATTTTCAAACAAGTAACCTGCCGCCAGCGCTTTTTGGTATAGTTCCAACACTTCATGCTCTAGGCTTCGTTCGCCACGGTTGGTCTGGCGGATGCAGTGGTTGATGGAAAAAGTATAAAATTCCCGCATTTCTGTTGCTGAAAACACTTGCTCCTCGACCGTAAATTTTTCTTTAAATATTTGGTAATAAATGCTTTCTTCGGGCATTTGCAACATTTTGCAAGCGGCGCGGTAAGTCTCAATAGCGGGCAAATTGACCCATTCCCGCTGTTCGGCCAATTCAATTACTACGCGGTGCAATGGATTATCTTCGCCACTGCGATACACATTTTTTTGTGCCAATTCCAGGCAAATCAGGCGCAAGCGCTGGGTCAGGTACGCCACATCGCTGTGGTGGGCCAATATCTTGAGCGATTCCAAGTCTGTGGGATTGAGCTTGATGGTGTTTTCATGGCGTTCGAGGAAGTAGTCACGCTGTAGGCTATGATACTGGGCATTGCGCTGTGGCTGTTCAGAAATTTCTCGCTCAAAAGCACGCATGTTTCGTTCAAAATGCCCCATCAGCCCGCGGTTTCTATAGACCGCAGCAAGTTGCAACTTGCTTGAAAGCCCCTTTTCGCCAAGCTGCTCTACCAGTAAAAAGCGTTCCAGCAGTCGATTTAAATAGCTCATCAGCAGCCGAAAACGGGTATCGTCAAAGGGTTCGTCGGGATAAATTTCTGACCAGAGTTGTTGCTTTTCGGTGATTGTGTGCTGTGATAGCAACTCAAACAGCCTGCCGATATCCTCGCGCTGGTTGAAATACGGCGATTGGAGGAAGCGGAGGGCACTTTTTTGCTCGGCTACAGTGAATGACTGGATAAGTTGGTATAGATTGCTGCTTTGCATGAGACCTGAATGAATAAAGTAGAAATTGAACGCAAAATTAAGGCCTGTTTTTTCTATAAAATTTCTACAAATTAAAAAGCTCAAAAAATGCTTTTTTTCGAATTATAAATTTGATTAACAATACTTTATGCTAAAAAATTCATAAAAAACAGTTTGTTTTAAGCGATAAAAATAGAAGTAATTTTCTACAAATTCGCTATTTTGATTTTTTCTTCCCCGCTTTGATGCCGCACTTTTGCACCGTTGGAAATATTTCAAACAAACTATTGACAGACTACTTTGACAAATTGCAAACGTTGGCAAAATGCCCGGCTCATTGAAGGCTGATTATTTTAATCCCTACCAAATCGCTTTAACTGCCTGATGGAAAGGAATAAACAAAGTAGTTCCATTGATAACACAATGTCTGACAACCACTTTTTTACAAAAAAAACACTGCAAGGAAAATGAAAAATTCACTACTAACAGCCCTGCTATTTTTGCTTTTGGGCTTATCAAATGTTATTGCACAAGGGCCATCTTGTGACCCAGATGTCACGAACCCCGTACCATTAATTAGGTCGCAATTTATGGTTGCGACAAACCAAGGATCCGTCACCGTATTCACCCAGGATTTAGAGTATGCCAGCTATGATAATTGCACAGCATACAACGATTTGAACTTCTATCTTGAACTCGAGCCAGCATCCAGTGTGCCGCCAAGCACGAATTCGGTGACATTTACCTCAAGCCAAAAAGGGATTCATGAAGTCGCATTTTGGGTCGTAGATGCTTCGGGAAATGCGGACTATGCTGTTGCGCAGATTGCCGTTGACACTTGTTTTTCAAATCCAATTCTCGCGTGCAACGATTTCGTAACGGTTGCATTAGGTATTGATGGTACAATTGAGCTGACACCTGACATGTTGCTGGATGGTAATGTTTGCCCGAATGATGACAATCTGGTTCAGATTTACCTGAGCGAGCCACAACTACCATCAATCATCCTCACGGCAGCCGATTTAGGCCAACACATTTATAATGTTGAGAACTTTGCTAGCAATGCGTGCTTTGGCCAACTAATCGTGACACCAGGTCTGTACCTCAACGATAACTGCCCACAGCTGTATGTCAACATCGCCACCAACCGCATCCGCCCATGTTTTGAAAATAGCTATGGAGTATCATATTCCAACGCCAGTGTCTTTACAGTGGACGATGCTTATATCGACGTAGCATTGGATGGTTTTCTTCAATATGTGAGCAGCACAGTTCCTGCAATCAATCTGGGAAACAACAGTTACAGGTTTGAATTGGGCACCCTTGATCCAGGAGAAACAGGGCAGTTTTCCGTTAAATTCCTTACCGATTGTGCTGCACCAGTGGGCGCTACCCACTGCTCCGAAGCGCATATCTATCCCGACACCCTATGTCCAACAGGCCAGCCCTGGTCGGGTGCGGAGGTCAACGTTGAGGGCCGTTGCGAGAACGACACCATTTTCCTGAGCATAAAAAATACAGGCAGCGCACCCAATGCACAAGTACTTGACTATGTCGTGGTCGAAGACGTTTTAATGATGACATCAGGCACCTTTAACCTGGTCAACAACCAATCCATGAGCTTGGCGCCTATTTCAGGAAATGGCGCTACTTACCGCCTACAAGCCCAGCAAGAGCCAGGCTACCCATACAGCGGCATGCCTTCTGTATCCGTAGAAGGCTGCGGTGGCCTCAACCCAGGCATGGTAACTGTTTTTCCGACCGAAAACAGCAATCCAGCCATCGCTATCTACTGCCGGGAAAGCATCAATTCTTACGACCCGAACGACAAACAAGCACTGCCAAAAGGCTATGACACATCGCATTTTATTGAAAAAAACACGGCCCTGGATTATATGATCCGCTTCCAAAATACGGGTACTGATACCGCCTATACCGTTGTGCTGGTGGATACACTTTCCGCTTTCCTGAACCCGCAATCGGTTCGACTCGGTGCAGCCAGTCACCCCTACAAGTTTAGCTTGAGTCAAGGCAATATCTTGCGCATCACGTTCGACAACATAGATATCCCACACCAGGCGATCAATGATGAGGGCTCACAGGGATTTGTGCAATTTTCCATCCAGCAAACACCCAACAACCCCATCAATACCCGCATTGAAAACGATGCCGCGATCTACTTTGATTTCAACCCGCCAATCATCACCAATAAAACTTTCCACACCATTGGCAGCAACTTTGTAGCAACTGTAGCCACGAATGAAGTTTTGGCGGGATTGCCGCAACTAAAAGTGTTCCCCAATCCTGCTTCGGAGGTGCTGTATTTCAGTACTGAAACGCAAGTCTCAGAAACCTTTACTTTCTTGATGATAGATGTGCTTGGCCGTCGCGTGCAACAGCGCCGCGCTGTTAACTTGCCGATGACTTTGGAGCGGGGTAAGCTGGATCAGGGAACCTATTTCTTCCAGTTTATTGGGCAGGATGGCCGGGCAATGTGGTCTGGGAAGGTGATGGTGAAATAAGGGCTCAGCCAAAATCTCGTAGGCCTAAAACCTCAGCAGCCTCCCCAAAAAACCTAGGTTTTTTGGGGAGGCTGCTGAGGTTTTAGACCTACGAGGTTTCTCATTTTGAAGGCTGTTTTTGATTGCCGAGCGGCGAGCGCATGATTGGCAATTGTTGAAGTAGGCGTTGCGCTAAAGTGTTGTGGTTCAAGTGAAAAGCCAATACAAGGTAGATGATTCTTGTGCTTTTCATTCCCAATACCAAGCGTGATAGGACTTCAACAATTGGCAATCATGTACTCGCCGTTCGTCAAATAAGCATAATTTGAGTTTTATCATGTTACATTTGTTGAAACTAGATGTTCTAATACCTAAAATTCGGCACTAAAAAACAGTAACGAAAATGAACAGAAAGTCTTTTCTCAAATCGCTGGCACTGCTGCCCTTAGCTACTTACAACATGAAACTTCAGGATTTTCCAAAATTGGTGGAAAACGCACCCAATACCACGAAAATGCCCAGCCTGTTCGTCGGCCACGGCAGCCCCATGAATGCCTTGGCAGACAATGCCTTTACCCGCAGTTTGCGAAAGCTGGGCACGGAGTTTAAAAAAGAGGGCAAAAAACCCTCCGCGATCCTGGTGGTTTCCGCACACTGGCTTACCCGCGGCAGCTTTGTCAACATAAACCCCAAGCCCGAAACCATCCACGATTTTGGTGGCTTCCCGAAGGAATTGTTCGACATGCAATACCCAGCGCCTGGCGCTCCGGAAAAAGCAAAAGAAACTGCCTTACTCAGTCACTTACTCTTTGAAACCGAAGAATGGGGCCTCGACCACGGCACTTGGAGCATACTCGTGCACCTTTTCCCGGAGGCCGATGTGCCCGTTTTTCAGCTCAGCATCGATTTTCACCAACCGTTGCAATACCACCTCGACCTGGCGCGGGAATTGCGTGCCATGCGGGAGAAAGGCGTACTTATTATTGGCAGTGGCAATATTGTACACAACCTGCGCATGAGCATTCCAAAATTGCAGTCGGGCGACTCGGCTCCTTACGATTGGGCGCTGGAATTCGATACCTGGGTGGCTGAAAAAATAGCCGACGGCGACTACGCTGCCCTCACCAATTACGAACAGATCGGCAGCGCGGGCAAGATGGCAGTGCCCACGACCGATCACTATATCCCTTTATTGTACACCCTCGGCCTGTCTGACGGAAAAGAAGCGGTGCAGCAGGTGTATGAATCGGTGGAATACGGGGGGATGAGTATGCGGACGTTTCAGGTTGGGTGATGCGACACCCTACAGCGAAGCCGTTGTGCTGGCACGGGACAAAAATCAGGTTGAATTAGCTACAGGCGACAATATTTTCCAAGACACCCGTTTTGAAGTATTGGAAACAACAAGGAACGCCCAATTTCCAAGTGCTAAACATATACCTCATTTACCTTGATAACAGGAGTCATCCCTTGTTTTTAAATAAAGACTTGTCGAGCAAAGTCGAGAAACCTGCACAAGCCAATGCTATGATATGTGCTGCGAGGTTTTAAAGCCAGCTTATTCCGCGTCGGACTTGCTTTCTATCGTCGTAGCAAAATATTCCGCCAGCTTCCCTGCCGCCGCCTTTCCCACCACCCCTTCTATTTCCGCTGCTTCCGCCGCCCGTACCCGCGCCAGCGAGCCGAAATGCGTCAACAATTTCTGCGCCGTCTTCTCTCCGATGCCCGGTATTTCTGTCAGTCCCGTTTTGATAAAATCGCGGCTCCGCTGATTCCGATGAAAAGTAATGCCAAAACGGTGGGCTTCATCGCGGGCCTGTTGAATAAGCTTGAGCGACTCCGATTTTTTATTGATATGCGCTGCCGTGGGATCATCGGGAAAGTATATTTCTTCCAGGCGCTTGGCAATACCGATTACGGTAATTTGCCCTTCTAAGCCCAGCGCCCGAATGCTTTTCATGGCCGCACTCAACTGTCCCTTGCCACCGTCGATGATGATGAGTTGGGGCAGTCCCGCCCCCTCTGAAATGAGGCGTTTGTAGCGCCGAAACACCACTTCCTCCATAGAAGCGAAATCGTTGGGGCCTTCTACTGATTTTACGTTGAAATGCCGGTAGTCGCGCTTGGCGGGCTTGGCATTTTTGAACACCACACAACTCGAAACGGGGTTTGTGCCTTGCAGGTTGGAGTTGTCGAAACACTCGATCCAAAGCGGCACAGCTTCCATGTGGAGGTCGGCTTGCAAGGTGCGGAGAATGCGTTCGGCGCTGGTTTGGCGGCCAGTGGCATTCATGGCTTGCTTCTTTTTTTGCAGCAGGTGGTATTGGACGTTTTTTTCGGAGAGATCGAGGAGCTTTTTTTTGTCGCCGATTTTGGGAACGGTGATCAGTACCCCACCCCCGGCCCCTCCTCCTTCGGGGAGGGGGCTGGGGGTGGGCATTTCGAGGATGCTTTGCCCGCGCTTGTACGTGATTTCCGGGTCCCCTGCCTGCCTGTCTGGCAGCGTGATCTCGAATGGTACGATGATCTCCGGGGTATTATCGCCGAAGCGCTCGCGGAGGTGCTGAATGGCGTAGACCAACAGGATTTCGCGGTCTTCGTCGAGGTTTTTAATGAGGGTAAGGGTGTAGGTATGAATGATGGCACCGTTGACTACTTTGAGGTAGTTGACAAAAGCTTCTTTTTCATCTTCTGCAATGGAAAAGACATCCACATCGCGGATGGAAGGGTTGACCACGGTGCTTTTGCCTTGATAATCCTCAAAAAGCGCCAGTTTTTCCTTCAATTGTTGCGCCTGTTCGAATTTCATGGATTCCGCTGCCTGCTGCATTTCCGCCTTCAAATGGCTTTTTACGGCAGCGAAATTGCCTTTGAGCATGTTTTTTATCTGCTCTATTTTCTGGTTGTAGGCTTCTTCGGTTTCAAAATTGACACAAGGCGCCGCGCAGTTTTTGATATGGTATTCCAAGCAGGGCTTGAATTTGTTTTTGTTGATATTCTCTACCGACAGGTTGAGCGTGCAGGTGCGCAACTGGAACAGCTTCCGAATAAGCTCCGCAATTTGTTCTACCCTGAATTTTTGAAGGTATGGGCCAAAATAAGTAGAACCGTCCTTGAAAGTCTTGCGGGTAAGGAACACCCTGGGAAAGCGCTCGTATTTGATGCAGATGTAGATGAGCGGCGATTTCTCATCCTTCAACATCACATTGTAGCGTGGCTGATTCTTTTTGATCAGGGTGTTTTCGAGCAGCAGGGCATCGTGTTCTGATTCCACGATCATAAACTCGATGTGGTCGGCATGGCGCACCAGCACTTTGGTTTTGGCGAGTTGGTATTTTTTGTCGCCGAAATAGTTGCTGAGGCGGCTGCGCAGGTTTTTGGCTTTGCCAACGTACAGGATTATGCCTGTTTCATCCACAAATTTGTAGATGCCGGGATCGGTTGGAATGCTGGGCGAAAAGTCCTTGAATTGCTCGTTGGTCATGCAGCTGCGAAAGTAGGGCGAACCAGAAATTATTGCCTGATTTCAGGGGCATTCCTTTTTTCAAAAATGAAAAATTCTGAAATACTGATGTCAAAGTGGGGATTGGGTAGGTGTTGGTGCAATTCCCAGCCCGGTGGAATATCGGGTAAAAACTGTCTGGGTTTGAAATGCGGAAATATACCGCCCGTACTATCGTCCGTGTTGGAGGCGAAAATTACGACCCATTGTTGGGCACAGGAAAACAAGTGCTTTAGGTAAAGTTGATAGGTGTTTTCTTCAGTTAAATGAAAGATAACTTCCATTGAAAGCGACATATTTGACTGATATCCCGTCGGAATGAACTGAAATGGGTCATACAGGTCAAACTTCTTGGTAGCATCGCTCGAGAAAACACGCTTACAAGTCTCGATGGAGCTTGGGGAGACATCAAGGCCTGTGTACTGCGGGTATTGGGCCAATTGGAGTTGTTGCCCGTCGCCGCACCCGAGCTCCAGCACGCTTTGTATTCCCTGTTTTTTTACAAACTGATTGACAATTTCGGCTTTGTAGGCGGCCAATACACCACTGGAACCCGACCCCGAATTCCCTCCTGATGCATAGCGCCTTTCCCAGTAAGCAATGCCTCCCGGATAGCGCCATTTTCGGAATTTTATTTGCAATTTTTGAAATGACTGCATATTGATACTTTGTTGTGCGTAAATTTGTGCAATTCAAGCCCTTGCAGACAAGGATTGTGATACCATATAATCCGAAATAAACAACGCCTTTAAGGCTTGTAGTTCTTCTTCATTTTAACCTAATAATCATGTGCTTCTTACGCTTGCCCTTCGCCCTGTTTTGGGCCATTTTTCTAATTTCCAGTTCCTTACTTGCTACCACTATTGTCCCCTACGCCAATTTGGGCGAAGCTACGGCAAACAGCGAAAGTGTGGTGTTGGCCCGGGCCATTTCTTATGGTGAGACTGCCGATGGCGACAATATTTTCAAAGATACACGATTTGAAGTAATAGAAACCGTGAAGGGTGTACTAGCCCCCAACGAACTTTTTCAGGTACGCCCGATGTCGCACCGCAGCGGCGATTTTGACATTGACATCGCTGGTGATTTTGAGCCTGCATTGGACAAAGAATACCTGCTTTTCCTGCGCAAAAAAGGAGCTGTTTGGGTGCCTGTGATGCTTTCTTACTACGTTTTCGAGCAAATTTTAATTGGCGCGGATGAGTTTCTGGTACCCGTAGGCGGTCATGGCATTGAAGCAGTTGCTGCGCCAGGTGCCCCAATGTTTGAACCATTGGCGGTATACCAGGCTGATTTGTTGTTGCAAAACCTGCTGCAATACAGCGGCAAAACGGGCATACCCTGGGATGGCAGCATTGGCCGCAGCGGGCTTCAAGCAACTGACATCCAAGCCCTCGACCGGGTGATTCCAACTGGTTGCGATTTTATGCTGGGCAACTCTACCTTCCTGTCTCGCTGGCAAAATGCCGCTATTCCGGTTTATTACGACGATACGAATGTGCCGGTCGGCTGGGACGCTTATTTTGCCAGTATTTTGGGTGCGATGACCAGTAACTACACAGGGATTACGCCGTCAAATGCCGGCGCTACCAGCTATGTGCCAAGTTGCAGCGGCGGCGCTGGTGGCGGAAATTTTATTTCATATTGCAACAGCAACCTTGGTGGTCCCCAATGTGCCTTGATTATTTTCGATGACCCCTGCAACGAGATAGCAGCTTTGGTGAATTGTGGTGGTGTCTTGGCTTTCGGTGGCAGCTATTCATCCTCATCTACCCATACCTTTGACGGCCAAACATGGCGCGATGCACTTTATGGCTACTTGGTCATCAATGACGGTGTGCTGCCCAATTGTTGGCCAGGAAGTGATTTTGAGCGACTGGTTACCCATGAACTAACCCATGTTTATAGGATGGACCACCTGGACGCAGCCCTTTATCCCAACCAAAACATGAACCCCAGTTGTTGCAACGCCATCAACACCAAGGATATGGAGTGTATGAACTACGCCTATCCGGGGAGCTTGCCTGTTGCGTTGTCTTCTTTCGAAGCGCGTTTGTTAGGGAATGAAAGGGTCGAATTGAAATGGGTGACCCAAACAGAAAAAAACAATGCCAATTTTACGGTACAGCGTTCAACAGATGGCATTTCATTCGAAAAACTGGCAGAACTGCCGGGCACAAACGCCACCACCGGCGGAACTTACGCCTGGATAGACGAACATCCGCAGCCCGGTGTGAATTACTACCTGCTGAGCCAGACGGATTTTGACGGCAGTACGGCTCACTTGGGCATAAAGTCCGTGGAGGTGCCCACTGCCAACCCAATTGTGCACATCATCCCCAATCCGGTAGAAGCTGAAACGTTGCGGTTGCGGGTAGATTTGCCCTCGGCATTTGAAGGCATAATGCAAGTGCTGGACAAAGACGGTAGAATTATTTCATCCACAACACTTTCATTGGAACAAGGCAGTACATGGGTTCAGCAGCCCCTGAATGGCCTTTTGTCGGGAGTGTATACGCTCCGTTTGTATGATGCGCGGCAGCAATTTTACGCACGCTTTACAAAAAAATAACCGCGGCCGATAAAAATCACTTACTTATTCTCAGCGAAAAGCCGGACTTTGTGCCGGATTTCCAAAAATGCCAGCCAAAACATTTGGCCTGGCATTTTTGTTTCTAGGTCAGACTTTCTGGTTTTCATTCATCAGTATTTTGTAACCCACCTCAATTTTGAGGCACTAATTTGATCCAATACATCCAATGGGCGAAATTACACAACGGTACGACCCTGCAATTTTGAAGCAGCTTCCAGCCATCGTAAAATCTTACCAACTGCCGGACACCCGCAAAGCCGTCATTCAAATGCTGAACTCCTTTTTGCCTTTTGCGGCAATTTGGATTGCCATGTATTTCTTAGTAGACGTTTCTTTCTGGCTCGTTTTGCCACTCGCAGCAGTAAATGCATTTTTCCTGGTCCGCATTTTTATCATTCAACACGACTGCGGTCATCAATCTTTCACCACCTCCAGAAAAGCCAACGATATCATAGGGCAGATCTGTAGCTTTTTGAGTTTTATCCCCTACCGCTACTGGGCCAAAAGCCACAATTTCCACCATGGCCACAACGGTATCCTGTGGGAACACCGCGATATTGGCGATATTGAATTGCTGACGGTGAAGGAGTTTAAAGAACTGTCCCGCTGGCGGAAAATAAAATACGCATTTTTCCGCAGTGCCCCCATTCTCTTCATCATTGGGCCTATCTGGTACATATTCCTGAACAACCGCCTTCCAATGATTCGTTTGAAGGGTTGGGAACACGCACGCCGCTCTTTGCTGATTAACAACATCCTGCTTGTGGCTGTCCATGCCGGTATTATTTGGGCATTCGGCATCGAAGCTTTTTTGCTGGTACAATTGCCAATTGTCGTGCTGTTTGGCATCATCGCCATCTGGTTTTTTTACGTACAACACCAGCACGAAACAGCCTACAAGCAGTGGAAAGACAAGTGGGATTACATCCGCGCCGCGGTACAGGGTAGCACTTACTACAAGCTTCCACGCGTTTTTCACTGGCTGACGGGCAATATCGGCTACCACCATATCCACCACCTGAATCCGCTGGTGCCGAATTATGAGCTGGCGCGCTGCCACAAAGAAAACCCCATCATGGAAAAGGTGGCCAACAGCATCACCTTTATCGAAAGCTTGAAATGTATGTTCAACAAGCTTTGGGACGAAGATCAGCAGCGAATGATTTCGTTTCGGGAATATAAGAGGCGATATAGCAGCAAGAAGAAATAACAGGCGCGTTCCGCTGTTAAAATTACGCATAAAAAAAGGGTGTCGAGTTAAGTTTCGGCATCCATTTTTTGTATTACCGTACCAGGAACTTTCCACTCGACTCCCGCTTTCCATTAATGACTACTTCATAAAAATAGACACCGGCGCGCAGGCTATGCGTCCAGTTCAATTCATTTTCCCCATTGAGCTCAGGATCATAGTCGAGATAAGTCATGTGTTGTCCTATAGCGTTGTAAATGCGGACTTTGACGTAGTCGTTATACTGGAGGTACATTTTGAAACGCAGCTCGCCGTTGGACGGATTTGGCGAGACGATGGTAGGAAAGCGTTTTTGGACGTCATACTCACCCACGTACAAGGTTTTGGCCGTGTTATCCATCCAGGCGAGGCGGTTTTGCAACCAATTCCGCAGGTAACTGGTATGGTCGAAATAGCTGCCACAGCAAAATGGGTTGGGCCATAAATATTGGTTGAGCACTGGCCATCGCTGGAAATTCCGGCTTTGGCTTTCATACAACAAGCTTGTAAGCGAATCCATTACCTGAAGCACCTCCGTATTGCTGAGCGGCCCTGCCCGAAGCTCTGCCCAGCGGTCTTTTACTTGGTGCCGAAATTCCTGATGTCGCCACAGTTTTTGCCACCAAAACTGGGTGACCCAGCTGTCGCCACCACAAATGTTGTTGAAATCAATGGCCCAGTTGGCGGTGCTTTCCCCACCACAGTAATCGGCGTTTCCCAAGCCGATGTTAAAATCCCATATCGGGCCTGCATGCAGGCGTGGGTCTTTGTCGTCGCGGTCTTTCCAGAAAAAGGTACTGAGCCGGTAGCCGTCCACGTTTTTAGCGACTTCGTTGAGCAAGATAAAATCTATAAATGATTGGACATCAAGCAATTTCGGGTAGCCTGTTGCGGTATCTGCAAAAGCTGTCGAGGCCATGGTCGCTTCAAAATCATTGATCCAGGTATTGATATACTGTCGCTGTTGTGGTTGAATATTCTCTACTTTGGGATAGTGCACCTGCCACAAGGTCGTTTGCCATGCCCCTGGAAATGGTGGGTAGGGCGATGTCCAGTTGGAGCCTACTTCCCCGGTAGTTTTGTCGATTTTCAAAATAAATCCTCCCGTGAGCGAATCTCCAGCAAGGTCGGTCGCCTTGAGTTTGCGCACATCTACTCGGTCTTTACCACGTTTAATTTTTTCGGTCACGAGGTAAACGCCTTGGTACGCTCCATTCAACACCAATTCCACGAACCGGGTACGCGGTGCCCAGGGCATGATGCGGCCCGCCAGCTCAAGCATGAGCGCGTCGCGCACGAGGCTTTTATCGTTGTATGGCGCTAGAAAAGCCCAATCGGCTTCTTTGGGCATGCCTAACAACGGAAAATCCTGGTCCTCGCCCTGCAAATCACGGGTTTCTACGGAATAGGGCTTTTTGTCGGAAAACAAATCAGAGGTACTGCCCCGCCGCTCAATGCCGATCAGCCCGTTGTAGTCTTTCGGTGTATCGGTCATGTAATTGCGCAAGCCGGGGCCATTGTCCAGCACCTGCATTTGAGCCGTTATTTTGGGCTCTTGTGGAATGGCTTGTCCATTGGTATTGATAAGGACAATGGGTAGGTTGGAGGAAATAAAATTGACCTGTGCCGAAGCGAATACAGGCAAAAAGATGAAAAGTAGTCTGAGAAGTTTCATGCCGGGAAGTTTCGGCAAAGTTGGCGATTTTAACCTACTCACATCGCGTATAAGCCCTCCAAAAAATGCAGCAAATATACATTCCCCACATTTTCCGCCAAAAGCGCCTCCACCGCATTCTTATCCAATGTATTGTACAGCGGGTTCTCCGTGCGAACCTCCACACTGAAGGCGTTCCACCCATCATCAGGCAATGTTTGCGTTTGCGTACTAACCCCAAAATTCCCCTTCGCTGTATCACCCCTGGTGCCGCGTAATTTGCGCAAATTTTCAGGCATGGGCAGTGCTGGCAGTTCCAGCTTTGCGCTGCCGTTGATGGGGGCTAGGCTGATGATGAATTTCAGGATGCTGCTGCTGAATTCATGGTTGAAAAGCCGGGTGCTGTCATCCAGGCCCAAGGGAATGACAGTTGATTCGTTAACTTCCAGCAGTTCAAAATTATTTGGTTCAATCACTCGGCTGCCATCTGGGTTGGTCATGATGCTTAGCCAGCAGCCATAGTCCATCATCAACACGGGTTGCACGTAGAGGTCTTGCGTTCCTTTGTTTATGAGTTGAATGTAGATGGGCGCGGCATATTGGGTACCGTTCTTTTTTAGTGACACGGCCACCACGCCATCTTTCAAGGGCAATGCATTGCCTTGTGCATCCGTGATGTCAATTTGAAGCAATTCCGTTGGAATTTTGGTATCCGTATCATTCTGCAAATCAAGCATAAAATGCCATTGGGCCATATGCTTGAGTTGAACCAGCAAGTTGTTGACAGCATTTTGCTCCGCTTGAAAAACAGGCATTGCTGCCGGGCGGAACCAATCGTTGGGTTTGCACAGGTAATACATGCCTGCCGCACTCACCAAGGTGTAATCTGCGCGGGGTTCATCGCTTTCAAGTTGCACAAATGCTTCGTTTTCGGGGGTGAACAAGTCTGTTGTAAGCGCTTCGGCCTGCAAAGCACTCAAGTCTTTGTTTTCAAAATACACCCGCAGCGGGCGGCTCGCCAAGCCTTCCAGTGTCGCAGGCATGGGCTTTTTCGATAATGTAGAAGCCGTGGTACCGTCAAAAATCACTTCGGCGGTGCTAAGGTCAGTGCTGCCGATGCGGCCCGTGTAGGCGCGACCATCTGTATCGGTCACGGTCACCGATGTTTTCTGCGAAGCCAGCCGGTCGAGAATGCCTTTGTCGATGCGGTATTCGAGCAACTCCGTGTTAAAATCGACGGTGCCGAAGCCTGTGTTGGCATCCGGGATTTCCTTTTTCAAAAAGCCCGACGTTTCAAGTTCAAGCACGGCACGCGGGGCGTAAATTTTGACACGCTGCCCGTACTTGTACCGGATACGGTTGCGGATGCGGTTGCAAATGTCGCGGTAACTGATGTGGCCGCCGTTTTCGCGCAGTATGTCGAGCAGAAACCAGGCAAAGACTCCGTGTCGTTCGCGGTTAATCAGCGCTTCAATGGCCGCTTCGTTACTTTCTGAAGCAGCAAGTTGGATGTATTGGCCTTCCGGCAAGAGCTTTTCAGCGCTTTCCCAGACAAACTCCTCTCGATTGAATTTTTCCGAAAAGATAAAATCGTCCCATTGGCGTTGTTTGAACGTGGCAAACGCCTGTTTTTTCACTAAAGCAGTTTCAATCGCGTTGCGGGTGTTGTCGCCAGCATGGCAACAATCGAAAAGCGTCAGAATATGCACATCGGGCTTGCTGATTTGCTGCAGCAGGTAGCGCAGTTCTTTATCTGCCAAGATGAATTTACCGGTATCGCCCTGTTCGTAATAGCAGGCTAGACCTTCGAGTCGGCCGTCGCGCTCTTCGCGCCAAATTTCCGTATCGGCTGCTTCTACGGTGCCGTGGCCGGAGTAAAAAATAAGGATGGAATCGCCCGCCTGGGCCAAGGAAAGATGCTCTTTGAACTCAGCCACGATGTTGGCTTTGGTGGCAGCTTCATTGAGCAGCACTTTTGGTTTGAAGTCAAACGAGCTGTCCTGCGCCAGCCAATCGTGAAGGGCCTGGGCATCGGCAGCACAGCCTTGGAGTGGGCCGAAAGCGTATTGGCCGTCGATTTTAAGGGTGGGGTCGTAGGTGTTGATGCCGATGATGAGGGCAAAGAGAGAAGGTTTCATAATTTCAAGGTTAAAAGGTTTCAGGGTTTCAAGGGTTCATGGTTCAGGTTGATTTGAAAACGAGGCTTCCAAAGCCCACACAATGTATTTGCAGGGTACTATCAGAGATGTCAAAGCTTTGAATTTCTCTAAAAAAAGTTTGGAATTTTGTTTCCCAACTGTCCACGGCTGGGCAAAACGCTGCATTGCTTAAAAGGTGTGTTATGGTAAGGCCATTGCCCGTCAATACATATGATCCTTGGAAATCGTTGCAAGCACTAAAGCCTTTAAGTGCGCCGCCTGAAAACTCGATTGTCATGACAATGGAATCGGGCACGGCTTGTATGATTTCGCCATCGGTGAAAGCCGTTAGTTTCCACTCCCTGCCTTCCAGCGATATGCCCGCGTTGTTGCATGGTCCGTTGGTATAATCCACGATTCCAGCACATTCGGCAAAGCATGAATTGCTATACGTTTTGTTGTTGCAACCGCATACTGGCGCGTATTGCTCCGTGCATAAGCAGTCGGGGTTGCTTTTTTCAATACAATCTGGGAGAATGTTGCAGGCGGTGGCTAACAGCGCAAAAAAGGTGCAGTAGAATAGTTTTTTCACTGGAATTGAGATAAATGTTGGTGTGCTTTGGTTTCTAAAAGTAAGAACCGTTGAATTTTATTAAAAGATGACGCTTGCCGATTTTTTAAGTTGCTTGGGAAATTTTTGATAGCGAAATTTGATTATTAACTTAATACCCACGGAAAAGGATTCACAAAAATACCTTATTTTTGTAAAAAAAACGGACATGACTGCGCTCAAAAAAGCAGAGGATCTTATCCCAAAACTTTCTGACAACGAAAAAAGCATCCTGCTGGATTATATCTTTAACCTAAGAGAAAATAACCCCAGAGGCATAAGCAAGGCATCAGGTGTCTGCGGTGGCAGGGCTTGCATTGAGGGCGCTCGAATGCCTGTATGGTCTTTAGTTCTACTTTGTCAAATTAGGAATAGTTTTTATATCGGTCAATATCCGCTTGTCGTTGCTCATGTCTTTTTTGGATTGCGCTTGATATTCCGTTTTGCGTGTTGAGTTTATTGGAGAGTGTTTT
>Ga0335398_10005201_pt1 | contig 17398 bp, 19 predicted proteins | sample BON03_FD_205742 | JGI IMG/M metagenome (GOLD analysis project Ga0335398, IMG submission 205742) | Freshwater microbial communities from Lake Bonney liftoff mats and glacier meltwater in Antarctica - BON-03 (spades assembly) (version 2) | ecosystem: Environmental > Aquatic > Freshwater > Ice >... | reverse complement strand
ACGCGGCGATGGAATCCTTCTATGGCCGGTTCAAGACCAGCACCATCCGGGACCGCGTGCTGGCCGATGAGGAGGAAGCCCGGGCAGTGGTGTTTGAATACATCGAACCGTTCTACAACCGGTATCGCAAACACAGCTCACTGGACTACCGCAGCCCGGTGGAGTTCGAGCAGATGATTTCCCCAACCGCCCCCGCGGGGGCGGTTCGGGAAGACAGCGAAGGCGGCAACAAAGCCGCCTTTACCCAAAACTAAAAACCTGATAAACCAACAACAACAAAACAAGAGAATCTCAACTCCAAGAAACTCAGTACACTTCACTTCTGAGCCGATCTGAGGTGAGCTAGATTTCTGGACCGCGATATAAGAGAATCCAGCCATGAAGACCTCACAACCACGAAAGCGATAGAGCCCGGAGTTCAAGGCCCAGGCCATCGAGCTGCTGGCGGTCGGCTCTGAGCATGGATCCTCTGGATTTGGTTCTTCAGAACCTGGTCCTGGCAGGCGCGCGGGCCCGGGCGGGCCTGCCGCTTTTTCCAATCGTAGTAGCCGCTTGGCGACACGTTCAAATTGCCACAGAGCGCCCGGATTGAGTGTTCGCTCTTCATGAGGTCAACCCGCCCATACCGGTGTTCGATGGTTCGGAGAGAATGCCCAACGTTTTTTTAGAATGTCGCGCTGCTCACGCAGGTGCCAGACCTCACGGAGGGCTGCGTCCAACTGGGCTTGCAGGGCAGCGGGCGATCCGGGCTTTGCCCCGGCTGATGCCCTCCCCCCAGCATCAGCCGGGGCAAAGCGTTTCCTCCAAGCGTAAAGCCTCTCGACTTTTAAGCCCAGCTCCCGGGAGATGACCCCAGCGGTCTGGCCGCTGGAGAGCCAGTTGTTAACCGCTTCACGATTGAAGGTTTCGTCGAATTTACGCCGTTTGGGGACAGATGGTTTTTTGATGGTTTTGATCATACACGGTTGACCAAATCTCTGTCCGTCAATTCAAGGCAACCTCAAGATCCAATTACCTCGGAGAAATATGATTGCATCTAAACACTGAGCGAAACCTCGTTGGTGAAAGTGAATTGGCGGCGAAGTATTCGGCGAACTGGAACCATTACCTCAACCAACAGGCCCCCCACGGTCGGAGATTCAGGACGGCGCTACATGCGGAGAGGTAGGATGAAGGAATCCGAACCCATCTGTTGACCATTTGGGGGCAAGAATTTGGTGCCGTGGGTGTCCGTTACGTGCCTTTCGCGTGATCGCCCTTGAATTGCCTCATTGGCCAGTTTGTCCATTTCGGTCAATAAAGACAGGGTGTTCGGACTCTTAGAGCCTGTTTGAAAAAGGAGCGCGGCTAGTCGACGACGACACCGCCGCGCTCCGGGTTTTTCGGACAGGCTCTTAGGGAACAATTCGGACTTTTACGGAACATCGCCTGCGCAGATTCGACCCCCGCCGTGCACACCACCTCACTCTTTTCTTCAACGACTTCTGATCTCCCGCCAGAGTCTCGAGCCGAATTCCGTACACTTTGTCGCCAACGAAGGGTTCAAGCCCCTCCACCGGTACCACGTTAGATTCACGGTTTTTCTGTCCTCTCCCTCGTGTGGCATTCTCTGAGCCTACGTCGTTGGAGTCAGGGTTCTCGTGACTTTGCTGCGGCTTCATGATAGCAACAGGAAACAGTCATGTTTCAAAACGAACGATTATATACTCGCTGGCTGCCACTCGGGCTGATTCTCGGGGCTGTTTTTGCGCCGGTGCAGAGTGGTTTTGCCGCGTCGACGTTGCCCACATTGGATGAACTGAAGGCGGCTGGTTTCCGGCAATCGAGTTACAGAAATCGATCAATGCTCGCTGTTGACGCGGAGGCGCCAGAGCCGGCGCTTGGCCGGTTTGACAAGGAAGTGAAACCGATTTTGACGGAACACTGTGTCTCGTGTCACGGCCCCGAGAAAACGAAGGCCCATCTTCGGATCGACACGCTAAATCCCAACTTGCTTGAGGGTGGAGACGTCGATTGGTGGCTCGAGGTAATGGCGGTGCTGGGCAATGGGGAAATGCCTCCCCCAGAAAAGTCCGAATTGTCAGACCACGACCGGGCTAGGGTGATTGCGTGGTTGTCCGGCGAAATCCAGATGGCGTCACAGGTGCGGCGGGCAACCGGAGGGCACTCTTCGTTTCGGCGGATGACTCGCTATGAGTACAACTATGCGGTGCAAGATCTCCTCGGGCTTCAGCGAGATTTCGCCCGGGACCTGCCTCCGGAAGCTCGCTCCGAAGACGGCTTCCAGAACAGTTCGGAAACGCTGCAAATGTCCGTCACGCAGCTCGAAACCTATCGGCGGCTTGCGAGGAACGCATTGTCGCGGGTGATCGTGCAGGGGCCGCGACCCTCCGTGCTCCATTGGGGTGTTTCGATGAAGAAGGCGTCCGAGATTGAATGGGCAAATCAGGAGGAAGAGCTGAACAAGCTAAGGGAGAAATTCAAGGAAGATCCGGAGCAGCAGGAGCGTGAGGTTGATCAGCTCCTGGCCAGTTTCAAGAAGTCTCATTCGGGCACCTATTTTAAGGACCTCTCAACCGGTCGAACCGCGCGTCACAACTGGAGCTACGGCGGCGCCAAGTATGCGTTCAAGCCGTCCGACTCCCGCCCGGAGATTCCCGAATCTTTTGATCACGTTGCCATTCTTCCTCAGGGGAGGAATCAGACGTTGATTGTGGAATTGGGAGAAAAGCTTCCCGATGAAGGCATTCTGCGTGTTCGTGTTCGCGCATCACGGAAGTCAGCCGAAGATGACCACATCCCGAGTCTCCAGTTGGAATTCGGCTGGCAGGCCAGCAATGAGGGAAGAGCGCGGCTACCGGTGAGCACGGAGGACATTCCTGTGACTGCACTTCCGGATCATCCAGAGTTCTATCAATGGGACATCCCGCTGGGCGATATCTATCCCCGCAACTCAGTAAGAAAAACTTCGCCATTGGGATCGATGCCAAATCCTTCCGAGTACATCCGGTTCGTCAACAGCTCGGCCTCGCGTGGGGACATTCAAATCGATTACGTGGAGGTTGCGACTCCGGTCCACGACCAATGGCCGCCAGTGTCGCACCAACAAATCTTTTTTGACAGCCAAAACAGCGATGATGAATCGGTCTATGCGAGGGAGATCGTCACCGATTTCATGTCGCGCGCCTGGCGACGCCAGATAACCGAAGAGGAGGTCGCGCAAAAGATCCGGCTGTTTCACGCATCGCGAGAGTTCTGCGATACCTTCGAGGAGGCTGTTGTTGAAGTCCTGGCGACCGTTCTTTCTTCTCCCGATTTTCTCTATCTCGTTCAAGACGAGATTGCTGACAGTTCCGACAATCGGTCCGGGCCAGAGCGTCTTTCCGAATACGAACTGGCAACGCGCCTTTCCGTATTCCTCTGGTGCAGCGTGCCAGATGACAGACTGCTGGAGCTGGCGGACCTTGGTCAATTGACCCGTCCAGACATCCTGGCCGGCGAGGTCAGGCGCATGCTGGCGGATGAACGTTCCCAGCGGTTTTCAAAACACTTCGTCCACCAGTGGCTCAACATGCAACTGCTGGACTTCCTCAAGCCCCAACCAGGCTTTGACCCGCTCCTGAAGCATGCCATGCAGGAGGAGCCCGGCAGATTGTTTCAGGAGATGCTGCGTCGCGACGAAAGCGTTTTGAATTTCATCCACGCGGATTACACGATGGCGAACGAACGGCTCGCGCAGCACTATGGGTTGCCTGAGGTTTTGGGAAATTACTTTCGGCGGGTCCAACTCGATCCCAGTCACCAACGCGGAGGATTGCTGACTCAGGCCGGGCTGTTGGCGATGAACTCCAGTGGTGCGGATTCCAATCCGCTAAAACGCGGCATCTGGGTGCTGGAAAGCCTCCTCAACGATCCGCCGCCACCACCACCACCGGCCGTTCCGGAAATTGATCTCGCCGATCCGGAGATCGCGAAGATGACTCTCAAAGAGCGCATGGAGGATCACCGGAATCATCCTGCTTGTATGTCGTGTCATGCGAAGATCGATCCTTGGGGAATCGCTTTGGAAAACTATGACGCGATGGGGCGTTGGCGTGACGAAATCAACGGGAAGCCGGTTGACGCGACGAGTCTCTTGTTCAACAATGAGCCCTTGACTGGTATGGACGGTTTAAAGCGATTTATTCTGAAGAACCGTCAGGACCAATTCGTTCAATCCATGGTGTACAAGATGGTCGTGTATGCCCTGGGGCGACCCTTGACCTTTGCCGATCGATCTGACGTTGACGAAATTACCGCCCAGGTTCGTCAGCAAGGGGATGGTTTGGCGGACTTGATCATGCAGGTGGCTACGAGTGAAATATTTCGGTCAAAATGAAATCTTCTTCTTCATCGAGTTTTAAGTCATTGGATCGCCGTCGCTTTCTCTGCGGGGCGGGCTGGGCATTGGCCCTTCCATTGTTCGAATCCTTCCCGGTTTTCACGGCAAAGGCATCCACCGGTTCCGAGAATCGAAAGCGCCTCGGATGTTTCTATTTTCCGGATGGCGTTCCCATGCCGCTTCCGGAAGATCCGGCCTATCAGGATTGGGCGTGGTTTCCGCACGGCAACGCGAAGGACTTTAAGTTTACGAAATGCTTTGAACCGCTGGAGCCCTTACGGAACGACATGACCGTGCTCTCAGGCTTATCCCATTCGGCAGGACGCACGGTTCATGGTCATAACAACGCGGATCAGTTCCTGACCGGGGCGGCCACGGGCAGCGGGGATACCGATTATCAGAACTCGATCTCGCTGGACCAGGAGTTTGCGAGGCATGTCGGTAACCAGACACGATATTCTTCGCTGGTCATGTCCACGGACGGAGGGACGGGGACGGTGCGAGGTACTCACACGGTATCCTTCAATCCGCATGGCCGACCGATCCCGGCAGAGAATCGTCCGAAGCGAATCTTCGACATGTTGTTCGTCAAGAGTAGTGCCGATGCCGCTCGCCGGCTGGCGCTCAACCAAAGTGCATTGGACGATCTATTGACCGACACTCGCCGGTTGCGAAAGCGACTCTCGGCGCACGATCAGCAGAGTTTGGATGAATACCTGCAATCCGTCCGTGAAGCGGAGTTCCGTGTGCAGAAAGCGAAACAATGGGTCAACACACCTCTTCCCTCGGTGAATGGGGATCATCTCAACTTGGAAATCACACCGGAGGAACCCCGGGCGTATCTGCAGACGATGTTCGAGTTGATCTATTTGGCGTTTAAGACAGATGTGACCCGCGTGGCCACGTATCAGATCGGCCGGGAGAATGGCGTCGGCATCAGCGACCATCTGTCGCGCGCCATCGGATTTCCGGCGGCCCATCAGTTGTCCCACGAGACGAAGACCCCTGGCGGTTGGAAGAACTTCGCGACGTACTGTCGTTTCCTTCACGAAGAGTACGGCCGTTTTGTCATGAGGCTGAAAGAGACGCCTGAACCGGCGGGCGAAGGATCCCTGTTGGACAACACTCTCCTGCTGTTTGGTTCGGCGTCGAGTGCGTTCCATCTCTCCCGGAATTATCCTTTGATTCTGGCCGGTGGAAAAAACATGGGATTCCAGCACGGTCAATTCCTCGATTTCGCCGGAGTCAATGCCTATCGGGGAGGTTGGGCGCCCGGAGACCCGGAACCTTGGACCAAGAAAGCAACTCAAGAGGATCTGCCACTTTCCAATCTCTTTGTTGCCATGCTTCAACGGCTGGGAGTGGAGACCGATTCCTTTTCTGACAGTAATGGACGACTGGACGGGGTCTGAAGAGAGAGGGAAGTCGCCCGTGATACGCTGGCCAGCTGAACCGCCCCTGATCGTTCCGATTCCATTCACCAAAAGAGCCATACTGACGTCGCGAAGAGAAAAGAGATGGGTAATGATTCAGCATGAAGCAGCGTTTGGAGAATGCGGCGGCTCAATGCAGCACTGGCTTTTGGACTGGTCTCTCAGGCTCTTCTGTTTCGGACTGAATCAAAACACCGTCGGGACGCCTTCTTCGATGACGTGAATCTTGTCCGACAGGCCGTCGTTCTCGGCGAGTTCGCCAAGCCAGCGCGGGGGCTCCTCCACGTCTTCAAAGGACAGCTTGAAGGTGCCGTAGTGCATCGGGATCATTTGTTTCGCGCCAAGATCCTTGAAGACCTGCAGCGCCTCGTCGGGGCCCATGTGAACGTTGCGGAAAGAGTCAGGGTAGTAGGCGCCGATAGGGAGTAGCGCGATCTCGGGTTCGTAGTGTTCACCAATTTCTTTGAAGCCCTCGAAGTAGGCGCTGTCGCCGGCGTGAAAGATCTTGCGCCCCTGATGTTCGAGCACGAATCCGCCGTAACCGCGATGATGATCGTGCAGCCGCCGCGCGCCCCAGTGCTTGCACGGTGTCAGCGAAACCTTCCAGTCGCCGCGCACGAAGCTTTCCCACCACTGCAGTTCGAGGATGCGATCAAAGCCGAGCCCCTTCGCCAGCTTGCCCATGCCCCACGGCATGACACCGATCTTGGGCGCGGGTAGTTTGCGGATGCTGGGTTTGTGAAAGTGATCGTAATGCGCGTGCGTGAGCAGCACGAGATCGATGGGCGGCAGATCTGCGATCTTGAGTCCGGCGTGTTTGATGCGCTTCAGGAAGAACAACCAGTTCGCAAAGTTCGGATCGATCAGGACGTTCAGGTCGTTGAACTGGATCAGGAACGAGGCGTGCCCAATCCAGGTGATGGCGACCTGACCGTATTCGAGTTTGGGGAAGGACGGCTTCTTGTGGTCGCCGGTGCGTTTGGTGAGCAATGCTTTCCACACCATTTCATGGAAAAACGTACGCGGATTGAAAGCGTTCGTGGGAGTGAGATCCTTGAACTTGCGCGGCAGCTTGCGCCGGGTGGTCTCCGGGGGCTTGTGGTCTTTACCTGATCGATTGGTGCTCATCGATGGCGATGATTAGAAAGCAAGTCCGGCCGGCACACAACCCATTGCTTGACGGAATTTGTCCATCCCTTTGACTATCGGCACATGAGCCAACTCGATGAACAATTAAACCGCCACCTTCGCAAACAACCAAGCCTGGGCACGGAAGTTTATATCGCGAGCACTGCGGTGGTGCTCGGCGACGTGACATTGGGGGATCAATCCAGTGTTTGGTATAACGCCGTTTTGCGCGGGGACATCAATCGAATTGTGATCGGGCCGGGTTCCAATATTCAGGACAACTCCGTCGTTCACCTCTCTGACGACTACGGATGCATCCTCGGTTCGTTTGTGACGGTGGGGCATTCCGCGATCTTGCACGCCTGCACCGTCGGCGACGAGTGCCTGATCGGCATGGGCGCGACGGTGCTCGACGGCGCGGAGATCGGCGACCAGTGCATCGTCGGAGCAAACTCACTGGTGACGACGGGAATGACAGTACCGGCGGGCTCAATGGTGCTGGGCTCACCCGCAAAAGTGGTGCGACAATTGTCACCAGTTGAGCGAAAAAACCTGCGCCCATGGGCGGAAAAATACGTGGTTAATTCCAAGTATTGCCTGGATCATGGAATCAACATCGGCAAATGCCTCCCGTCTTAAAACGAGGTTTTTGTGCCAAGGTTCGAACCCCGACAAGAACGGCAAAGTTGCCATCTGTTCAGACCAATCCTGCAGATTACCGTCGGCGGGTACCGGCTAAAACTGGCGCGCCAGGAAAATTCCCATCGTGACGGCGACGATGCCCGCCACGTTCTGGCCCACGATGTTGAGGATCGCAGAGCCCCAGTCGCCCGAGTGAATCAGCGCTGTCGTTTCAAAACCAAACGTTGAAAACGTCGTGAACGCACCCATGAACCCGGTCAGCACAATGACCTTCACCTGTGCGGGAATGAGGCTCTTTTCCTCCGCGAGAATGAACACCAGTCCGAACAGAAAACAGCCGACGACGTTGACGGTCAGCGTGCCCCACGGAAATTTGCTGCCGCTGAAATTCTGGACCAGGGCGGCAATCGCAAATCGCGAAAGAGTGCCGACGGCCCCGGCTCCCGCAATCCAGGCAAGTTCTTTGAAGGTCATCATGAGTTGAACGTGGGATGGACTCTCGCAAGCCATCGGCAATCTCGCGAGAAATTTTGCTCGATCCACGCCACCTGGTCATGGGCGAACGACTCGAATCCGGTGGTTCTCGCTGTCGCCGATAAAGATCGAACCGTCTGCATCCACAAACACGCCGTGCGGTCGGGCGAGCCCGCAGTTCAACGGGTCGCCGTCCGGTCCATCGTGTTTTGCGCCGGTGCCGGCGATCAGTTCGATGTTGCCCGTTTCCATGTCGATCATGCGGATGCTGTGACTTTCGGTGTCGGCGAGGTAGACGTTGCCATTGGGCGCAACCGCTATTCCCTTCGGGCCCGACAGCGTCGCGTGTTTGGCGGAGCCGCTGTTGCCTGTAAACCCCTTTTCCCCGGTGCCTGCCACGTGATGGATCGTGCCGGCATTCAGATTGAGGACGAACACCTGATTACCTTCGCGCAACGCCAGCCAGAGATTTCCTTTGGCGTCGAAGTCGAGTGTGCGCGGGCCGTTGAGCGGAACGTTTGCAAATGCGTGGCCGTTGGGCGTCGGACCGCGTTCACCGTTCCCGGCATATGTTTCGATCACTCCGGACTCCATGTCGACGGCGCGGACGCGATTGTTTCTAATGTCGCAGATGAACAAGCGTCCGTCCGGACCAAACTGAATGCTGTGGGGCTGATTGAGCTGCGCGGATTTCGCTGAACCTCTATCGCCTGAAAAACCGGCCACACCGGTTCCAGCCACGGTGGAAATAATCCCGGACTTGAGATCGACCCGCCGAATGACGTGGTTCGCCATATCGGCAATGTAGAGCCGGCCCGTGGAATCGAAGCGTATCTCGTGCGGTTTGCTCAGGCTCGCCTCGAGCGCCGGGCCGCCATCGCCCGAGTAGCCAGCGGTCCCATTTCCGACAATCGTGACGATTGTTCCGTCTGCGTTGAGGCGACGAACCGTGTGCCCGTCGTACTCGCAAAACCACAGATTACCATCGGGGCCACGAACGACACCGAACGGATTGTTCAGCTGGGCCTCAAGCGCCCGACCATCCTTCGTTCCTGGGCCACCGATCCCGGCAATGGTGATGATTTCCGCTGCCGACGCTCCAAGGCAACAGGCCATTAAGGCCGCGAAAACAAGAACGCTTTTGCGTGTTCTGTGTTTTCTCGCAGCCATGAGTTTCCGGGACTAAAGCTCGCGGATCTTCATGTTGCGGAACAGGCACTCGTCACCGTGATCGGTGATCATGATGAACCCGTCTACCTTGTCGCCGAAGCCCTTTTCATTCTTGAATTTGCTCGTGGCGATACCGGCCTTGAGCTCCGGGCTTTCGAGCGTGTATTCGAGAACTAGTTTCCCGTTCAACCAGTGTTGAACGTCCATGCCCTTGATCACGATCTTCGAATGATTCCACTGGCCGGGCTTGTTCAACGGTTTGTCAGCGACCGGAGGAAAGATATCGTAGAGCGACGCTGTCTGACGCTTGGCGCCTACTTTGCCGTCAGGATGCCCATCATCATCGAGCAATTGATATTCATGACCTGGCGCACCACTGCGTTCTTCGATGACGAGGTACTTGATGCCGTTGTTGCCTTTTGATTCCACGTTCCATTCCCAGGACAATTCGAAGTCGCTGTATTTTTTCTTGGTGATGATGTTCCCCGCTTTCACGCCGCGCTGCTTCTTGAGAACGCCGTCTTCAGCGACCCAGCCGGCGGCGATCTTGTCGTCGCCGCGATAGTTGCGCCAGCCATCAAGTGACTTGCCATCAAAGAGCAGCACCCAGCCCTCGGCTTGTTCTTCTTTGGTAAGCGGGTTGTCGTGAGATTCGTGATGGTCCGCCAGTAGAGGGGGCGAGCCAATCAGCGAACCGACGCAAACCGAGACGAGGAGAAATGTGCGAATGTTTTTCATATTTCTTGGGTGATTGAGAATCTATAGACGCCGGATTCGGATATTACGATACCAGACAACTTCGCCGTGGTGTTGAAAGACGACGTAGCCGTGCTTCTGCTTCATAAAGCCGGGCAACCCGGCGAACTTGCTGCGCTTGATCAGTTCCTGAAGTTCCGGACTGTCCCACTGATAATCCACGACTTTCCAGCCGTTCAACCAGTGTTCCACATGGCCGCGGTTGAAGACGATCGTGCTCTTGTTAAAATCGCCGATGGACCGCAACTCCTTTTTGTCATTCGGGGCGATCAACGCGTAGAGCGCGCCTGAAGATGTCTTGGGCTCCTTGCCGTCGGAATGACCCGCATCGTCGAGCACCTGATATTCCGGCCCGGTTGCCCACGGCGGCCCGTCGGTTTCCGCCACATTATACATCACCCCGCCATTGCCGCCCGAGGACGCCCTCCATTCGAACTCGATCTCAAAATTCGCGAACATCTGTCGCGTCATGATGTCCGCGCCGCCGAACCCGGGAACCGTCTTCAGCGCATCGCCGTCCAGCGTCCAGCCCTGCGCCGGGAATCCCGGTTGTTTGTAGCCGCGAAAATTCTCCGCGTAGCGCTCGGGATGCTTGCGGTCCAACAACACCTCCCAAGTCGTCGCGGTCGGTGAATAACTTCGACAACCGGTATTCATAATAAGGAGGCAGCTGGCAATGGCGGTGAGGCAGATTTGCAATTTCATAAAAGGAACGCTCGGAGTGTAGGGCGATAAGTGAGAGCCGTTAAGCAATTTGTTGTGCTGTAGGAGGAGCGGGCCAGGCGCTGGGGGGATTCGTGAAAGTCGCCATCCCACCCGGGGCGACCAAGTGTTCTGTATTCAAGCAAGTTGTTGACTCTCTGCGTTACAACTTTTGTTAGCAAACGACAAAAACAGGACGCTCGGTCACTTCGATTTTAGCGAGACTGTCTTGGATACGGAGGGTCGCGTTTTTACCCATTGATTCGCCTGCCTCAAGTTGCACGATTCGGGCGGTAGTTTTGTCCGGAATACGGAGCTGAAAACCTTGAACGACTTCGTTGTTCGCTGACGGACACCAAAGGGCGAAGATGGTTTTCAAACCGTCGTCGGATTTGAACTTCATCACGCGAACGCGTTCGTTATCGGAAGCGACATCACCGATCGGCCGAGTGCCTTTCACCGTGTTCTTCATCGTGTTGATGTAAAACCATGCACGCTTGGGTTGATGTTTGTTCCACGTTTCGGTTGTCACTCCAGAACTGTTGTATTTCACCGTGTTGCCCGCGTTCACGTCGCGAAGCATGTAGAGCTGGGCGCGGTCAACACCGGAGCCAGCGAGTTCGAGAAACGAACGGATGATCCAACATGCCTGCACTTCCTCTGCGGGGGTGTCACCGATGGCCGGTGCGCGCTGTACGGAATTTGGGTTGGTGTCATAGCCAAACTCAGACATCCACAGCTCCGCATCCGGCAGTTGTTCGTCACGCCAACGGGCGATCTTGCCGAAGCGTTCGCGCAATCCATCCGCTTCCGGGCTAATCCCGGTCGTGGGCTGACCTCCCTGACCTCCGGCGTCGTTGGAATAGTGGTGCAAGTTGATCACGTCCGCCGGAAACTCTCCGTTGCGATTTAATTCCGCCCAGAGTTGCATGGCGCGAAGGTATTCGATCTCCGGCAGCGCGCGACCGCCCATTACAAGTTTCATCTGTGAATCCGCAGCCCGCACTCCGGCTGTCGGTCCAAGTGCGCCGCGATGCCCATCCAGATCAGCGCTGGACATCGCCGCGAGTTCGAATGGAGAGAAATATTCATTGCGACCCGCCCACCAGCGGTCCGGTTCGTTCCAGTTCTCCAAATATCGAATCAATCCAAGGCCACTCAGGTGCGGCTGGCCTTCACGAAGTTTTAGCAGAGAGTCTTCCACTTTGGTTGCTCCGTAGCGCGCTGCGAACTGGAACAAATGAGAGGCGTGTTCGATGTACGACTGCGGATCGGTGGTGTCTTCGTTCGCCTTGATGGGTTTCCAGCCGACCTTGTCCGATTCATGATCGTGAATGTAAAGTGCACTGCCCTGTAAACACGGCACGACCTCCACGCCGCGCGCGTTTAGCTCACGGTAGAACTGATCGAAATCCCAACCCCAACCCGGACCGCTCACCCAGCTCGGGCTCCACGCGAGTAGATCGTCAGGATAGCCTTTGTAGTCCGGGTTCTGGTTTCCCGCGTCCCATTGCCATTGATGGTATTCTCTCACATGACCGAAAGCAGCGAGTCGTTCCACCGGATCGTCAATGAATCCGTTGACGCCGATGAAATCGTCCATCAACGGGCCGCGTCGTACGGGTGCCGGTTCTGTCGTCGATGCGACCGGTTCCAGCGGCTGGGCGTCCACGAGCAATTCGCCGACCTGCGCCGCTGGAGTCTCAAACATTAATCGCAGATAGCGTGTGTTCACGTCGAAGTCTCGGAGGGTCCACTCCAGGTATCGCACCAGTGAATCAGTGAAGAGATGTCGCCATGAATCGCCTTCGCGAGCATCGACGCGCACATTCGCCGAACCGACACCGTCGTAGTAGGCGATCCGCCGAACGTGATCTTTCGCCTTCAGATCAATCACGATCGACATCGGGTAGTAGACGTCGACGGATTGCCAGTTGCCGATCAGCGGAGAAGTGGGTTTGAAGCTTGGCTCGGCTCACAGTCACCGATGTATTGCTAGATCCGGATTCGACGTGGGAACTGTTGGTTTGCCTCCCAGTAGGTTTGCTTGTTCTTGATCTCCGGATCGATTCTATCGGTTGCTGACCCCTTGAACGATTCGGTTCAAAGCACCCTCACGGAGTTCAACTTCCGCGCCGATTTTTCGAACGTCGCCATTCCGCTCGTTTCGTTGAGGTAGGCACTGTGAATCAGTCGGTCCACAAAACCAGGTTTTGCCGAAGCAATGCCTTTGATCGCCAGAACTTCAGCGATTTTTCCAAGCGGTTTGATTTCGTTTCCGGCAAACAGGCGGCGCATTCCCGACAAAGCGTTTGTCTTCGAAATGCCATAGTGGTGCTGGAGGGCAAAGTAAACTTCTGCGGCCACCATGTCCGACACGACCGGTTCGTCACCGCGCCGGGATAACTCGTTCAGAAAAGCCACCGCCCGCTCAGTTTGGTCTATGGGCGCACCAACCAACAGACGAAGCACGACCGAGGTGTCCAGTCCCACCTTCACGAGCCGCCTTTCCGACCGGCCGCGATGCTTGCGCGGACTGCTTCCATCGAGTGGTCGCTTACACTGTCACTTTTTGCCGCCAGGCACCCCACCCAGTCTCGGGCGTGAGCCGGGCGTGGCCGCAAAATCCAGACCTTTTCTCCGTCTTCAGTTCGGGGTTCAAGCTCGATGGTGTCTCCCGGTTTCAGTCCAAGGGCCTCACAGGCCTCCTTCGGAAGGGTCGCCTGCCGTTTTGCTGTCAGCGTCAAAGTCGCCATGAAACGAATATCGACACGAGCGCCTTACTTGTCAATCGATTGGTAAGGAGTGGGTGGTGGAATCGCGAAAAAAGCTAAATCCGGATCCGACGTGGGAACTGTTGATTGGCCTCCCAGTAGGTGCGCTTGTTTTTGATCTCCGGATCGGTGAGGGCGGGTTGGACGCGACCATCCTTGTCCGTCGCGCGGGAGACGAGTTTGTGTTCTCCGGCGGGCGGGTTTTTCCAGACGTAACTCCAAAACGTCCACGCGTATTTTGAGCGGTTCTTGCCGTCGAGTTCGACTTTGGTCCAGTCGCCACCATCGATCTGAAGTTCGACATTCTTCAACGGCGTGCCATCCGTCCACGCAGCGCCGGTGATCTTCAGGTCGCCATCGGGAAGTTTGGTCACCCGGGCAACGATTGACTTGGTCGCGATAGGGCCGACGGAGGTTTCGCGCCAGAGCATCCCTCCATCGTCTTCACCCGTTTTTTCGCCGCGGATGGTGACGTATTCGCGGCCCATGTATTTGCTCATGAACCGGCGATCATGCAGTTCGATGCGCGTCAGCCATTTCGTCCAGGCGATCCCAAACCAGCCGGGCACGATGAGCCGGACGGGTGCGCCATTCTTCGCGCTCAGCGGTTCGCCGTTCACCTCCCAACATAGAATCACCTCGTCCGCCATCGCGTCATCAAGATCGAGAGCGCGACTGAAATGCATGTCAAATTTCTGACTTCGAAGCTCCTCCTCCTTCGTGTCCGCGCCGAAGAAGACAACTTCGCGGGCGCGCTTGTGCAGACCGGAGTCCTTCAACAACGAACCGAGCGAGGTGCCTGTCCATTTCGCATTTGCAATCGCGCCCATGAACCCGGGATTGGAGCCGTTGCCGGAGCATTCGAGTGTCGCCGTGACCGTTTTTCGTCGCCGCTTTTTCAGGTCGTCAAGGGTAAGCACAAGCGGTTTCTTCACCCAGCCGGTGATCGTGAGATTCCAAGTGGTCGAGTCCACTTCGGGGTAGCCGTAGTGCGCAACGTTGAAGATCTGTTCGGTGGGTGTGATCCAGTCGGTGAGGTCGTCCCACTTCACCATCGCGCGATCGTCCTTGATCATTTGGTCGGGCATGAACTTGACGAGTTCTTCATCGGTGGCCGGTGCGTCGAATCCGAAAACCGAGAGGGGACGTTGAGTCATCGCGAGGGCGACGGTCGCAACCGAGCCTTTGATCAGGGAACGGCGGGAGAGCGTGGTCATGAGGTGGAGGATAGGAAACCGTCGCGAGAGCGCAAGTACGGGTTCTTATTTCAGCCACGAATCGAACACTGATGATCAATTTACGATCAGCTTTCGCTGAAATATCGACACCTGAGCCGGGTTGATTCATCTTTTCAAAAATCGAATCCGTTTCCCATGCCGGTCAAATTCAACTCCGACGATGAGCGCTACATGCGCGAAGCCATTGCGCTTGCGGTAAATGGCTGGGGATTCACATCGCCGAATCCCTGTGTGGGCGCGGTTTTGGTGAAGTCCCGGAGGGTCATTGGAAGTGGCTGGCATCGGCGGGCAGGCGGGCCGCACGCGGAAGTCGCCGCGTTCCACGATGCCGCACGACAGGGAAGCGACGTCCGGGGCGCGACGCTTTATGTGACGCTCGAACCGTGCTCCACGACCGGGAAAACACCGCCATGCACGGACGCCATTCTCGCCGCAAAATTGAACCGCGTGGTGGTCGCAGCCAAAGACCCAAACCCCGAACACGCCGGGCGTGGCCTGCAGATACTACGTCGCGCCGGGGTGAACGTTGAAAGCGGATTGCTCGCCGCCGAGTCCGCGCGATTGAATGAGGCGTTCAACCATTGGATTGTTCACCGCACGCCGTTCGTGACAGTGAAATCCGCAATGACGCTCGACGGCAAGATCGCCACCGCTTCCGGCGATTCCAAGTGGATCACCGGCGAAGCGGCGCGTCGTCATGCGATGAATCAACTGCGTCGCCCGGCCGACGCGATTGTCGTCGGGATCAATACGATCCTCGCCGACAACCCTAGCCTGACCTATCGCGGTCCGGGCCGCGCGCGAAAGCGCTGGCTGCGAATCGTGCTCGATACGAACGCCAGAACACCGCTGACGTCGAATGTCGTCTGCGCTGCCGACGCGAAGAACACCTTGATTGTGGTCGGGGAGGCCGCATCAGTGAACGCGGTCGCCGCCCTGTCTGAAAAAGTCACCGTCTGGCAGGTCGCTGTTCGCAACAATCGAATCGATCTGAAGAAACTCGTTCCCAAGCTGGGAGGGGAAGGGGTCACCAGTCTGCTCGTCGAAGGCGGTGGCGAAGTGAACGGGCAATTCCTTCAGCAGAAGCTCGCGCATCGGATCGCGTTTTATTTCGCGCCCAGGATTCTCGGCGGTCGCGGCTCGATCGCCGGCGTGGCGGGCGAGGATCCGAAGAGAATGTTGAACGCGCTGGACGTGAGGGACATCTCTTGTGAAATGGTTGGCGGTGACTGGTTTTTCACCGGGCTGGTTTAACCACGAAACCATCGAAAAGACACGATCAGCGAAGGCTTTTACGCAAATTTCATGAATGATCGCGAATTGGTAATTGAAGACGTGAGCAATGGTCTAGGACAGGTTTGCAACCTGTCATGGGTGCCGGAATGCACGGCCGGATTTGAGAATGGTTTGATGGTTGTATTGAACCACGCCCGGCTTTTGTAAGCGCAACGAGACAGGTTGAAAACCTGTCCTGCGATGGCGTGCAGAATTAATTAATAGAACATGTTTACCGGAATAATTGAAGAAACAGGTGTGGTCGAAAGCGTGCGCGAATCGAAGCGCGCGATCCGGCTTGTGTTGGCCGCAAAGAAAACGGCGCGCGGCCTGAAGAACGGCGACAGCCTCGCCGTGAACGGGTGCTGCCTCACGCTGGTGAAAAAGGAGACGAAGTCGCGCAAGCAGCTGTTGCACTTTGATTTGCTGCTTGAATCTTGGAAACGCACCAACCTGCAATTCGTCCGCAAGGGATCACTCGTCAATTTGGAGCGGAGCCTCGCGGCGAACGGACGTTTCGGCGGGCACTTCGTCACCGGTCACGTCGATGGCATCGGTAGGATCGTAAAGCGGGAAAAGCAGGGACAGGATCACATTCTGGAGATCTCGGCGCCGAAGGACGTTCTGCGTTACATCGTGTTCAAGGGGAGCATCGCGGTGGACGGCGTGAGCCTGACGGTGGCAAAGGTTTTGAAAAACCGTTTCCGCATTTGGGTCATTCCGCACACGTTCGAGGTGACGGCACTTCAGAATCAAGCCGTGGGGGACCCGGTCAATCTGGAAGCGGACATGATCGGGAAATACGTTGAACGGTTTGTGAAGTCGCCACAGTAGCCACCGAGGCGGCACCAATCATTGTTCTCCGGAATTCTCAGCGAACTGCGAAGAGATTGAGAACATCAGGTGTCGGCTGGGGCTTATTCCGCAGCCCGTCGTTTACTTCTTGTTGTACCAACCGCTGTCACTCGACCCGGGAGCGTTCCAGTCTGAATCGGAGGTGGGTTCGATCGAACGGACGCTTTGGGTGGATATGGTCTGGTTGCTGCCGCCAGATTTATAGCGATACACTTCATTTTCCTTGTCTAATTTCGGTTTGCCCAACACGGTGAAACTCGTGCCATTGGTAAGGTTGATCCGGTATTTCACGCATCCGGTAACTATCGCGCACAGCAGGATCAACCCAAGGATTTGCAGTTTTTTCATGGAGACGGGACACTACGCAGCACTAATCGGAGCGTCAACCTCCGCAAATTCACGTTTTCCCTCTCCCGCCCCGGTGTCTTTATCATGAGCCCCCCGCCCCCTGTTGCCTCATAACTGAAGGACACCGAAGGGTTTCATGGATTGGGCTTCCATTGCCTCACAACCTGGACACCGTAGCCTTTTTGGTTTTGGGTGTTTTGATTCGTGGTTGAGTTGCTCTTG
>Ga0335398_10005199_pt1 | contig 17400 bp, 11 predicted proteins | sample BON03_FD_205742 | JGI IMG/M metagenome (GOLD analysis project Ga0335398, IMG submission 205742) | Freshwater microbial communities from Lake Bonney liftoff mats and glacier meltwater in Antarctica - BON-03 (spades assembly) (version 2) | ecosystem: Environmental > Aquatic > Freshwater > Ice >... | reverse complement strand
ATATATATATATATATATATATATATATATATAGAGAGAGAGAGAGAGAGAGAGAGATAGGTGCGCACCCAGCGCACGCCCTCGGTGAGTTCTCGCAGCTGTCGCTCGATGAGTCGCGAGCCTGCCACCTTTGAGAACTTGACGGCGGTGTTGCCCGCCGGGTGCGAGAGCCAGCCGGGACGGAAGGTGGGCACGGAAGGCTCCAGCCTGTGGGCAATTGTAAAAAGATCAACAGGTCTCACACACACACACCGACAGAGAACAACACCCCGACACCGACACACACGCACACGACAAGAACAACACCCCAAACCCCCAAACGAACACCTCCCACAAACACTTAACAACGCTCCAAGGTGGCGCGACGACGGTGCGTGTCACCGATTGTGAGAGAGGGGCGTGAGACCCCCGCGGAACTCTACACCCTACGTGTTGAATAGATGTTCACGTATTCCTGTGGCGCAACCACACGAATATGAATACCGTATCCCGCCTGGTGAGCCCTGTATATGACATGGATACGTACATGTTCAAGGTGGATGTATTCACAAAACAGGCTAAATATGAATCGAATTCCGTATTCTTTATCTCGTTACGCGTATTCAACACGTAGGCTCCACACAGCGTAGGACTACGCACCGACCGTGCAGTGCGATTTCTATGTGTTAACGGGCTGCCACCGCTGTGAATATATACAAGTTAGTAGTGGAAGACAAACTGCGGGGGTAGTAGAAGTAGAAGACGTGAGTAGTTACAAAAGAAAGACTGTGGGGGGAGTAGAAATAAATGGAGTAGTTGGTCGTTAAAGAGTGGGAGGGAGGCCATGAGCTTACAGGCACCTGCGGGGCTAGCAAACGAGGTACAAGTGAGTGGTTGAAGAAAGAGAGGGTAGCGAGCAGGCACTGGAATGGGAGGGTGGGCTTTGAGCGGGGTTGACCCCTGCGCCGTGGCGCGCCGCTCGCGTGCGCCGTGGCGGCAGCAGCCGACTGCGAACGTGCGGCGTGCGAAGGCGTGACTACATGACCCCTAGGCTACGTAACCCCCCTGCTATGTGACCCCCCTGCTACGTGCCCCCCCCCGGCTACGTGACCTCTAGTACGCTATATGACCCTAGCTAGGCTATGTGGCCCTTAGGCTACGTAACCTCTAGGCTGCGTAATCCCCAGGCTCGTCGCCTCGTCGCCAAGCCACACGCGCGCCGCAGCCGTGCGAGTCGCGTGAGAATGTGCGACGGAGCCGCGTGGCGCATTACAGCGTCAGCAAATCCGCCGTCTATAACGCAAACACGCCCTTTTCGAACGCCGCCTCGCCCAACCTATGGCTTCTACTACCGGCGCATAAACGACCAACTAGCGCACCAATCGGGCAGCGTCTCCTCCCTGGGCAAGAAGTGGGAGAAAGAGACGACCGCGTCGCCCACGCCGCTTAGCAGCGCCGCGTTGACTGCGCGCACCGCCGGCTCGTTGCGCTGGGCGAGCTTGGTCGCGACGCCCGACGGGTAGTGGCCCGTGATGGTCTCGGCCGGGCGCAGCAGGTTCGTCGGCCACTTGCACAACGCAAAGTCGGACCAGGTGAAGGCGCGCCTGGGGGGGTGCACACAGGTTCGCATCAGACAGTTTTTCAACCCAAACACGCCCTCACAACGGTTTCGTCCATAGGTGTGGGTGATCCTTGGGCCTGTTGTGAGAGGAGGGAAGGTGCTAGGCGGGAAGGAGGAGTCGGACGATATAAAAGCGTGCTTGCGGAGCAGAGGAGGGTGGGCAACAAACCGCAGGTCAACACACACACTCGCCCATAAACAACCGCAAATCAGAGAGGTGGGTGTGGAGAGAGGGTGTGCAGAGGAGCCGAGCCCAAGGAAAACTCTCACGCCGGCTTGCTCGCTAGAGGTGGAGGTGAGAGGAAAGCAATACCGGTGGGGAGGGACGTCTCTTGCACGATGTCCGGTGAGAGGGTGGAGGAGGGGTGTTGGGTGGGAGGGAGGCGGCGGCGTGGCGGCTGGGGTGAGGAATAAGAGACGAACAAGCAGGCCGCGCGCGACGCACATGTCTCCCGCCCTATGCGTGAGCTGCGGCGCCAAGAGGGTGAGATCCAGCGAGTCGTCATACCACGACGCCAGCGGCACGATCCACAGCCCGTCGCCCTCGCCCGACGTGCTGCCGTCGGCCCGGAGCAGGCGCGGCCCCGTGTGCACGTTCCCCAGCCGGTCGCACATGCGCTCGATCGCGTCCAGCTTCGCCAGGGAGTCCATCTCCCCGTCGAGGCGCGTGATCCACAGGTCGTGGTTGCCCGCCGTGAAGAAGACGTGCGCGAACCGCTCGGAGAAGGCGCGGAGCGTCGCCTCCAGCTGCTCCATCTGGTGAGAGACGTCGCCCGCGACGATCACCGCCTCGCCCTCGTGCCTCGCAATCGAGTTGACCCACGCGTTGTTCTCCTCCCGGTCCGTGTGCACGTCGGATGTGAGCCACACCCGAGGGTAGGCGTTCTCCTTGGGTGGCTGCCCGCCCGATTCGAAGTAATACAGCGCCTGCTCCTCAGTCCAGGAGAGCATGTGCTCCGCCACGGGGATGTCGTCCGCCATGCACTCAGCCTGCAGCTCAGCCATCCGCTCGAACGAGCTGACGCGCCGAACCGGCAGGATCGGCATGGCGCCCACGTCTGCACGTCCCCGGGGTCGCCGCCTGATCGGCCGCCTGCAAGGCCGCTTCGCCGCCTGGCAAGCCAGCTGCGATTCGCGCGGGCGAGAAGGATACGGAAATAAGTGTGGGCGTCTATTTGTAGACGTCTATGCTATTTACGGATGCTTTTGCAATTTGAACGTCTTGAACGACCGCAAAATTACTCACCGGCCCTAGGATGCCGCCGTCGCGCAAGGATTTGGCGGCGTGGGCGACGCGCCTCTCGGGCGAGCCGGTGACTGCGCAGCTCAAGGAGCTCTCGACCGGCGTGATTTTTTGCCGCCTGCTCGAGTCGGGCCGTCCCGGCTCGGTCGAGACGCGAAAGCTCATGACCTCGACGCGCTCCGAGGCGGACGCCGTGACCAACCTGAAGCTCTTCATGGCCGGGCTCGAGAAGAGCGATCCGACGGGCGAGCTGGCGGGCTCGGTCGAGGTTGAGAACCTGGCCAAGGGCCAGCCTCAGGCGACGCTGCGGATGCTGCAGCACATGTACTCCTTTGTTGGCGGGGATGCGGAGTCTGCTGCCGCGCGTGGAGCGGGCGGAGCCCTGGCGCCGGTCGACGGCAACACTCGCTCCAGCCGGCGAACGGCACGAAAGCCGCCGGCGAAGGGCGGCAAGGGCAAGGCGGCGCAGGCGGAGGAGGAGGAGGAGGAGGCGCCGCCCCCGACCCCGGGCACCACCAACGCCATGGCGGCCGTCGCCGCGCTCACGGCGAGCCTGGACCCTGCGCTCGCGGCGCAGCAGTCGGTGGCCGCGCGCCACCAGGGTGTTGTTCAGGACCTGCAGGAGGAGCGCGACTTTTACCTGACCAAGCTGAGGCTGGTCGAGTCGGCCGCCGAGGACGCGGCCGACGCTGAGGAGGGCGACCGCGCCCTCGCCGAGCGCGTCCTCAAGATCCTCCGCTGCCACGAGGACGCCGTCTGCTTGCTCGCCGCCGTTTGAAGGAGCGCCGAGGCCTGCGCGCCGTTGGCTTCGGCGCGCAGTGGCACCCTGCAGGCGCCTCTGATGCAGAGGCCTGCGGTGTATACGAGGTTGGGAGCCACACGGCAGCTGCAGCTTTGTGTAAAGGCTGCGCCACCGTCCCGTTTCCCGCTTGAGTGGCTGGCGCCGGCATGGTTGCGGGTGGGGCCAACACAGGCAGGCCCCAGCACCACATGTCGCTGGGCTGGCTGGCCGGCTGGCACGACACATCGTGCACACTGTCACTGGCTGCTGCTGTGTCGCTGTGTCATGTGTCATGTGTCAGGCTGTGTATCTGACCTCTAACTAACCTGGTTACATACACATACTACACATACAGAGAGAGAGAGAGACAGGAGACAGAGACAGTAGACAGTAGACAGTAGACGTAGGATATATAGACAGAGACAGTGGTGGAGATAGCGATAGAGCATAATATTAATATAGAGATAGAGTCTGATAGATCACTGATAGAGATCTAGTGATAGTGATCTAGTATAGAGATAATATAGAGAGAGCCCCCTCCCCTATCCCCTGGAGTGTATTTTTGGCCATATCCATATCTCATTTTCGAGGCGGTGGGATACGGTGAGATACAGTAGCGGGATACAGCTAGATACAGCTAGATACTAGATACTAGCTAGATACGTACACGTACGGATACAGATACAGCATACAGCTGGATACAGTGGGGTACAGATACAGAGCGCGGGATACAGTGGATCTGCTAGCTGCAAAATGGATAGATATAGAATCGATTCAGGGATACACGCGGGATCGGGATACAAATAAGGACAAGGAGATATGATGAGATATGAGATATAGGCGGGATACAGCTAGCAGCTAGGTGAAATTCAAATACAGAATACAGGCGGGGCATCCCAAAAATACACGCAGGGGCGGAGGGCTAGAGAGAGAGAGAGAGAGAGAGAGAGAGAGAGAGAATGTATAATAATATATATTATAGATATATATAACCTCTCATTGCTCTCAACCTCTGCCTCTGGCGGAGAGGTGTAATGTTACCTGTAACCTGTAACCTGTAACCTGGCTGGTCGTACGTATTGTAACAGGTTACAGAACCTCCAAACTAACTACTAAGGAGACGTGTAGGATCTGCTATATAAACAGATTTGCAGAGTACACACAGTCTTATCTTTACTCCCCCTTCCTTATACTCTACCCCCCCGCGTATGCGCATATGTGTTAGTTATAAGTAGTCGTTATAAGGCAGGTTATTTCCATAGAGGCTAAAAATATACCGACGGGGGTGAAGCTCTGGTCCAACTCGGTACATTTTGGCGCGGAATGGGGCTACTTGCCCTGGCGGCGCCAACGCCACCTCGCCTGCTACGACCAGAGTGTGGCAGCAGCAGCAGCGGCGACGTGCGCAAGCGCGTGGCCTGCGTGGCTGTCCTGGACGCCTCTGCCGTCGCGTCGAGCCCGAGTCCGAGCTTCAAGATGCCACGCCACTTGCCAAACACAGCTGCATCAGGCACCCAAGGCCAAGACGCGTCGTCGCCGGGCGCTACTCTCGGCGATACGTCGTCCTCGTCGCTCGGTGATGCGGCTGGCCGCTGTCGGGCCGTCACGACGCAGGGCACGCCTCTCAGCGACGAGTCATCATCGCCTGATGAGGATGGCCCCGCGTCGCAGGGCGCGACAGGGGCGCCTTACTGCGGCGAGTCGTCATCACTTGACGAGGATGCGTCGGGCGGAGACGAGTCGCAGGGCACGTCCCGCGGCGAAGCATTGAGCCAGGCTTCTTCCCTTGCGGATGCGACGGGCCGCGAGCCCGTCGCCGTCTATGGGGCAGCGGCCACCATCGGCAAGCGGCCTCACATGGAAGACCGCCACGTCATCGAGCGTCGCCTCGGCGCGTGCGCGCACGTGGCCGACGACGCGCGCTCGCGGCTGGCGGGCGTGCAGTTCTGCTCCATACTCGACGGCCACGGCGGCTCGCGCTCTGTCGACTTTATCGCGGCGCAGTTGCCGCGCCACCTGGCGTCCGACGAGGCGCTCTCCGCCGGCGCCTCGCCCGCGGCGCTCCGCTCCGTCTTCCGCCGTGCGTTCCTCGCGTGCGACGCCGCCTTTCTTGACTCCATCCGCGCCGAGCGGCGCTCCGACGGAGCCACAGCTCTGTGCGCGCTGCTATGCGGCACCACGCTCGCGCTCGCCAACGTTGGCGACACGCGCGGCGTGCTGGGGAGGCGGCCCGCGGCGTCCCAGCCGCGCGCGCGCGGTGCGAGCATGCGCGCGCGAGAGCTCGAGGCGGTGCGCATCTCCGTCGACCACAAGCCTAACCTGCCCAAGGAGAGCGCGCGCGTGCGAGCCAGCGGCGGCACCGTGCGCAACCTGCGCGGCGTCTGGCGCGTCTGCTCGGCGGGCGCCTACTCTCGCACGTGCAAGACGACGCTCGCCATCTCGCGCGCCTTCGGCAACCTTGAGCTCAAAGAGCTGGCGGGCGCGCAGCCGCTGGTGACGGCCGAGCCTTACGTCGCGCTGCTCGAGCTGAGCCGCAGGGATCGATTCGTGATTCTGGCATCGGACGGGCTGTGGGACGTTGTAGAGGACGCGGAGGCGGTGCGCATGGTCTCGGCCTTGGTCGCAGAGGAGCTCAAGAAGGGGGCAGCGGCGGCCGGCGGCGGCGCGGCACGGGCCGGCGCGGTGGAGGCGGTCGTGGACCGCGGCACGGCTCCGGCGGGGGCGGCCGTCGCGTGCGCCGAGGCGGCTCCCGCGGTGCGGCCGACGAGTCTCTCCGAGGCCGTTTCTGTCTCGGCATCCCCCGCGACGCCCGCGGCGTGTGGCGACACCGCGGCCGCGCCCGGGTGCGGTGCTCTCGCGGGAGGTGGCAGCGGGAGTGTGGCCGCAGACGCGCTGCTCGAGGAGGGTGGGCACGGGGTGGCTCCCATAGCGGACGACGCTGTGGACGAAGGCGTCCGCGCGGGCGGCGACGGGGGTGGCGAGGGCGGCGGCGGGCACACGGCGCGTGAAGGGCTCGACGGCGTGCAACATGAGGCGCCGGAGTGTGCTCGCGCGGTGCAGGCGGCAGCGGAGGCGCTGGTGGCGAAGGCGACGGAGCGAGGCAGCTTGGACAATATAACCGTGGTCGTACTTTGGCTCGATTGGGACTGACTTTAATGACTCCTCTTTTGCTACGGTAACGGGACGTGCTTCGATGATGTTGATACGCGATGGCGGGCTGCATGGGAACCTCTGCCTTTTGGCTTTTGGCACAGAGAGAGGCGTGCTTCGATGTTGATATGCGCACTGCGGCGCTCGGATTCTGCATGAGATGGGTTTCTTCTGTTCGGCTTCTTTGGACTCTCGTGGTCAAGCTCTCGTCTTCTCTGTGGCACGTGCTGGATTCGGTCCATGTCCATGTCTCCGCTTTTGTTCTTGTGCGTTCGTCTTTTGTCTCGACGCTGAGTCTTCTGGTTGGCTGTTTCTTGGCGCGCTCCGGGCCGTGCGGCCCTCGGTAGTGTCTGGCCGGGGTGCTGGGCCTTGCATGGTTTGCTTGTGTGCTGGGTTGGGCTGGGGGTCTTTGAGAAGTTGTATGTATAACTTGCAGAGTCCCTACGTTACCTATGCTTAGGATTCTGTTTACTTAATAAACGCGTTTATTAATAAAAATATATAAGGAAGACGAAGTGCGCGCCACAAGCGCGGACGAAGACGTCGGTTAGCCAGGCATGATGCTCTTCGGCGGGTCGCAAACACCAGACGCCCTGTGCACCAACACGTGCAGTGGCGCCGGCCCTTCCGACCGTCGCAGCCTTCTCGGCTTGCACGCTGGCGCCGTGCTGCGCGGGGAAGGAGTTTGTCAAGACGGTGGGCCGGGATCCGCACACGTCTGGCTGTGGGACGCGTGCGAGTACGGATCCGACTGCGCCGACTGTGGGCCACGGCCGCTGCTCCCGCCATCGCCAGCGCCGCCGCCGCCGGCTCCACCGCCGTTGCCGCTGCCGCCGCCGCAGCCGCCGCAGCCGCCGCTCGCGCCAGATGGGTCCATGTGCTCAAATACCTGCGGCGCGTCGTGGAACGGTCACTGGCACGGCGCCGGCGACGGCGCCTGCGACGACGGCGGGCAGGGGGCGGAGTACGGAGCCTGCCACTACGCGACCGACTGCGCTGACTGCGGCCCGCGCCACGCCCTGTCGCCCTGGTGGAAGGAGGCTGGGCGGCACTGGGACAGTGCGATGGCCAAGGACCAGGAGGACACCGCCCGGGCGCTCGGCCGGGTGAACGCCTTCCTCGCCGACCTGACGCACCGGTTAGGGCTCTTTGTGGGTGTGATTCTCGCCCTGTGGCTGTTGCACGGCCTCCAGTTTGCGTGGCGGCACAGGGATGTTTTCCTCACGGACGGGGCGCGGAGTCTCGACCAGGACCAAGGCCCCGACGCCACCGCACGCGGAGTGGGCGCGGCCCCGGTACGGGTCACTGACGACGACTACTGCGAATACATCGGGCCCAACCCGCACAGCCGCTATGGGCCACCGGTCTACACTGGCAAGCGACCCTTCGCGCTGACGCAACTGGTTCCAGCCATGCCGCCGATGGTTCCCATGACCGAGATCATGGCCAAGGAGGCGGAGATCAGAGAGCTGCGCCAGCGCGCCGCCGCGCTGGGCGTCGCGGTGCCGCCGAGCGAAGAGATGCACCGGATAATCCTGTCGCATCTCGAAGAGAGCGTCATTGGGGGCGCGGAGCGGCGCCCTGCGCACGAGCTGGCCGAGGCGCTGCTGAATCTATGCGCGGGCGGTCGGCGCGCGGGGGATCGGGCCGCGGGAGGCTCGGGAGAGGAGGCGCGGCGGCGCAGCAGCGGGGCGGCCGAGGGAGTATCATGGGACGGGTCCGGCGGCGAGGAGCGTCTTGCACACGCGCAGGCCGGAAGTCTCATCAGCAGCGGCAGTCGGCCACTGCCTCCACTGCCCGGCCACCATTCGGTTGCGTATACCGAGACGCTGGAGCCTGGGCACTCGGCGGGGCCGGTTGGGGATGCGGCTGTTCGAGTTATGGATGGCCTGCCTCCGTCCACGCTGCGCAACGCCAGGTGGCCCCTGGTCCATCCTGAGCCGTACACGGGCGAGGCGGCGGAGGGGAACACAGCAGCCGCGCCGCAAGAGGCTGCTGCGTCGTCGGCTGATGCAGCGCGTGCGGCGGCGGACCGCAGGGGACGCGCCAATCGACACGTGTCGTTCATGTTGTGAAGGTAAAGTAGCTCTTCCTACTCGCGGTTCAACTACCTTCTCACCTCTGCAGTCCGCTTCCTGTAGTCCGCTCAGATTATATAGAATACATCATGTATAGTGTATACATGATATATTATATATATAATCTATCTTATGATATAGGGGGTAGGGTGGCGATAATGCCCCCGCCCGCTTTACATCCTGCTGGCTGCTGGGGTGGAGGAGACGACGCCGGACCGTATACAGGCTAGGCATAGCCCGGCGGCCGGCGGCTGGGAGGGCACCCACCGGCGGGGAGGGCACCCACGATGGTATCTCTCGCCGTGTCGTCTCTCCCCCCCCCCGCTCCTATGCGACAAGGGAGGGGCCCCGCCCTTCCCGTCTTCACACATGACATTCCCCCCACCATGCTGCGCCACACGCCATCCCTCTCCGGCTCTATGCAGAGCGCACGAGTCTAGCCCATAGCTATAGCGTCAAGCACACCCCATCCCGCCACGAGGCCAAGAGGCGGGGGGCATGCGGGTGCTAGATGCTACGTGTAGGGTGAGAAGGACAGACGAGGGGGATACGGAGTTTGGATTTAATAGGCGAGGTCCGGGTAATCATAAGTAACCCAGCTGCTGCGAGGAGGGTGGGGCTAATACTGCATGCAATGGCCCCTTAGTGAGTCGGGAGGGAGCGAGCGCGGAACAAGAACAAGGCCTGCGGGTTTAAATCCGCATTTCGCCAAACGGCAAACAACCAGTACAACGCGCATGAACGCCTGCTGCTAGCTTGCACGTTTTGTTATCTCAGTGCTTAGTCTTAGTGCGTATGCTTGGTACTTAGTAAGGACTTTAAGTACATTGTTTTATTATTATATATTGTGTAACGATAAGCGATCAGCGATCTTTGCGATACTGATACTGCATACTGCGATATAACGATAAGTAATAAGTTAGAGTTAGAAGTGACAAGTTACAAGTTACGAGTTACGACTGCAATATACAAGTATTATATAGATATAGTATGATATATATCTGATATATAGCGTTGCAAAAGTTTCAAGTTTCTCCTTCGGCTCCTGCTGCCTGTGTGCCTGTGCCTGTGCCTGCTGCTCATACTCATACTCATATAATAAATAATTAATAAAAACTCTAAAATTTATATATAAAGTTATGTATTTATGCATAAATAGTAAAAATAAGTATATTATAATTGTTACCATGATAATGATAGTATCTCTTTATTTTTGTTTGTTATTATATCTTCGTCGGCCGTCGGCGCGTTACGCGTTGTTACGCGTTACCGTTTTTTTTTATAAACGGTAAGCTGTAAGCTGGTCTCGTTGGAGTAACCAGCGAATGTCGAACCCCCGAAAGCAACAGCTCTGGTACGACCACTCTCGAATCAGTTATGTACGTGCGGCGCGTTCGGCGCGTTCGGCGCGCGCGCACGTACGTACGTGTGTGCTTTTTTATGAAAAGATTATATTATATAAACTGTCTGTGAATATGAATAGAGTAGCGTGCGTGACGACCAGCCAAACTACCCCTGAAGCCCTCGCCTGAGGTTGCCCGGAACTGCTGCCGCTGTGGATGCAGCGGGTGGATGTCGGACACGCAGGTCCGTCATCCACGCAGCCAGCTGTGGTCGTGTCTATCGGCCCGCTCGTTGCACGCCCGACAAAGGGTCGAGGCCAGCGGAGGCGGAGAGTGCTCCGGCGAATCGCATGCGGCGGCTTCGCACTCTTTGCGCTGGGCCAGCTGGTGCTGCAGCGATCGCTCACCGACTTTTCTGATGGCCGCCGCGCTGCTTCGGCGGGCGCATCGGCGCAGCATGCCGTTGATTCAGTCGATGGAATCACGCTGTCGTGGGGCGACGTGGTTGTGGATCTCGATGCGCTCTACCCGCCGCAAGCCGGCTGGGACGGCGGGGACTGGTCGGGCGGCGGCGTCGCCGCACCATGGCTCAACGCGATGCGCGAGGAGTGGCTGCGTTCGTTCGATGGCGCGCCGACGGGAGCGCTACCGCCGGTGACGCATAGCCTGCACCAGACGTGGAAGGACGCCTTCCCGCCGCGCGAGCTCTTCTCGCCGCGGTGGCGCACTTCGCTGCAGCGCGCCAACCCCGGCTGGAAGTACCGGCTCTGGACGGACGCGGAGAACCTGAACCTCGTCCGGTCTCGCTACCCGCAGCTGTTGAAAACGTACGAGGGGTACCCTTCTTCGATCCAGCGCGCCGACGCCGCGCGCTACGCCATCGCGCACCAGTGTGGCGGCTTTTACTTTGACCTCGACTACGAGTGCTTCCGCCCGCTCGGCCCGCTGCTGGCCGGCGCCTCGCTCATCCTCTCGTACAAGTCGGGCTCCAACCTATCCAAGGGCGCCTCCAACTCGGTCTTTGGCTCGGCGCCGCGCCACCCCTTTTGGAGCGTCGTCTTCGACGTACTGCGCAACCGCTCGCGCACCCCCCTCCTCGGCCACACCGCCGTGCTCTTCTCGACCGGGCCGGCCGTGCTGCGCGAGGCGCTGCGCCGCATGCTGCGTCTGCGGGCCGGCGAGCCCATCTCGGCCCCGATGCTCGCGAGACTGTTTGAGTCCCTCGGTATTGTGCTTCTCGACGCGGCTTTCCTCCACCCGGTCACCGCGGAGCGGCGCGAGCTAGCGCGCTCCGAGGCGGACCTGCCGCCCTCGGCAGTCTGCACGCACCACTTCGTCTCGTCGTGGGTCGCGCACAACTCGAGCGAGCACGCAGAGACAGAGCGGCGGCGGGGCGAGGGCCACCAAAATGCCGCGGTCGAGGGCGCAGGTCTCTCGGTCAGGCACGCGAATGAGTGGTGAGGGGCCATGGGGCGGCGCCTCGTGCCTCGTGTGCGTGTGTGTGCAGTAGCAACATGAGTAGTGCGTAGTGGTTAGCTGGGCTATAGCTAGTAGCACATACACTGTCCATACACTCGCGCTTTCACGGTTCATGTAATCAGTTGCAGCATCCCTGCCATCCCTGCGTTTCCTCGCCTCCACAGCTTGGATGTTCTGTAGCCTGTAACCTTGTGTAATTGTAACCTCGCGGGTAGGTTATATTATTACATATATTGTTACTGGTACTGGTAATATTGTACCCTGTTAAACCTGTTAAACAGAGGCTGTTACTGTTACAGAGAAATATATTATAGACGTGGGGGGTGGGGCGTGGGGCGGGCACACTCGCTGCACACACTCTTACGCAGAAGATACACTCATTCACACTCAATGCAATCCGGTCTCGGTCTCGGTCTAACACTCTGCTGCTAACACGCTCTGCCGCTCTCGCTCTCCCGCTCGCTCCCGCCCAAACCTCCACCAACCAATGCCAATGCAACCAACACTACACACTACCCCAAGAAATGAGAAATGAAGTTCATTTTAAGGTTATTTTTAATTTTTAATTATATAGTTATAGTTTATAGTTTTAGTTTTGTTTTAGTTAGTGTTTAAGTATAGCCTCCGTCCATTGTTACCTGGTTACATACAGAGAATGCGACCTCTGGTGGAGGTAATATTACCTGTAGCCTGGTATTGTAAGATGTTACTGGTACTCTACAGGCAACATCCAAGCGCACACTGCTGTACTTTATAAATACCATGATGATGATGATGATAAGTTTACCCCTACGAAACACCTAACACCCCCTCCCAACCACAGCCATGAGGCCCCCGCCCCCTGCGATATCCAGGGGATGTCTTTGGAGATCCCCTTACCTTGGCCCTCCCTCCGGTATAAACGCCACCAACAAGCCAGTTTTTCAGCAGAAACTGGCTCGAAGCCAAAGCGGCGGCGCGGGGCGGCGCGATGGCGGCGGGCAGCAGTGTGATCCGGGAGGTATGGGGCCAAAACCTCGAGACCGAGATGGCCACGATCCGCGAAGTCATCTTTGACTACCCGTACATTTCCATGGTGCGCTGTGCGCCGGCTGACGGTGTCGAGTGCAGCAGCGCCTGCCCGCGTGTGCAGCAGCGCCTTGTCCCCTGCGGAGCCTGTGACGGGTGCCACTTACACGTTGCAGGACACGGAGTTCCCCGGCGTGGTGGCCAAGCCCATCGCCAACTTCAAGTGCTCGTCCGACTACCATTACCAGACGATCCGCACAAACGTCGATCTGCTCAAGATCATCCAGCTCGGCCTGACGCTCTCGAACGAGAAGGGCGAGCTCGCGCCCAACGTCTGCACGTACCAGTTCAACTTCAAATTCTCGCTCGACTCGGACATCTACGCGCAGGACTCGATCGACCTGCTCACGCGCTCGGTAAATATATATATCACATCGTAGTGGACGCCGTTTAGTGTTGCGTATGCCAACTGGGCGGTGCCGCTTTGATGCCATGCTGTGTTTGCAGGGCATCGAGTTCAAGCGACACGAGGAGCACGGCATCGACATCCACCACTTCGCCGAGCTGCTCATGTGCTCGGGCGTAGTGCTCTGCGACGAGGTGCACTGGATCACCTTCCACGCAGGCTACGACTTTGGCTACATCCTCAAGCTGCTGACCTGTAAACCGCTGCCCGCCGATGAGGACGAGTTTTTTGCAGAGGTGCGGTCCCTACGTGCAGAATACAAATATGCATAACAAATATAAACTCATCTGGGAGCTCACTTTCGGCGTTGCTTGGCGTGTGTTTGTGTGTGACCTGTTTCTCTTTGACGTATTCCACCGGCGCATTTGCCACGCAAACAGGACGGCAAGCTCACGATGAGGTTCCAACATTGAGCTGATTCGGACTCATGTTGAGTATGTTATCCCGCCCCGCCGCGTAATCCCTACGCAGGATGCGATCTGTAGTCGTATGGCTTGGCCTTTACACGATATTGCCAGCACCAATATTATATACGGTGTATACGGCATAAAACGAGGTGTCGGTGGGGGGGCGTGTATATTGCGCAATGGCAATGGCCGTGCAATAGTATTGCAATAGGGTAGGCTTTGCAGGTGGGGGGGGGGCAATAAACGGATGATTGACTCCCACAATAAAGCTTTGAAGTCAAACGATATCTTGTAAAGGCGAACGTATGGCATGACCGCCTTGTACAACTCACCAACTGTTCTGTTTACAAAAACGTCTTTCACCTGGGGCCTGTCCCAAGCACCAAAAAAAACCGGGTCCAGACAACAAGAAAACTGTGACGAAACACGCTGAATACAGCACCCGGAAGCTTCCGGCTTTCGTCAACTTGCGAGGGAATCAATAAAAAATTGCATGAATCGATATAACATCACTGCCTAAACGCGCCCGCACCCCACCCTAAAAGCAAGTCAGAACATGCTAAATACAACATCCTGCGGCATCCGTCGACGGCATCCATTCCAAATATCATCGATCGATAAAAGCGGACATGTAATAGCAGCCTAAATGTTCCCGCACCGCCCACCTTAAGGGTGGCAACGAACAAAAACCCAGGCCCTTTTCACTTCTTACGACCGCCGGCAATGGCAGCGGCGGCCGCTGCACATCAGGAGTGGGCGGGATTGGCATGGCCGCCGTGTAAAACGCACCAACTGTTCTGTTTCTCTGTCCCGTTTTTTTCTTTGTATGAGTGACGTCGCGTCGTCTCTCACCCGCCCCCCCTTCCGACATGCCGGCATCCTCCATTTCCAACCCGAACCCCTTGCATCCTCGTTGTGTGCCACTTGCAGATGCTGCTCTACTGTCCATCCGGGGGCAATGGTCGTGTAATAGTATTGCCATAGGGTAGGCTTTGCAGGTGGGGGGGGGCAATAAACGGATGATTGACTCCCACAATAAAGCTTTGAAGTGAAACGATATCTTGTAAAGGCTAACGTATGGCGTGGCCACCTTGTATAACTCACCAACTGTTCTGTTTCTCTGTCCCGTTTTCGTTTTATGAGTGACGTCGCGTCGTCTCACCCTTTCCCCTTCCGACATGCCGGCATCCTCCACTTCCAACCCGAACCCCTTGCATCCTCATTTTGGTCTTTACAAGAGTCGTTCACTCGAAATCTTTCTTGCACTAGTCCATCATCCTTTTATTGCCCCCTCCATCTGTATTGCTCACACGATCGCAATGCTATTGCACGACTAATGCGCAATATACGACCCCCACCCGACTTCCCTTGTGTATGCCATACACCATACAATATTGGCAGTGGCAATATCGTGTAAAGGCCAATCCTCATAGTGTGCTGCTTGCAGCTGCTGCTCTACTGCCCGCACGTGCACGCACCCGCCCCCCCTTCCGACATGCCGGCATCCTCCATTTCTAACCCGAACCCCTTCCATCCTCGTTGTGTGCTATATGTGTGTGTGTGTGTGTATATATATATATATATATATATATATATATATATATATACACATATATATATATATATATATATATATATATATATATATATATATATATATATATATATATATAAATATATATATATAAATATATAAATATATATATATATATATATATATATATATATATATATATATATATATATATATATATATATATATTATATATATCGATATATTGTCTCAGCGCGTGGCTCCTCTCCTGCTTGCAGCTGCTGCTCTACTGCCCGCACGTGCACGACATCAAGTTCCTGATGAAGCACTGCGAGACGCTCAAGGGCGGGCTCAACGCGCTGTCCAAGGACCTGCAGGTGGAGCGCATCGGCCCCGAGCACCAGGCCGGCTCCGACTCTTTGCTCACGCAGGCCACCTACTTCAAGTTGCGCTCGCTCTTCTTCGAGGACTTGGTCGACGAGGCCAAGTTCGACAACGTCTTGTTTGGGCTCGGCAAGGGAGCCGCCAGGGTCGACGAACAGCGCTAGAGCTAGAGCCGGGCGCCGCGCTCCGGCGCGCGTCTTCATTCCTTCAGTGTCGCAGTCGGATTTGTGTGCCCTTGTGTCCGTGATGCGTGATGCTAGTGTCATTGTAACTATTGGTATCGTTATATATATATACATATTTGCCCTACCGCTACCGCGTGGTTGTGGTGGTGGGCGGGGGGCGAGCGTGGCCGTCGCGGCCGTGCGCGCGCCGCTGCGGACTGGTTCACGTGTGCGAGGACGGAGTCGATTTTTTTTTTAATATTATATAATATTTTTTCTGTCAACAGGCAACAGTCTGACAGTATCAGTATAACAGTTACAGTTACATAAAAAATACTAATAACAACGACGAAACGTGGGTTTTACCTGAAACGTTCCTGTTGTGCGTGTGTGTCACTGTGTGTGTCTCTGTTTTTAGCACAGAGACAGAGAGAGAAAGAGAGGGAGATACATAGATTTCACGTATTTTTGTACACGGTTTACAACCGTTTACGCTATTTAATATTATTATTACGTATTATACGATTACGATTACGATGCAAGATATATAGTATAATATTATATATAGTGTTTTTCCTGCTGCACGCTTCGTCGCATAGGTCGCCATTTATTGGAATATTGTTCGTGTAGTGTGTAGTTGTGTGTGTACTTTTATTTGAGAAGAATAAGCTCGCCGATCGCCGACTAGAAAGAGAGGACGAGAGGACCCGACCTGCGACCACAATAAAACAAACACCGTCCGTCCGCCGGCCGCAAAGCGCTGTCTCCGCTTGAGCTCTCCTTATATAGCAGCGCCGCCCGGGCGAGCCCCCCGGGTAGTTTTATTTGGTTAAACCTAAAACCAACACAGATGCAGGGGGCGGCGGCAGCAGATCGACGAGAGAGCCTCAAGCAGAGAAGGAGTAGGTAGAGGTATATGCGTTGGGGGGGGAGTCCGTCCCAAACCCCCTAACCTCAAACCTCAAAAGTCACGTGTTCTTCGCGGCGCCGGCGCTCCTCAAGCAGAGAAGGAGTAGGTAGAGGCATATGGGTTGGATGGGGGGGGGGGGTCTCAACGCCCCAACGTCCCAACCTCGAAGAGTCACGTGTTGTTCGCGGCCAGAATAGGGCTGAAGGGGGGTTTCGGGTTAACCCCGGGTAAACTCCTAACACTTAAGTAAAACAAACTGTTACCCCAAAAGGGGAGGGAGCATAGCGCGAAGATTCCCTCCCGGCTAAAATCAGTAAACCCCCTTCGGTAGATTCAACGATGTTCGCGGCGCCGGCGCTTACAACGGCGAGGAATGCGGCCAGTGCTTCGAGAGCTCCGCCCTCCCACCACAGACGCCCGACCCTCTACTTGTACTTGTACTGACACCAGCCGGATCAAACGGACGGTCGAGCAGTGCCACCGCCCGCTCCCAGGCCGACCAAGCCTCGCACCCCGACCCCGCCCACTTAGCGAGGGGACCCCCCTCCCTCGCCTGCGCCGCGGCCCCGGCCGGGTTGAGGGCGGCGGCGACGAGCGGCCGCGCCGCAGCGTCGGCGGAGATCAGGTCGCCCGGCTCGAGTGCGGCGGCGTGCGTCGCCCAGTGGACGAAACCATGCGAGAGGGGAGAGAGGACGATACCGGCGGGGGCGACCGCGAGCACCGCCACTGCAGGCGCGGCGGTGACGGTCTGGATACCGGAGGGGGGTAGGGGGTGAGGATCAGATGGAGACCGGAGGGGGTAGGCGAGGGGGGATACCGGGGGGGGGCGGGTAGGTTGGATAGCGGAGGGATC
>Ga0335398_10005183_pt1 | contig 17430 bp, 12 predicted proteins | sample BON03_FD_205742 | JGI IMG/M metagenome (GOLD analysis project Ga0335398, IMG submission 205742) | Freshwater microbial communities from Lake Bonney liftoff mats and glacier meltwater in Antarctica - BON-03 (spades assembly) (version 2) | ecosystem: Environmental > Aquatic > Freshwater > Ice >... | reverse complement strand
AAACTCGACGAAATCCGCTGCCGACTCCGATGGCAACTCCTCCGAGAACAACCCGACAACGAACCCGACGACAACGCTGATGACATTCACGCAGATCATTCCGCCGGGCGTGTCCACACCAGTCCGTAGCGGAAGTACGGAAGGCGACGGAACATGCTGTCCGCCAGCGTCTCTCGCGAAGTCACCGACCGATCATGCGGCCTCGATCGACGCGGCATCGACGTCCAAGCCGATCACCTCGCGCACCCGATCAGTCGCCGCCCGCACGGGGCGCAGAACGAGCGGTGGAACGATCGAAAACGCAACGAACACCCTCCAATCACGGCGCGAGCGCTCGGAGAAGGCAGGTGACAGTTCCGTCGTCGATTGTCAGGATTGGGCCAGTGTCGGTGACGACGAGTCGGAAGGCTGGTTCACCAACGGCATCGGTGTCGATCTGGCTGACGGCGTCGCGAAGACTCGTCGCTCCGGTCGTCATCTGTGGGCCGCCGAGCTTGACTTCGACGGCACCCCACCAGCCATCGGGAAGCGTCACGACGGCGTCGATCTCTTTGCCGTTCGAGTCGCGGTAGTGCCGGACCTCGCCATCGATCGGCGTGGCGAGGACGGCGAGATCGTGGACGACCGCACTTTCGAAGATGAGTCCGAGCGTCGTCGGGTCGTTTCGCAATTGGCGTGCGCCAGCGCCGAGTACGGCCGCGGCCAGGGCTGGATCGACGAGATGGAGGTTCGCAGCGGTGCGTAGCCGCGCGCGCGACCGAAGGGCCGGGGTCCACGGTTGCTGAGCCTCGACGATGAACATCCGCTCGAGCAGCCCGACGTACGTGCTCACCGTTTCGGCGTTGATCGACGGGGCGACGGCGCGGACGTCGGCCGTGAGCGTCGTGAATGCGACGTCGGATGCGACCGAGCGGGCGATCGCAGCGATCAGTCCGCGGATCACGTCTGGCTGGTGGCGAACATCGGCAAGTCGCTGGATGTCGGTGCGGCTGACCTCGTCGACGTAGGCGCGCAGGCGCGCCGGCGCGCCGACGATTGGTCGATGTCGAGATCGACCAACGCGGGGAAACCTGGGTGGAGCACGCCGCTGATCACGTCGTCAATGCTGGGGCCAGCGTCCAAGTCGGGTGTCGGAAAGCCGCCATCGAAGAGCGCCGCGAGGCTGACCGAGCTGACGCCGGGTTCGAGCTTCTCCCACCACGACATCGTTCGCTGGCGTAGTCGAAGGAATCTGCCCGCGCTGGTGTGTCGCGTGACGTCGTCTGCCGGCACTGCCGACCCCGTGAGGATGAAGCGCCCTTGCTGGGTGGAGGAGTCGACGGCGCGTCGTACCAGGTTCCACAGCTCAGGCGACAGTTGCCACTCATCGAGCAATCGCGGGCATCGCCCTCCAGCACTGAACGGGGTGCAATCTCGATGAACTGCTGAATCTCGGGATCGTCCAGAAACGCATAGGAGGCCGCCGCATGCAGTCCCGTCATTGTCTTGCCGGTCGCCCGAGCACCTGCACCGTGTCCATGGCGCTGCGCCTTATCGGCCAAGCCGATGTTCGCAGCCATGCTGTGCCGATGATTGCAGCTTCGCCCAGCCGATGATTGCAGATCGCCGTGCGGACCGTCAGGCTGGGTGCGGCCCCGTGTTCAATTCAGCAGGGTCCAGACAACCAGAAGAGCCACTCTTCTCGAAACCGGAAGAGTGGCTCTGACCTGGTGTTTCCTTGGCAGCCCCAACGGGATTCGAACCCGTGCCGCCACCTTGAGAGGGTGGTGTCCTAGGCCACTAGACGATGGGGCCAAGTAGCGATCTGCAACGATATCACCAGGGTCGGCGATCCCACCCGCCTCGACCGACGGTCGGCAGCGACGCAGCAAGATGCGATGAAAAATGATGACGCCGACCTCGCAGAACTGCGAAGCCGGCGGTCGATAAGAGCTGGGGTGCAGGGACTCGAACCCCGAACGACAGTACCAGAAACTGCTGTGTTACCAATTACACCACACCCCAAGGCGTGACGGGCGACGACGAGTCGACGACCGGTGCGGGACAAGATTGTATCGGCCTCAGTCGGTGAGGCCACTCAGCCGTTCGAAGCCGATGATCCGACCGACCCCGACCCCGGCGGCCTCGCCGAGCTCGCGACGCAACTCGGTGTTGCCACCGACGACCGACTCGGGCGCCGGCGACACGTAGGCGGTGAATCCGACCTCGGCGGCGGTGAGACGACTGCGCTTCGCATGGTACGGATCGGTGACGATCAACACAGTTTCGACAGAGTCGTCCAGCAGGTCGCGCGCACCGACGAGCGACTCGTAGGTGGTCGTGCCGGCAGCTTCCTGCACGATCGCGGAAGCCGGGACCCCCCGGTCGACGAGGTACTGCGCCGACGCCGACGCCTCGGTGAACCGGTCGCCTTCCTGGTTGCCTCCAGTGACGACCAACCGCGACGCAACGCCCTGGGTCCAGAGGTCGATCGAATGATCGAGACGCGCGACCAGTTGCGGCGACGGGCTCCCGTCGTACTGCGCTGCACCCAACACCACGATGGCGTCGACGTTGCGGACCTGATCGCTTCGACCGGTCGACCACACCTGCCAGAACGACACGGCGAAATATGCGAAACCCAGCAGCAGCAACACCAGGATGACCTGCACGATCCTGCGACCCACGAAACGAGGCGGCGACGGCAGCGAGTGAACAGGTGTGGGGTCTCTCGTGAGGACAGCATTGGCCGACGGACCCATCGTGGGCTCACGGTCCTCGTGCAGCGGCGCCTCACCGGTGCGGGAAAATCGCTCGCCGACGGCCTGGTGCCGATCGAGCGCCTGGATGAGTTCACGATCTCGCGTCGCCTGGTCGTCGGTGGGGAGTTGGAGCTCGCGGTCGGCCATGGCGGTCACTCGACGCCACCCGACACATCGACACGAGCAGCGGCAGCCGACAGTCGCCGCAGCGTCTCGTCGCGGCCGAGCGCCTCCAAGGATTCGAACAACGGGGGACCTACCGCTCGGCCGGTCACCGCCACGCGAACGGGCGCCTGGGCCTTACCCAGCTTGAGCGAGTACCCGGACATCACGTCCTCCAACGCGACCTTGAGCGCATCAGCATTCCAGTCGGGCAGGCCGTCGTAGGCACCGACGACGTCACCCAGCAATGGCACTGCCCACTCGGGTGCGAACGCCTTGGCCCACGAGGCCTGGTCGTACTCGACCGCAGCACCGTCGGGCCAGAATAGGAAGTCGACCTTCTCGGGCACTTCGCGAAGTGTCGTGAGGCGCTCCTGGATGTGCGGTGCGATCGCCGCAAACTTCGCACGATCCCACTCGGGTGGCAACTCGTGACCCGCTCGCTCGATGAACTCGTCGAGGGGCATCATGCGGATGTAGTCGCCGTTGAACGCGGCGAGCTTCTTGACGTCGAAGAACGCCGGCGAATGCGTGACATCCTCGAGCCGGAAGGCGGCCTCGATGTCGGCCCACGGAACGATCTCGCTCCCGGCCTCTTCGGCCCCGGGCGGGGTCCAGCCGAGCGTCATCAGATAGTTGACCATGGCGTCGGCGAGGTAGCCCTCGTCTCGGTACTGCTCGAGCGCCACCTTGTCGCGGCGCTTCGACAGCTTCTTGCGCTGCTCGTTGACCAGCACCGGCACATGAGCCCAACGCGGCGGTTCCTGCCCGAGCGCCTGCCACAGCATCTGCTGCTTGGGTGTGTTCGGCAGGTGCTCCTCGGCGCGCACCACGTCGGTGATCGCCATCTCGATGTCGTCGACCACATTGGCCAACAGGAACACCGGAGTGCCGTTGCCGCGCAGCAGCACGAAATCCTCGATGGTGGCATTGTCGAACGACACCGCGCCGCGCACGAGGTCGTTGACCACCGTCGTTCCCGGCGGCACACGGAACCGCAACACATGGCCCGGGCCAGGACCGAGACCTCGGTCGCGTGAGTAGCCGTCGTAGCCGCTGAGTCCGAGTTCCTTCGACCGTTGCTGGATCTGCTCACCGGTGAGGTCGCAGTAGTACGCATGGCCCTCGTCTGACAACCGCTGTGCAGCAGCGACGTGGGCTTCGGCGTACTCGCTCTGGAAGTGCGGGCCCTCGAAGTGGGGATCATCGGCGGAGATTCCGATCCACGCCAGCGCCTCGATGATGCCCTGCGTCCACTCGGGCCGGTTGCGGGCCTCGTCGGTGTCTTCGATACGGAGCACCAGCGTGCCACCGAGGCGGCGGGCCAGCGCCCAGTTCTGCAACGCGGTGCGTGCACCGCCCACGTGGAACGAACCGGTCGGCGAGGGTGCGAAACGAAAGCGTGACCCGGTGCTCATGACATCGTCGACGCTATCCCTGGCAAGCTGCAGCGCAAGGGAGTTCTTCGACAAGTGGCGGGCAAGTCTCCAACAAGGGTTCCGCAAGCCATCGACGAGGTGCGCTCAAGGATTTGGCGCCGCCACGGTGATGAACGTGAGGTTGCGGAGCTGGCGGAGTGCGACCGACAGCGTGGTCAGGTTGAAGCTCTCGGCGCGTCGGATCTCGGTGTGGATGGCAAGTGCGCGGCCGACGGCTCGTTCGTTGGCGTCGATCCACGACGTCGCCGAGCCGTTCGCCGACCGCATCACGTTGCGGGTGAGGTCGGCCAGCACCGTCATCAGGTCGTCTCGGAGCGCCGATCGTGCCTGCTCCTGCCATCGATCGGACCGCGGGAGATTGCTCACGCCGTCCCACAGCCAGCCGACGTCGAACGCATCGAACGTCGCCCAGTAGGCAGTGGCCGAGTCGGCGACGTTGCGAGCCTCGGTGTGCGCGATCTCCACGATGTCGAACCCGCTGTGCAGCCACGGCCAGCGCACCGAGCCCGCTGCGAGGTCGAGCGGAACGCCCGCAGCGACGCGTTCGTCACGCACTCGTTCGATGTCGGTCGCCACCCGTCCGCTCACGACGTCGTCGAGTGATTCCGACAGGAACGCCATCCCCGCCGAGAACGTGTCGACGGCATCGGCGATGTCGAGCGGGGGGCGGCGGTGGCGCAGCAGCCAGACCGTGCCGCGCTCGGTCATGCGGCGAGCATCGAGGAACAGTGCGATCTGGGTGTCGAGGTCGATGCTGCTGCCGAGCGCGTCGATGCGGTGCCAGATGTCGGCGAAACCGAAGATCTCACGCGACGCGAGGAATGCCCGAGCGACATCGGATACCGACGCGCCCGAGTCCTCGGTCATCCGGTGGTCGAACGAGATCCCCGCCAGGTTGACCATGTTGTTGACGACGCTCGTGGCGATGATCTCGCGGCGCAGTCGGTGCGAACGGATCGCGTCGGGGAAGCGCTCGCCGAGCTCGACCGGGAAGTACTCCATCAGATCGCGTTCGAGCGCTGGTTCGTCGGGGAGGTCCGAGTCGAGCATCTCGGTGACGTTGGCGTTCTTCGTGTAGGCGATCATCACGGCGAACTCCGGGGCGCGCAGACCGCTGCCGGCACTCTGGCGTTCGGCGATCTGCTTGTCGGATGGCAGGAACTCGAGGTGGCGATCGAGATACCCTTCGGCCTCCAACGTGTCGAGGTAGCGCGCGTGCACGTTGACCATCGAGAGCGACTGCGTTCGCGCGATCATCAATGCCAAGGTCTGGGCTCGGTTGTCGTCGAGCACCAATCGGGCGACCTCGTCGGTCATCTCGACGAGCAGGTCGTTGCGCTGCTGCACGGTGAGCTCGCCGTCGCTCACCAACTGGTCGAGCAGAATCTTGATGTTGACCTCGTGGTCGCTGCAGTCGACCCCGGCCGAGTTGTCGATCGCGTCGGTGTAGATCAGCCCACCGTTGATCGCGTACTCGACACGGGCCAACTGGGTGAGGCCGAGGTTGCCGCCTTCGCCGACGATGCGGGCACGAAGCTCGGAGCCGTTCACGCGCAGTGAATCGTTCGCCCGATCGCCGACATTGGCATGGGTCTCCGTCGACGACTTCACGTACGTGCCGATCCCGCCGTTCCACAGCAGATCGACCGGCGCCCGCAGGATCGCCGAGATCAGATCGTCGGGGCGCATCTCGCTCACCGACGCATCGAGTCCGAGGACATCGCGCACCGCGGAAGTGATCGTGATCGCCTTGAGCTGACGCGAGTACACCCCGCCGCCAGCGGAGATCAGCCGGCTGTGGTAGTCGGCCCAACTCGAACGGGGCAGTTCGAACAGGCGTTGGCGTTCGGCGTGAGCGGTCTTCGGGTCGGGGTTCGGGTCGAGGAACACGTGGCGGTGATCGAACGCGGCGACCAATCTGATGTGCTGCGACAGCAGCATGCCGTTGCCGAACACGTCGCCCGACATGTCGCCGACACCGACCACGGTGAGCTCGTCGGTGTCGGCGTCCTTGCCGAGCACGCGTGCGTGACGGCGAACGCTCTCCCATGCGCCGCGCGCTGTGATGCCCATTGCCTTGTGGTCGTAGCCGTGGCTGCCTCCCGACGCGAACGCGTCACCGAGCCAGAAGTCGTACTCGGCCGCGATGTCGTTGGCGATGTCGCTGAAGGTGGCGGTGCCCTTGTCGGCCGCCACGACGAGGTACGGGTCGTCGGTGTCGTAGATGACCACGTCGGGTGGATGCACGACGCGGTCACCAGCGACGTTGTCGGTGACGTCGAGCAGACTTCGAACGAACCGTCGATAGCGATCGACGCCTTCGGCTCGCACGGCATCGCGGTCAGCCGGGTCGGCGGACGACGACTTGATCACGAAACCGCCCTTCGCCCCGGTGGGCACGATGACGGCGTTCTTCACCATCTGCGCCTTGACCAACCCGAGCACCTCGGTGCGGAAATCTTCGGGACGATCGCTCCATCTCAGCCCGCCACGAGCGATGCGACCGCCACGGAGGTGCACGCCCTCCACGAACGGCGAGCACACGAAGATCTCGAACTCGGGCCGCGGTTCGGGAAGGAAACCGACATCGTGCGGGCGCAACTTGACCGAGATCTCCGGCCGTCCGACGAACGCGTTGGTCCGATCGGTTGCATCGATCAGCGTGAGAAAGGCACGGCAGATCCGGTCGTCGTCGAGCGACGGGATCGCATCGAGCAGTTGGTGCAGGTCGGCTCGGCACCGTTCGACGGCCGCCGACCGGTCGTTCGGGGCGGCGATGTCCGCCCGCCGAGGGTCGAACTTGGTGTCGAACAACTCGACGAGCCCACGAGCGATCTCGGGGTGACGCACGATCGCCTCTTCGACGTAGTGCGCGCCGAACGGGATCGACGCCTGACGCAGATACCGCTTGTACAGCCGCAGCGTGGCGATCTGGCGTCGGTCGAGCCCTGCCGACAACACCAGACGGTTGAGGCCATCGGCTTCGAGCGCGCCGGTCATCAGGTCGATGAAGGCCAACTGCACTTCAGCGTGTTGTTCTTCGGTGATCGTTCGCGCAGACATCTCCACACCGATGTCGTTGAGATGGACAGTGGCGGAGGGGCCCACGAAGACCGACGGATGTTCGTCGAGCGGAGGGAGCCCGAGATACTCGAGCGTCGGGACCAGTTCGGCAATCGTGGTGGGCCGATCGCGCAGGAACACACGGAAGCGCCATTCGCCATCGACCGCGTCGACGCAACGACCGAACGACGTGGTGATGTAGTTGGACGCCGACAGCATCGCCTCGACGTTCACGAGGTCACCAACAGCGGCCTCGGGCCGAACCCGCGCCACGTAGTCGGCGGGCACGGTCGGAGCGACGATCGACCACACGCGACGGCCTTCGACCTCGCCGAGCTCATCGACCAAGGCGTCGTTCGCCCGTTCGGCCCACGTGCGCGAAGCCAAGTCGATCGATGCCACCAACCGGCTCGTGTCGGCCAGGGTGCCGGAGCGGACCGTCATCGAGATGCGAGCGAGCGAACTCTTGCCCACCAGCGTCTCGAGGTCGCGGATCTCGCCACCGTAGTACTCCGAGACCAGCGCCGCCACGAGTTCCGGCAGCGTGGCGATGAACCGCGACTGCGGCACGTAGGCGAGCACGGTGGTCCACGGACCGACCGGTTCGGTGACGTCGAAGACTCGAACGAGGCGACGCTCCTGCAGACCGCTGATCGCGGCCACGAGCTCGGTCAACTCGTCGACGCCGGTCTCGAAGACCACATCGCGCGGCAACGTCTCGATCACGTTGCGCACCGCCCTGCCGGTATGGCTCTCGACCGCAGCACCGACCCGAGCCACGACCTGGTCGGCCCGCTCGCGAATGACAGGAACCGCGAACACGCTCTGTCGATACGCGGCGCTGCCGAGGAGGCCGACGAAACGGACCTCACTGTCAGGGCCGTCGGGGCTGTCGGGGTTGTCGATTCGGACCGCGATCGAGGTCATCCGAGCCGGGCGATGCACGGTGGCGACCGCTTCGGTCCGTGCGATCACGACCGGCTCGTCGCTGTCGTGTGCCGGCGGGTCGATCCGCTCGGGATCGAGCCGGCCCGTTCGGTACTCGCCGAGGAGGCTGTCGGGCCGAACGCGCAGGCCGTCGGGAGCCCGGTCGTAGATCGCCGAACCGAGGAACACGAAGTTCTCGTGGCTGAGCCAGTCCAGTAGCGAATCGTCGCCGGCAACGCCTCGAAGACGGTCGCGCATCGGTGCGAAGTCGTGGACGACCGACCGCACACCGTCGATCGCGGCGCGCACCTCTGATTCGAGTTGCTCGCGCAGGTCGGATGGGCACCGGTCGAGTTCGATCAGCGTCCATGCCTCGACTCGGCCGCCGGGCGCGTCCACATCGGTGAGCTCGTGTCGGTCGTTGCGGGCAACTTTCAGCATCGGGTGGACGAGCAGGTGGATCCCGAGGCCATGACGGTCGAGGACCATGCGCACCGTGTCGACCAGAAAAGGCCCGTCGTCGGTGACGAACATCAAGATCGTTCGCTCGGTCTCCCAACCGTCGCGTTCGAGGTCCGGCGACAGCACCTCCACCAGCGTCTCGCCGCCATGTCGCACCCGACCGAGCTCGAGATGCGCAACCGCTGCGGCATAGGCGGCATTGCGGCGCCGTCGATCGGCGTCGTCGCTCGGAACGTCTCGGTAGTACACACCGAGGAACGACTGGAGCAAGGCGTCGTTGGGGCGACGCGTACGAGCGATCTCGCGGAGATCGTCGATGATGTCTGCCACGTCGTTGTGAGCACTCATGCTGTGATGGTCCGAGATCGAGCGAACCGCGCCTCACGGTAGTCGTACCCGCGCCAGGACATGGGGATCGAACACGTCTGGGCGCATCCCGGTCGGGCACAGCTAACGTTCAGCGGGATGACCCGCCCTGACCTCTCGCCCGAGGACGTGCCCCGTCCTGAGCTGCACAGCGGTCACCGACCGGTGTCAGGCGGCCTCGCCCGAGCGGCGGTGTTCGGCATCAACGACGGTCTGGTGTCCAACGTGTCACTGATGCTCGGGTTCGCCGCATCGGGCGTCGACTCGTCGGTGGTGCGACTCGCCGGGCTCGCAGGAGCGATCGCCGGCGGCATCTCGATGGCTGCCGGCGAATGGATCAGCGTGTCGGCCCAGAACGAACTGATCCAGCGTGAGGTGGCCGTCGAGCGCCGCGAACTGACCAGCAACGCGGTCGCTGAAACCGAAGAGCTCGCGGCGATGTACGAAGACCACGGCATCTCACCCGACACCGCCCGAGCTGCCGCTGCCGACGTGATGGCCTCGCCCGAGATGGCACTGCGGGTGCACACCCGTGAGGAACTCGGCGTCGACCCACACGACCTGCCGTCGGCGTTCAAGGCAGCGGCGGTCTCGCTCGCGTGTTTCCTGTTCGGTGCGCTGTTGCCGGTGATCCCGTGGTTCACCGGTGCCTCCGGATTCGCTCCCGCCGCCATCACGGTGTCGATCGGCGTGGTCGCTGCCGCCTTCGTCGGGGCTGCGATCGGGCGATTCGCCGAACGGTCGATCCCGAAATCGATCGTGCGGCAAGTCGTGATCGTGCTGGTGGCGTGTGCGGTCACATACAGCATCGGAGAGTTGGTGGGTGTCAATGTCTGACGATCAGCACCAGGGGTCCACCCAACGCAACGTGCTGGGCACCGAGCTCAAGCCGTGCTCGTACGACCCGATGACCGGTTACTACCGCACGGGTTGCTGCGAGAATCGCGGTGACGACCCCGGCATGCACACCGTGTGTTGTCGGCTCACCGACGACTTCCTCGAGTACTCGAAGTCGCAGGGCAACGACCTGAGCACACCGATGCCGCAGTACGGCTTCGCCGGGCTGTCGGCGGGAGACCAGTGGTGCGTGTGCGCCGCCCGCTGGAAAGAGGCGTTCGACGCCGGCCGTGCGTGTGCGGTCATCCTGGAATCGACCCACATGTCGACGCTCGAATACATCGACCTCGCCGACCTCCGCTCCCACGCCATCACAGCCTGACGCCCTGGCTGTGGGCACCGGGTCGACCGACGATCATTCGCCGTTGCCCGGCTGGCTGGCGACCGCGCTGGTGGTCGGCACGTCCGCAGCGATCCTGGTGCTCGAGATCCTCGCTGCGCGGCTGCTCGCCCCCTACGTCGGCGTGAGCCTCGAGACCTACACGGCGATCATCGGCACGGTGCTGGTGGGTATCGCCGTCGGGGCCTGGCTCGGTGGGGTGGCCGCCGACCGGGTCGATCCGCGCCGGCTGATCCCCGTACTCCTGGTCACCGGCGGAGCGCTCGCCATCGCGACCGTGCCGATCGTGCAGGCGCTCGGAAGTGCGGGTGGAGCGGCGAGCATCGGCGGCACCCTGGCGCTCGCCGCCATCGGCTTCCTACCATCGGCCACCGTGCTCAGCGCCGTCCCCCCTTCGGTGGTCAAGTTGCAGCTGCGCGACCTCGACGACACCGGCGCAACCGTCGGCCGACTGTCGGCCTACGGCACAGCGGGTGCGATCGTCGCCACGTTCCTCACCGGTTTCGTGCTGGTCGCCGTCGCCGCGGTGACCACGATCATCATCTCCGTCGGGGTGGTGCTCGTCGTCAGCGGCCTCGCGCTGTGGATCACCTTGCCTCCCATCGTGCGCCGGTCGGCGCGCACGGACATCACCTCGGCGTCTGCGTTCGCCGGGATCGGCCTCCTCGCGGCCGTCGCCATCGGCAGCCCCTGCGACAGCGAGACCACCTACTACTGCGTCACGATCGAGGCCGACGCCGACCGTGCCAGCGGACGGGTGCTCGTGCTCGACGATCTGCGCCACAGCTACGTCGACCTCGACGACCCGACGTATCTCGACTTCTGGTACACCCGCCGCTTTGCGGATGTCGTCGAGGGGCACGCGTCCGACGACGGGCTCGACGTGATCCACATCGGCGGTGGCGCGCTCACGGTGCCGACATGGGTGCAGACCACCCGCCCGGGCAGCGAGCAGCTCGTGTTCGAGATCGACGGCGAACTCATCGATCTGGTCGTCGACGAGTTCGACCGGTCGACCGGTCCGGGCACCGGCGTCGAGGTGACCGCCGGTGATGCACGTCAGTCGTTGCGCGACGTGCATGACGACAGCGTCGACGTGGTGATCGGTGACGCGTTCGGCAGCCGAGCGGTGCCGTGGCACCTTGCCACCCAGGAGTTCGTAGCCGAGGTCGAGCGGGTGCTGCGCCCGGGAGGGTTGTACGCATTGAACGTGATCGACGGCGCCCAACTGTCGTTCCTGCGTGCCGAGACGGCAACGATCGCATCGGTGTTCCCGAACGTCCAGGTGGTGCTGAGCGCGAGTACGGCCGATGGCCGGATCGGCAATGCGGTGATCGTCGCTTCCGACCGACCGATCGACGCGGAGCGGCTCGATCCCGAGGACGGCCGACTCGTCGACGACATCGACACGTTCGTCGACGGGGCGGCGGTGCTCACCGACGACTTCGCTCCGGTCGACCAACTCCTGACCGGCGCGAGCTGAACGGATTCGTCCGTGTACCGGGGTGCGCGAAGCCGTCGGCGGCGCGACACTGAGATCGTGCCAACCAAGACCATGTCCCTCGGAGCTGCGCTGATCGTTTTCGGTGTGATCGTCACGATCGCATCGGGTTCGGGGAGCGCGACCTCACTCATCCCGGCGTTCATCGGCGTGGTGTTCGTCGTGCTGGGCCTCGTCGCTCGGGCCAAGCCCGATCTCAACCATCACCTGATGCACGCATCAGCTGCCCTGGCGCTGCTGGCGGTCGTGTCGAGTCTCGGCTCTGCGATCGGCCGAGGCGCCGAAGGCTGGGCCCTCTTTGCTCAGGTCGGAACGATCGTGCTGTGCGCTGCCTACCTGGTGTTCGCCGTGCAGTCGTTCCGCCAGGCGCGGCTCGCTCGCACCACCGCCTGAGCCCGAAGTTGGCGCACCAACCGGGGTGAGTCGAGCGCCCGTGGTGGCCATCACTCCGGGGCGCCCCGATACCGTCGCACCGTGCAACGACCCACGCCGCTTCGAACTCCCGCCGTTGCCGTGTTCACCGTCGCTCTCGCGTTGCTTGCCGGCGCCTGCGGGTCCGACGCCGTCACGACCGGCGACTCGCGAGCACCCGCCACCACCATCGCCGCTGCGGACGCACCCTCGACGAGCGCATCGACCACCACCAGCTCGTCGACCAGCAGCAGCTCGACGACGCCCACCAGCGCGACCACGACCACCACCACCACCACCACCACCACCTCGACCGTCGCGATGCCGGCCACCGTTGGCCCGCTCGATCTGAGCGCCGACCGGATCGGACTGGGGTTCTCCGCCGGCGGCCGCCCGATCGTCGCCGAGCAATCCGGCACGCCCGGTGGGCGCCGCGTGCTGGTGATCGGCGTGATCCACGGCGACGAGGATGCCGGGGTGGCGATCGTCGACGAACTCCGAGCCGAGCCGGTGCCCGACGGTGTCGAGTTGTGGATCGTCGAGTCGATGAACCCCGACGGCCTGACCAACCAGGTCCGCTCGAACGACAACGGCGTCGACCTCAACCGGAACTTCCCGTACAAATGGGGCCCGATCGGCGTGCTCGGCGACTCGCAGTACGCGGGCACCGGCCCCGCGAGCGAACCCGAGACGCAGGCGATGATCAACTTCATGGCCCAGCTCCGACCCGACATCACGATCTGGTACCACCAGGACCTGTTCGTGATCAACCCGTCGGAGGGACGCGATGGCCGGGTTCGTGCGCGCTACGCAGAACTGACTGGTCTCCCGATGGGTGAGATCACCGGTGGCACGTACACCGGCATCGCGGCCACCTGGGCCCGCAACGAGTTCCGACCCGACGACGGCGTGGCGTTCATCGTGGAGCTCGGTCCCACACTGTCGCCCATCGAGGCGATCATCCACGCCGACGCCGTACGCACCGTCGCCACCGAAGGCTGAAGATCTCGATCGGGGTCAGACCCCGATCGAGACGGTCAGCTGAGCCAGGCGAGGATGGCCGCGACGACGTCCTCACCGCGGTCGTCCTGCAGGAAGTGACCGCCGGGTTCGAACGTCTGGTGTGGCTGGCCATCAGCACCAGGGATGCGATCGACGAAGCTCGGCTGCAGGTGCCCGAGCACGAAGTCACCCGGTGTCCACAGCGTGAGCACGGGCTCGGCCCACTGCTCCCACACCGCCCACGCAGCCTGGTTCGCTGGCACGGCCGGATCGTCGGGTGCGATCGGCACGAGCAACGGGAACTCGCGTGCGCCCGCCATGTAGGTCTCGTCAGGGAACGGCGCCCGGTAGGCGTCCTTCTCGGCCTCGGTCAGGTCGCGAGCCTGGCAGCTCATATCGAGCAACGCACCGCAGTCCATCGTTTCCATGTCTTGCGACATCTGCCGCCACATCATGAAACCGTCGCCCATCGGCTCGCCGGCCGGCAGTGCGGTATTGCCGATGACCACCCGGTCGAACCAGTCGGGCTGTTCGGCGATCATCCGCAGCCCGAGCAGACCGCCCCAGTCATGTACGAACACGTGTAAGCCGCCGGCCGGACGGTCGAGCCCGCCCACGAACCCCGTGAGCCACGCGACGTGATTCGCGTAGGTGTAGCTCGCACGGTCGGTCGGCTTGTCGGAGCGCCCGAACCCGATCAGATCGGGAGCGACGATTCGGTAGCCAGCTTCCACGAGCGGTGGGATCATGCGCCGGTACAGGTAGCTCCAGGTCGGCTCGCCGTGCAGCAGCAGGAATGTGCCGGCCTCGCCGGAGCCCTCGTCGACGTAGCCCATTCGGAGCCCCTCGACCTCGGTGTACTTCGGTTCGTACGGGAAGTCCGCCAGGTCGGCGAACCGTTCGTCAGGGGTACGCACGAAGTCGACGGTCATGTCGCCATTCTCCCACGAACCTGCACCTCCTGGTGTCTGACACCACGAGTCACAGGTTCAAGATGACGGCTTCGTCGGGGGCGAGCGCAGCGCCGGACGCTCGACGATCTCGGGCGGTCGACAGCAGCACGGCGGCGTCGGCGAGATCGGTCGGCCATGGCGCTGCGGCGTCGCTGAGGTTGACGATCACCACCACCCGTTCGTCGGCGAGCCGGCGCTCGAACCGGATCACGTCACCGTCAGCATCATCGTCATCAGCACCATCGCCATCGTCGAGTGGGGCGAACTCGATCGAGCCGTGCCGCAACACCGCGTGCTGGTGGCGTAGCGCCAGCAGCGCGCGGTACAGCGAGTGCATCGACGCGGGATCGCCGACCTGCACCTCGGCGGCATGGGTGGTGGCGTTCGACGGGAACGGCAGCCATGGCCGTTCGGGCCAGCCGTGGCCGGTTTCGTCGTCGCCGTCTGCGGTCCACGGGATCGGGGCACGGCAGCCGTCACGACCGTCCGGATCGACCACGCGTTCGGGTGGCACCACGCCGTCTTCCAGGCCGAGTTCCTCGCCCGCGTACAGGAACGGCGTGCCCCGGATGGTGAGGGCCAGCACGGCCGCTGCTCTGGCTCGGGCTTCGGTGCCGTACCGGGTGCGGTGCCGTACCCGATCGTGGTTCGACAGTACGAACGTCGGCCACCCGGGCTCGGCGAAGTCGGCCTCCATCTCCACCAGCGCACCCTGCATCCGGTCGGCCTCCCACGGGGTATGGAGGGGACGGAAATCGAACGACAGGTGGAGCTCGGGCGCTCCGCCGTCGATGTCACCGAGGTACGAGGCACTCTGGCCCGCCTGCAACAGGTATACCTCGCCCACCATCATCGGCTGGTGCTCGTAGCTGTCGAGCAGCGTGCGGATACGGCGCAGCAGTTCGTGGCCGAACGGCCGGTCGGTGGCGAGCAGCGGCATCGTCACGAGATGGTCGGGAAGGTCGTCGACGTCGGTGCCCTTGCCGATCAGGTTGACGACATCGGCACGGAATCCGTCGACGCCCCGGTCGAGCCAGTACCGCAGCGAGTCGTTCAGGGCCGCTTCGACGTCGGGGTTCGCCCAGTTGAGGTCGGGCTGTTCCGCGAGGAACACATGGAGGTACGACTGGTCGGTCGCATCGTCGTGCGTCCAGGCCGGCACGCCTTTGAACAGCGACATCCAATTGGTCGGCGGCGATCCGTCGGACCGACGGTCGCGCCAGACGTACCAGTCGCGCTTCGGGTTGTCGCGAGACGACCGCGACTCGACGAACCACGGGTGGTCACTGGAGCTGTGGTTCGGCACCCAGTCGAGCAGCAGTCGCATGCCCCGCCGATGCACACCAGTGATCAGGTCGTCGAAGTCGGCGTCGGTGCCGAACACCGGATCGATGCCGCAGTAGTCGGCGACGTCATAACCGAAATCGCGCATGGGCGAGGTGAAGATCGGCGACAGCCACAGTGCATCGACACCGAGGTCGGCGAGGTAGTCGAGCTTGGCCGTGACGCCGGCGAGATCGCCGACGCCGTCACCGTTCGAGTCGGCGAACGACCGTGGGTAGATCTGATACACGACCGCGTCGCGCCACCACGGCGTCATGGGGCTGACACCCAACGGGTTGGTCATCCGACGCCGACCAACGGATTGATCTCGCTCGCCGCGAGTTCGCCGGGTTCGGTGTTGCGCAGCCAGATCAGCCGGTCGAGTCTCTGGCCATCGTTGGTCGGCTCGACGACCCGGGCACCGTCGGCGAACCAGATCACCGTCATCACTTCGCGATCACTGTCGGTGACGTTCGGGTTCGCCCGGTGCAGTGTCCAGCCCATGTGGAAGCTGGCATCACCGGCTCGCATCGGCCCCGTCGACTTGCGCGCGATGTCGGCGTCGGCGAGATGGCGGTCGTAGAACGCGTCGGCCTCGTCCGAGATCGCTTGGTCGCCGATCGGACCTCGATGGGTGCCGGCGGCGAATTCGAGGTCGCCCATCGCCGGTTCGATGTCGTGCAGCGGCAACCACATGGTGATCGTGCGGTCGGTGTCGAGCGGCCAGTACCACTGGTCCTGATGCCATGGCGTGTGCCCGCCGCCGGCAACCTTGTAGAGCGCCTGGTCGTGATACACCCGGACGGCATCCACACCGAGCAGCGACGCGGCCGTGCGAGCGAGTTCGGGGTGCAGCGTGACCTCTCGCACGGCGGGGTCGGACTGCCACAGGTTCAGGAACTGGTCGAACGCTGCCTGATAGGTCTCGTTGCCCGGAGGCAGTTCCACCTTGAACGCCGTCGGCAGCGCGCCGTTGACGATCTGGCGGAACCGGGCCACCTCGGTAGCGGCGAGCAGACCTCGAACCACCACCTGGCCGTCACGATCGAGTTCCGCCCGTTCCTCGCTCAGGTCTCTCGTCCCCATCCGTAGAGTCTGCCCGATCACCCACGCGCACACCACCCCGAAATGGTGCGCCAGCGTTGCGCTCAGCGCGACACGCGCGAGATTTTTCGGGTTCTTGGCGGGCCGGGTGGGCGGGCCGGGTGGGCCAGGATGGCGAGTCAGACGAAGCGGGCGAAGACGTCGAGGGGTTCGCGGTCGGTGGTGAGCGCGTTGATCGGGGCGGCGAGGTCGGCGTGGCCGAGGGCGACGCCGCAGAAGATGCGTTCCTCCTCGGGGGCGCCGACGAACTCGGTGACGGCGTTCTCGTACACGGCCCACGCTTCCTGAGGGCAGGTATCGAGACCCGCCTCCTGGGCGAGCAGCATGAAGGTCTGGAGGAACATGCCGAGATCCGACCACTGGGGCGGCCCCATGATCCGGTCGACGAAGCAGAAGACCGCCGCCGGCGCACCGAAGAACTCGAGGTTCTTCGCGAACTGACCCAGCCGCCCGGCCTTGTCGTCACGTTCGATGCCGAGCGTGGTGTACATGTCCTCGCCCACCTTGAATCGCGAGCTGCGATATGGCTCGTGCAGCGGCGAGGGATAGATGTCGTACGCGGTCGGCTCGATCGGCCGGTCGGCGAGGAACTCGCGGAAGCGTGTCATCGAGTCGCCGTTGACGACGTAGATGCGCCACGGCTGGACGTTGCCGCCCGACGGCGCTCGCGACGCGGTGGTCAACAACTGGGCGATCACGTCGTCGGCGACGGGGTCGGGCAGGAAGGCCCGGACGGACT
>Ga0335398_10005166_pt1 | contig 17485 bp, 21 predicted proteins | sample BON03_FD_205742 | JGI IMG/M metagenome (GOLD analysis project Ga0335398, IMG submission 205742) | Freshwater microbial communities from Lake Bonney liftoff mats and glacier meltwater in Antarctica - BON-03 (spades assembly) (version 2) | ecosystem: Environmental > Aquatic > Freshwater > Ice >... | reverse complement strand
AGATCGTGCAACTGCGCCAGTACGGCTCGGGCGTGCCCGGCGTGCCCGGCGTGCTGGGCGATGTCGACGCCGTCGATGGCAACGCACAACGCGCTCGGTGCCACACCATGTCGCCCCAACGTGCTGACGACCCGATCGACGAACCCCCTCTTGCAGAGCACGGCGCCGGTGATGTCCACGATGACGAACTCGCATCGTGGATTCGCTGTCGCCAACGTTGCCGACAGGTGTCTCGCCGCTCGGTCGATCACGCGATCGACGAGCTGGGCGGCGACGTCGTCGCCGTCGGCGGTCCGACAGACCGAGACCACGTCGATCGGTCCGTGTAGGTCGTGGCGCCAGTGGACAGTTGACTGGGCCGCCATCACGCGTTGGTCATCGGTGGCGATGATTGGTTCGAAGTCGACGACGAGTCGATCCTCGTCGATGGCGGCGACGAGGCCGATCTCGATGTCGTGGCGAGCTGCGAGGCGCCGTTGCATCTGTTCGTCGTCGTACGCGACTCCGCCACCGTGTTCGGACTTGGCTCGGTACATCGCCTGGTCGGCACGACCGATCAACGTCGTCGGATCGGTGTTCGCCATGTCGGCAAGAGCGACTCCGACGCTCACGGTCACCGTGATCGTGGCCGTGAGCGCGACCGTGTCGCCGTCGACATCGATCGGTGCGCCGCACGCTGCGACGATGCGCCGGGTGAGGCGATCGACGTCGTCCTGGTTGGCGAGGTCCTCGCACACGACGGCGAACTCGTCGCCACCGAGCCGGCCGACGGTGTCGTACGGTCGAGCCTGCGATCGCAGCCGGTCGGCCATCGTGATCAGCACGGCGTCGCCAACGGCATGCCCGTGTGCGTCGTTGACATCCTTGAACCGGTCGAGGTCGATGAACAACACCGCCAGCGAGCCCGAGTGACGATCGAGACGACTGATCCCGTGTTCGAGGCGGGTCTCGATCAGCAGACGATTCGCGCAGCCGGTGAGCGGGTCGTGTAGTGCCTGGATCTCCAGCTCGTGTTGGCGCTCAGGAGGCCGTCGATGACCTCCACCAATCGATGAACTTCGGTCTGGTCGTTCAAGGCGAGCATCACGTCATCCTGACGTCCGGTCGACACGAGCGTTGCCCGCACAGACACCGATCGCAGGAGGCCGGCACGGTGCACGTCCATCGCGGTGCTCCACGTCGAACCCGTCTCGAGGACATCGACCAAGCTCGGCAGCTGGTCGTGGATTTTGGGGAGAATTGCGCCAGTCGGTCGCCGACCACGTCGTTGTTGCTCACTCCAACGGTCGTTTCGAGGACCTGGTTGGCGAGCACGCACACGAAGTCGACGACGCCACCGTCAGGGTTGCGCACCGGACGCAGGAGCACGAACGCGTCCGGGCACATCGAGAGCACCGCCGACACGACGTCGGGCGTGCCGCCGCCAAAGTGGTGTCGGGGTCCCCTGTCCGACTCGGACAACATCATGCTCGCTGTGCACCCCATCACTCAGCGCGCCAATCGGTCCAGTGCGTCACGAGGAACGAGTCTGCGGTGTGGGTGGGAGTCGGCGCCGTCGGGGCGTTCGTCGTCGGCGTGTTCGTCAAGGGCGACGAGACCAGCGTCGGCCAAGTGTTGGCGATCGGTACGCTGATCGCCTCCATCATCGCGGTGAAATCCACTGCCGCCCGAGAAACAGGGATTGGTCGGCCCCGGCCATGGGTAGCACTGCAGCCGACGGAGTCGGCTCGTGTCATGTCGGCACGACTGGACCTGCGATTGATTCGTGGTAATTGTCAGCCGTTCGTACCAGAAGGAGCCTCATGTCCCGACCCCGCCGGCTGTCTTCCATCCAGCAGTCCCAGAAGTTGCCGCGCCCGGGCACATCAGGTTGGAGTCGCCGCGAGGTCCTCGGCCTGTTCGGTGGGGTGGGTGCCACGGCGTTCGTGGCGGGATGTGGAGGATTCGGAGGCTCCGGCGACGATGCCGTCGAAGGCCAAATCACCTTCACCACCTGGGGCACCGATGCCGAACTGGAAGGCTTCGAACGAACCATCGCCGGCTGGTCCGATGCGAACCCCGGAGCGTCGGTGCGTCTCAACGCCGTGCCGTTCGCCCAGATGTTCGAGAACATCGACGCCCAACTCCAATCGAACACCGCACCCGACATCTTTCGCGTCGACTACGACAACCTCGGCACGTACGCCGGTCGAGGGCAGCTGCTCGACATGAGTAGCTTCTTCGACGACGCGTTCGGCGAACGCTTCAGCGAGGCGATGTGGCAGGCGGTGAAGTTCGACGGGAACCCGTACGGCGTGCCGCACCACACCGACACATCCCTCATCTTGTACAACACCCGGATGATGACCGAGGCCGGCATCACCGACATCCCCACCACGCTCGACACCGCGTGGTCGTGGGACGAGTTCGAGGACGTGGCCGCAACACTGCGCGGCCAGTTGCCCGACGACCAGTACCCGTTCGCCTATAACTGGCAGGCCAGCGGTGTCACCCGCTGGTTGAGCTGGCTGTTCCAGTCCGACGGCCGCTTCCTCGCCGAGGATCTGGTCACCCCGGCGATCGACTCCGACGCCGGCCGCGCTGCGGTCGACTTCACCAAGAGCTTCTTCGACAAGCAGTTCGTCCCGCCGAACAGTTCCACGAAGGCCACGACGTTCGCCAACGAGTTCTGGTACGCCGAGACCACGGCAATGACCTTCGCCGGTGCGTTCCTGCTCCCCGACGCCAACGAGGTGCTCGACTGGGAGTGGGGTGCCACCTACTCGCCGCAGAACGTGCGCGGCGGCGGCGACCTGGGCGGCAACGCGCTGGTCGCCACGGCGAACACCGAGCAGGGAGAACTCGCAGCGAGCTTCCTGCGATACGCGACCGAGCAGGAGCCGATGCGCGACTTCTGCGCGGCGTCGAGCCTGCTGCCGACACGCCGCGACCTCATCGAGTCGGGCATCGACCTGCAGGCGCGACCCGAGCTCGGCCGCTTCTTCCTCGAACAGGCCACCACGGTGCAGCCGAGCGACGCCGAGCAGATTGCGTCGGCGTCGATGGCCGAGATCAACCTGGTGCTGAGCGATGAACTCGAGCAGGCATTCGTCGGCGGACAGAGCACCGACGACACGCTCGCGAACATCGCCGCCGGGATCGCCGAGGCAACGGAGCGGTGACCGACACGGCGGTGGCACCGCCTCATGGTGGTGCAGCCGCAACCGAGGTCGCCGACGCTCCGCGAGCGTCGAATGGCAAGCGACCGCGAGAGCGCTCGCGACGTTCGCTGAACGAGACGATCGCCGCGTATTCGTTCTTCGGGCCGAACCTGGTGGTGATCGGGATGTTCCTGTTGGTGCCCGTGGTGTGGGCGATCGTGATCAGCCTGCAGACCACTGACGGGTTCGGTAGCGGCGAGTTCGTCGGGGCCGAGAACTACCAGACGCTCGTGAACGACGCCGATTTCTGGCGGGCCACGTTCAACACCGTGTTGTTCACGGCGATCATCGTGCCGGTGAGTCTCGCGATCGGGCTCGGGCTGGCCGTGCTACTCAACTCGGTGCTGCCGGCGCGACCGGTGTTACGCACGATCATCATCGTGCCGATGGTGATCTCGGGTGTGGCCACCGGGCTGATGGGCGAGATGGTGTTCGACCAGAACACCGGCATCGTGAACCGATTCCTCGAAGCAGTCGGAGTGGGCGCGGTGTCGTGGCAATCCGAAGGCGGACCCGCGTTCGCCACGGTCGTGCTGGTCACGCTGTGGTGGCGCATCGGGTTCAACATGGTGATCTACCTCGCCGGCCTGCAGTCGATCGGGCCGCATCTGTACGAGGCGGCGCGCATCGACGGTGCGGGGGCGTGGGCGCAGTTCCGCAACATCACGGTGCCGATGCTGGGCCCCTCGACGTTCTTCCTGCTGATCATGAACGTCATCTACTCGCTGAAGGTGTTCGACATCGTGTACGTCCTCACCGGGGGAGGGCCTGGCAACTCCACGTCGGTGCTGGTCACCTACGCGTACGAGACCGGCTTCGTGGTTCGCAACCAGGGCTACGCCGCGGCGATCGGCATCGTGCTGCTGGTGCTCACGCTGCTCTTCACCGCTGCGCAGTGGAAACTGTCGCGAACCCGGGACCTGGTGGAATGATGTGCCGCCCGTGAGGTGCCGCTCATGAGGTGCCGCCCATGACCATGTCGCGCCGAGGATCCTGGTACAAGACCCGGGTCACGATCGCAGTGGCTTCGTGCGCGGTGATGCTGTTTCCCCTCTACTGGATGGTGGCGGTGAGCTTCACCTCGTCGCGAGAGGTGCGATCGAGGTCGCTTCGTCTGTGGCCGTCGGATCCGACACTCGACAACTTCCAGCGGGTGTTCGACCGGTTCCCGGTGTGGACCTGGTTCGGCAACTCGGTCGCGATTGCCGTGGTCGTCACCCTGATCACCGTCTCCTTCAACCTGATGGCGGGCTACGCGTTTGCACATCTGCGTTTCCGCGGAAGCGGTGTGTTCTTCATCGTGCTGTTGTCGACGATGATGCTGCCGGTGCAGGTGATCATGGTGCCGCAGTTCGAGCTGGTCACGCGCCTCGGCATCTACGGCACGTACTGGGGGGTGATCTTGCCGACGGCAGCATCGGCGTTCGGGATCTTCCTCGCCCGCCAGTTCATCATCGGCATTCCCCGCGAACTCATCGAAGCGGCCCGCATCGACGGCGCCGGACACCTCCGGGTGTTCGTCAGCATCGTGCTGCCCATGTGCAAACCGTTGATCGCCGTGCTCACGTTGCTCACGGTGCTATCGACGTGGAACGACTTCGCGTGGCCGTTGATCGCGTTGAAGGAGAACGATCTGTTCACCCTGCCGATCGGCCTGCTGTACCTGCAGGGCGAGTTCGGCGCCGACTACGGCGGCATCATGGCCTTCGCGCTGATCTCGGTACTGCCGATGGTGGTGTTGTTCCTGGCGTTCCAGCGCTACTTCGTGCAGGGCTTCTCCCGCAGCGGCATCCGGTAGGCGCGCTGCCAGCAGAGCTGGACCACGCCTCGCTGAAAGTGGTCCGCGGCCTTGTCAATAGATCTTCTGGAATGCATACTGTGGCGTGTCCGATCTGGAAGTACATGATCTCGGTGACGGGTCGATCGTCGTCGTCGGCGAAGTCGACGCCCACAGTGTCGCGCTGCTCGCCGACATCCTCGCGCCGCAGCAGCACGATGTCGTCCGCGTCCGGCTGACGAAGTGCAGTTTCATGGATTCGAGCGGATTGCGAGCGTTGCTCGTCGCCCACGCTGACGCCGCAACTCGAGGCGCCCGGCTGGTGGTGGTCGAGCCGAGCGACTCGGTCCATCGACTCTTCACGATCTCTGGAGTGCTCGACCACCTCTCGATCGAGCAGTCTGGTCAATAGCGCAGCGGTCTCGGGCTGCGCTTCGCGATGACGAGTGCTGTGTGGATGTGTACCTCAGCGGGTAGAGCCGACGAACTACGATGAAGTGGGTGGATTGCGGGCGATGACGGAAGAGGAATTCCAGCAACGAAAACCGATGACGTCGGTGACCACGTTGTGGTCGAGCGTCGTCGAGTCCGACGCAGCGCTGTCCGAAGCCCGCCACGAGGCGTCTGCTGCATTGCAACTCGCCGGATGCGCCCGTCCGCTCATCGACGATGTCAATCTGATCATCACCGAACTCGCCGTCAACGCCCTCACGCACGGTGGTGCCCGGCAGGTCAGCGTCGACGTCGGCTTGGATGCTGCGGGTCAACTGCTCATCCTCAATCTCACCCACGACGAGACGGGCGTCGACTTCGACGGTGCCAAGCCGCCCGTGATGGCTGCTTCCGATGAATTCAGTGGGCGTGGGCGGGCGATCGTCGCGGCACTGTCCGACCGATTCGAGACGAAGCGCACGGCGCCCAACCAGACCGAACACGTCGTAGTCGTGAGAACTGCCGATTCGGCGACCTGACCAGGACCGGTGGCGACTCTCTGAACCCAGCACCGGCGGCGACTCTCTGAACCCAGGACCGACCCCGCCGGGATGATCGTCGGAGCGAACGGGGTGGCTGCCCGATATGGGCAATGAGCTGGACCGAACGATCGAAGCATGGAGGTGGACGGGTGCCCGAAGGTGACACATTGCGTCGAGCCGCCGAGGTGCTGACCCCGGTCCTCGAAGACCGGGTGGTCACCGCACTCTGGTTCCGGAAGCTCCGCGGGCATCGCCCTCGTGTGGGCGACCGCATCCACAGCGTCGACGCCGTTGGCAAGTACTCCTCATCGAATTCGATCGACGTCTGGTCCTGCACACCCATCTCGGCATGGCGGGCTCGTGGCGAGCGTCGCCGCTCGACCGAGCTGTCCCGCACACCCCGAAGTTGCGCATCGTCGTCGAGACAGACGCCGGGCGCGCGTTGTGTTTCTCTGCGCCCGACATCTCCACACGCATCTCCGGTTCGGGCACCGCCCCGGCCGACCGAATCGGTCCGATCTCAGCAATGACGACGCCGACATCGACGTCGCGGTGCTTGCGAAGCTGTGGACCACGGCGCACCGTCAGCTCGTCGCGAACCGTGGTCGGCCGTACCGGATGACCACTCGACCGGGCGACGGCGGGCGAACGTATGTGTACGGGCGGCATCGTTTCGGGTGTCGCCGATGCGACAACGCGATCAAGTTCTCGCCAGCTGGAGAACGCACAGCACGAAGCACCTACTGGTGCCCGTCGTGTCAGCCGGCACCGTGACGTCCGAGGTTCATGCACCCGATCGGGATGAGGTGATCGGAGATGCGGTCCCGGTCGCGCAGGCTCGCGCAACTGGCCTGTTTCGGGGGATTGCTCGGCGACCGATCGGGGTATTGCACCTTCGTGACAGGCGGACGTCGTCTCGACACACAACAACCACTTGAAGGAGCAACCATGTCCACTGATGCCACGGTCACCAAGGACCTCATGCAGACACTCGAAGACGGTCGCAAAGGCTTTGCCGTTGCCGCTGAGAAGCTCGCCGCCACCGACCGCGCCGATCTCGCACCACGATTCGCCGAGTTCAGCGCTGAGCGAGCAACCATGTACTCCGAACTCGAAATGCTCGCAGCCGCTTATGGCGACGACCTCGAAGAGGACGGCTCCACCGCGGCGGCCGTCCATCGTGGGTGGATGTCATTGAAGGATGCGCTGGCCGGATCGAGCGCCAGTGGTGTGCTGGACGTCGCCGAGCAGGGCGAGCACCACGCCACGAGCGAGTACAGCAAGGCACTCGAGAAGGACCTCTCGCCGGACCTCGCCGATGTGGTGCGCCGCCAACTGGTCGACATCACCGCTGTCCACGACGAGGTCCAGCGTCTCGGCGCCGCCTGAGGCCAGGCTGCACTTATATTGCATCACGACCACCGCAGCTCCCGGCTGCTCGCCTCGCTCGTCGCTGTCGTAGCCCTCGTGGGATTCGGGAGCGACGGGGTCGTTCCCGACAACAGGCTTCGACGACAACGACAACGAGACGCCCAACACCGATACCCGCACCGTTGGCCCGCCAACCGTGCCGAACCTGCCCATCACCCAACCGTGAGCGAGGGCACGAGCCGTCAGGTGGAACGGACTCCCAAGACCTCGGCGAGTCCGGTGATCTCGAACAGTCTGAGTGCGGCACGACTGGCATCGACCACCTCGAACCCGTTGCCGCGCTCCGTCGACTTCTGATGTTGGGCGACGAGCACTCGCAGGCCACTGGAGTCGATGAACGACACCTTGGACATGTCCAGCACGAGGGGTCCGGCGTTGTCGTACTGATCGAGCCACTCATCGAGGATCACGCACGTCGAAGCATCGATTTCTCCCGAGATCACCACCCGGCCATCGCCCTCACTGACCTGTAACCGTGTATCGCTGCCATCCATGGGCAGTCGAAGGTGCCACCTTGCCCGCAGGCCCGCACATCGTGCTGCACTCTCTGGCCGACTCTTCGCTACAGGGCGAGCGCCATCGTCTGACGGTGAGGTCCGGCGACCCCGGCGAACTCGGCGACCGGCATCAGCTCCACACAATTCACACCGATGTCATGTACAACCATTCCGGTCGGTCTGATCTCGATCTGTGGCGCTTCGACGGGTACCCGTTCGGCATCGAGATCGCGTCGGACTCGTACGGCTCGACCATTCTCACGCATTCGTGAGATGCGGACCGGCCGCCGACTGATTCGGTTGCCCGCCGGGCCAGCCGTCGTTTCACGCCGAAATCCGGCCCGCAATCACCGTTCGCCCACCAGCGAGCGGTGACCGGCGGACCGGTCCCGAACCTGTGGCAGCTGTTCAGCAGGTGACCGTCAGGTGGAATCCCCGCTCGGCCGCCGCACCGGTGAGGTCCTTGACCACGACGATCACGCTGTATCGGCCGCCCGGCACGAACGGGATCAGCTGCGACGTGGTGACGAGCCCTGGCGTCGATCGTGAGAGCGCACCGTTCTGGTCGACCACCGCATCGGCGCTCGGCCCCGCAGCGCCGAAGGCGTCGTAGGTGATCTCGATCTTGCCTGCGTCGCCGCCTACTGTCGGGACTTGGACCACGACGGCGTTCGGCGTGACCTCTCCAGCTTTGAAGTTGAGGTTCGATGTGCTCGGAGCTCCGGGAGCGTCGGCGGGGCGGACGGTGATGAATCCATCCGCCGTCGCGTTGACCACCGTGACGTTCAGCAACACCGAAGTCGCACCGGGCGGAACCACTTGCTGTGGCCCGTTGGCGGTTGCGATCTTGCCCGTGACGGTCAGGTCCTGCCCGGTCGCCGACACGAACGGGCCGGCCAGCCCGACGTTGTTCGGGTCGCGGGTGTCGAGCACGCGTACCGGTGTGATCGACACGATGTCGGACGGCGCACTCGATGCCGCGTTGACGAGTCCGACGAAACCGCCGGCACCGAGTGAAACGGCAACGGCCGCGCCGATGGCCGCCTAGCGCGAACACCAGAGTCGTCTTCGCTCTTCCTTCGTCGAGGTCGGGGATGGGTGGGATGGGTGGGCCACCCGCAGTTGGACGGTGCTGAACACGTACTCAGGTGGCATCGCCGGTGTTGCGTGGATCAGCCGACCGGTAATCCGCGTCGTCCGCTGATGCCGAGCTTGCGGTGGATCGTTCGGAGATGGGCGTTCACCGTCCGGACGCTGATGTACAGCTCAGCCGCGATTTCATGGTCGGTGAACCCGGCAGTCGCTGCGCGTGCGATCTCGCGTTCGCGAGTCGACAGGCCGAACGCATCGAACACGCCTGGTTGCCGAGATGTCCCGGCGAATCCGGTCGTCTGCGATCGGCACTGCTGCAACAGCGCAGTCGCGGCCGCTGCTGCCGTGGTGTCGCGACGTCCGACCGCCACATCCACTGCGGCCGACGCCAACCTCTCGGACAGACGGTGACATCCCGCTGCATTCGATTCGTGTACAGCGTCCAGCCCCACGACCCTGTGCAGCGACGATGACGGCAACGACGCCGATCTGGACGATCTGGACGATCTGGTCGACGGCGTCGACGATCAAGTCGACGACATCGCCAACACGATCGCCGACAGCATCGACAGCGAAACCGACGACGGCTGAGTCGCTCAACCCGAACTCCCGATTGGGTGCGCGAGACCGGGTCCGCGACTTGCCGATGTCTTGGTCGCCGACGGCCGATCGACAGTTGTGCGTCACGTCGGCTCGCGAAGTGGATGATCTTCGCCACATCGCTGGGGCGGATCGCCCGGCGTTCCGCCATCAGTTCCGACACCAGTTCGGCGACCAGGTTCTCGAGAATGTTCGGATCGGCCGCCCGCCATCTACGTCCGTTCACGACGATGTACCGGCCGTCGGGCGTGCGTTCCACCTCAGCGCTCATCACATGTGATCGTCGAACCGGGATGTCAGGCGGTGAAGGTCCGGTCCCACTATCGGAGCGCTGCGAGGGCATCGACGAACGCAGCCGACGACTTCTGTGTCGAGCCGACGTCGACGTAGCCGGCGTCGCGTCGAGAGTCGTCGAGTCCTGCAGCGAGGAGCAATACCTCTGCGTTCGGTCCGAGCCCGACGAACTTGCAGTGGACGTGCGCGTCGGCGCCGTCGGCACTGAGTACGAGCGCCACGGCATCGAACAGCACAGAGGGGCCACCGTCGATCTCCTCGTCCACTGCGAGTTCGTTGCCGTCGCTGTCGACCACCCCCGAGATCGTCGGGGCGATGTGCGCCATCTGAGCGCCGACGTTGGTGACGGCTGCTCGCATCGAACGCAAGGTCTTCGCATCGGCCCCGTTCGTGACCAGCACACCGAGACGGCGGCCCTCGAACGAGTCGGGACCGCTCAGCAGGATGCTGAGCGCCGGCGACGGATCGAGGTCGATCGGTTCGCGAGCGGGCTCGATCCGCTCGGGCGCGCCGGGCATGCCGAGTCCGGTGGCCACGTCGGCGGCGAGGCCGGTGTCGATGTTGACGAGCTGCGCCACGACTCGTTCGCGGATGCGTGGTGTCTGCACCTTCGACAACTCGAATACGAGCGCATCGACGATGTGAGCCTGCTCGACCGGTGTCTGGCTGGAGAAGAACTGGCGCGCTTGGCTGAAGTGGTCGGCGAACGACTCGGGCCGGACGCGACGCTTGTCGCCGGACACAGATTCGACGTATGAACGGAATCCTTCGTCGGGGTCTTCGCGTGGCCCGCCGTCGGCTCCCCACGACTTCGGTTCGTAGTTGGCGCGCCAGAGAAATTTCGACCTTGCAGCAGCGGATCGTTGGTGTAATCGATGCCTCGGTTTTACCGGCAGGATGTCCTCCGGGATCAGTTTGGTGGCGTCGAGGACGTCGAAGTCGAACGAGTCGGCGAAGTCGTCGTCGAAGAGTTGAACGCTGAGTTCCCACGCCGGCGCGTCGCCCGAGGTGACTGCATTCCGCATGTCGCGGCGGTGGAAGTCCGGATCGGCACCGTTGATCTTGACGGCCTCGTTCCACACCACTGACTGCATGCCGAGCATCGGCTTCCAGTGGAACTTCACGTAGGTGCTCTTGCTGTCGGCGTTCACGAACCGGAACGTGTGGACGCCGAATCCCTCCATGAACCGGAACGATCGGGGGATCGCCTGGTCGGACATGGTCCACGTGATCATGTGCATGGCTTCGGGCGTCAGCGAGATGAAGTCCCAGAAGTTGTCGTGCGCCGACTGTGCTTGTGGGAACTCGCGGTCGGGCTCCTGCTTCACGGAGTGGACGAGGTCGGGGAACTTCATGGTGACTTGGATGAAGAACACGGGCATGTTGTTGCCGACGAGATCCCAGTTGCCTTCACGTGTGTAGAACTTGACGGCGAAACCTCGAACGTCGCGCGCGAGGTCCATCGAGCCCTTGTTGCCTGCCACGGTGGAGAATCGCACGAAGACGTCGGTGCGGTCACCGGCACGCTGGAACGGGTCGGCCATCGTGATGCCGCTCAGTGAGTCGTAGTTCTCGAAGTATCCCTTCACACCGAACCCGCGGGCGTGGTGTGTTTCGGCGGTCACGGTCAGCGGCGTCGTAGTGGTCTGCTTCGCAGGCTTCTCGGTGGACGACTTGGCCATCGGGGTGTCTCCTGTCGGTGTGAACGAACTGAAAAAGTGGGGCGTCGGCCAGCCGGCGGCCCGGTCCACGCTCGGTGCAAGTTCCCCGGACCGGCGCACCTCGATCATGGAATGTCGGCAACGGTTCGTCCTTCGCGATCGAGTAGTCCCGGCTACAGATGTTCGTGCCGGCACCGTTTCAGCGGTTGGCTCGGCGGGTAGCGGCGACCGATGCCGACCAACGACACAATCGAATCGCCTCGCGTTGGTTTGGTGCTCGGCGGGGGAGGGGTCGCGGGAATGGCATTTCACGCGGGGTGCTGTGGGCGTTGCAACACGATCACGGCTGGGACGCACGCAACGCCGAGGTCATCGTCGGTACATCGGCAGGCAGCATCGTTGGTGCGTTGCTGCGAGCGGGTGTTTCACCGGAAGACCTCGCAGCATGGGCCACCGAAGCGACATCAACCCAGCAAGGCCGCAGATTTCGTGCGTTGATGCGCTACTCAGACGGTCTGGCACCCGTTGCGCGAGTGCCCAGCCCGACACTGCCGGGATGGCACTCGTTGCGCACCTTGGCTCACCCGTCCCAAGTGCCTGCAGCGTTGATCAGCATGCTTACTCACGGATTGGTGGATCACGCGCCACGGCTGGCGATCGTCGACCGTCTGCTCGATCAGTGGCCGACGAAACCGTTGTGGATCTCCGCCGTGCGCGTCGGCGATGGTCGCTTGACGTGGTTCGGCCGGACCAATCGCTCCGGTGTCGCTGGTGACGTCTCGATCGCCACCGGTGTCACTCATGACGTCGACTTGATGATCGTGCTGTCACCGATGGGCCACGCATGGAACGTCGGTTCCAAGTCGCCGCTTCGTCGACTCGCACACCGTCGACTCCGACGAGAGGTAGATGCGTTGAGCCGAAGCGGCGTCGACGTCCAGGTCATCGGCCCCGACGCAACGACAATCGCGTCGATGGGGTGGAACATGCTCGATCGGAACAATTCGGCCAGTGTGATGCGTCACGCGTTCGTCGGCACGTCGCTGCAACTGCACTCCGACGTCACCACCAAATCATGGTGTCGTGCGCATGATCGGTCGGCGAACGGGTACGGGAGTCGTCCATGACATCGACCAAGCCAAGAACGACGGAATGGTCAGAGCTGTCATCACCAACTCCGCGTTCGCGTCAACCCAGTAGCAGCCCGGCAGGAACCACTTTGCCAGCAGTGATGACCTGGTCGAGATGATCGAGGTCCTCCCGCCAGCTTGCGTAGCCCGGATCGTGCGAGTGTCGAACGGTGATTTCGTCGTTGACCTGCATCGAAGCCGACGGCCACCAACCCGTCGCCATTTCAGCGACCGCCCAGTGCTCGGTGTGCAGGCCGTGGCGTTCGGCGAGAGCACTGGCATTTTCGAGCGACCAGAAGGTGTTCGGTCGTTGCCTGTATGTCTCGGCGGTCGCTGACCACAGATCAGTGATCGCCACCCGCCCGCCGGGGCGAAGCACCCGTCGGAGTTCGCCGAACAACTCGCCGGGTTCAGCCAAGAGCGACATCACCCCACTGACGACCGCAACGGCGATCGAGGTGTCACGTATCGGCAACGCTGCGACGTGTGCCGCTGTGAGGTCGAGCGACGCGAACAGGCGCCGGGCGGCGTGCAAACTTCCCAGTGCGGCGTCGGCAACGATGATGTGGGCACCGTGAGTGCGTTCGATCCAGCTGGCCGTGCCCCCCAACCCGCCGCCCACGTCGAGCCACGGACCGTCGGGGGTGCCATCGAGCGCTGACAACATCGAGTCCAGCAGGACCGGGAATCCGGGCGTCGGTGAGGCTGCAGCGCATAGCTCGGCACCACGGAGACGGAAATCGGAAATGATGTCGGCGCGCCACGTCGATGGCTTACCGAACAATGGTTCGACGGTGTCGTTGTCGGAGGAGGTGATCGTCACCACGAAGCTATTCCCCCGAGTTCGGCCAACAGAACCTCGATCCCGAACCACGCAACAAGAGGCGTCGAACCACCCGTCGCACCAATATGGCTGCGGGTTGCAGGTGTGCGCAGCGATGACGTCGGGTACGAACGGGATTGACGATTCCCGCCCGCCCAGGTCGCTCGCCGAGCACCGGCGACCAACCGCCGTTGCGGGTTGGCTCCGAACCGACAGCGCACACGAACTCAGCTACCGCCAAGCCGCCCGGCTGCTGGCACCTTGGCCGCGAGCTCTGGAGCATCCCGACACACCGGACTGGGTGGTCGCCAAAACCGTTCACGTCGGTTTCATCGGGGGTACCGACACGGTGCAACGGGCGTCGTCGACACCCGATGTCGCCCCGGGTCCCAACGACGTGGTGGTGCTGTGGGGAACCGGCGATGGCCACCTCGGCCACGAAACTGTGCGCTGAATCGCCGCCGCAGTTCCGGATGCGACGGTGTTCCTGGCCGGGAAGGGGTTCGCCGATTCGTCGGATCTGGGCAACGTCGTCGCGCTCGGATGGGTCGAAGACATCGACGACCTGCTGGCGGGCCGACCGGTCGTCATCGCCAGCGCCGGGAACAACACCGTTGCTGCCGCCGCCCGGTTTGGTTGCCCGCTCGTCGTGGTGCCGCAACCGAGACCGTTCGACGAGCAGGTGGAGCACGCCCGACGGCTCGACGCGTCGGGAGCAGCTGTTGCAGTGTTGGCCGACCTCAGCACGGGGTCGTGGTCATCGGCGTTGGGGGCTGCTCGTGATCGTGCTCACAGGTTGGCCGTCCTCTTCGAGCCGGGTGGCGCCGCCCGGGCCGCCGACATGATCGGGCGTGAGTTCGGCGTGACACGACCATGACCACACCCGCAGTGACAACAGAATCGGCGGTGTCGGCGGCGATCATGACCGTGACCATCGTGACCGTGGCGAAAGATCGACGCGAGCATCTCGAGCGCCAGTTCGCCGGCATCGACGCGCAGACCCGCCCACCAGATGAGCACGTCATCATCGACCTCGGAGGCCCGCCGATTGGCGAACGACCGCGCACGACGGTGATCGGATGGGATGTCGACGGGCGAGCGCTACCCGTCGGCGAAGCACGCAACCGGGGTGCCGCCCTCGCCGACAGCGACGTGCTGATCTTCCTCGACGTCGACTGCGTCCCGACACCAGGCCTCGTCGCCGACTACGTCGATCTCGTCGGCGAGCATCCCGGCATCGTGTGCGGCCCGGTCGGATACCTCCCTGCACTGGCACCTGATGTCTTCTTCGACGGCGACGGGCGACTTGACACCGCGTTGCTGCGCGCTGCGTCTTCGTACCATCCCGGACGACCGCTCCCGAACGAGGAGACCCGCCGCAGCGGCCGGTACGAGCTGTTCTGGTCGTTGTCGTTCGCCGTTCGTCGATCCACCTGGAACGACCTGGGCGGATTCGACAACGCTTTCGATGGTTACGGCGGCGATGACACCGATCTCGCATGGACAGCGCGTTCGGGGGGATCGAGTTGTTCTTCACGGGTCGGGCCGAAGCGTTCCACGAACATCACGCGATCAGCTCACCGCCCTGGGCCTGATCGACTGGACACCGACGTCTTCACACATCGGATCACCGCCGGAATCGACAGCGTCGTTCAGATGCGACAGCGCACGGTGATCACCGAGCCACCGATGCGCTCTTGAACGTCGACGCGCTCGGTGGTGAACTCCAGCACACGAGCGATGATCCCTTCGCCGAGCAGCGAGGTAGGTGTCGCTGTCGTGTTTCGAATCTCCGCCCACAGCTCGGCTCGGGGAGACGTCCTACGATTCCACCGCACGTCGATCGACGCTTCAGCACGTCCGCAACTCGACAGAGCGGCTGCGGTCACCTCGTTCACTGCGGTGATGAAATCGTCGATGAGCAACTCGTCGTCACCCACGACCGTGACGTCGCGTCGAACCGACGCCCGCAGCACAGAGAGCTGACTCGTGGACCGGATGATCGATCGCACCTCAGGTCAGTTCGGTTGAGGACTTCAGGACGTGCTGTCCGTCTTCCTGGTCGATGAGGTAGGCGGGTTCGTCCTCCGATGCGTTCTGCTCGACCTCTGTCCCATCGATCGTCCGCGTGACCTCGGACGTGAACCGCTCGATGATCTTGCCGGTCTCGTCGCCCCAGTTCCATTCGACCGTGTCGTCGATGCGAAAGTCGTAGGCCATGTGGCAGGGGTGCCCGCAACCAGAGCGCGCAAAACTCGATCCTGCGTCGTTCGGACGGTGTGAGCAAGAACAGCAGATCGGCGATCCGCCCCAGTGCATCGGCGAAGTCGTGGGGCCGGCGAGTTGCACCTCCGGGGCCAACACCGGCTCGGTCGGCACAATGACAGCGCCGAGCAGGATCGCCGCAGCGGTCGGGAGACCGTGACAGTTCCCCGGGATCAGCCTCGTTCGTCGACACGGTGCGTCGGTGAAGAACCGATCAGCATCGACTGACAACGGTCAGGGGGTCGCGGTCTCAGCGCCGATTCGTTCTGGCGATCCGTTCAGGCCCGTGCCGCGGCCGGCTCGGCGCGGTCAGGACCGTCCCATCGAACCATCAGTGCCGTGGCGTCATCGCCCAGCTCGTCGGAGCCTCGGTGCTCTCGCACGCTCGCCACGATCCTCGACAACATCTCTTCTGGCCGGAGCGTCTCTGCTGCATGTCGATCCGTGAAGTCGATCAAACGCTCCACCCCGAAGAACTCACCGTCCGGCGTGCGGGCCTCGGTGATGCCGTCGGTGTACGAAAGGATGCAGTCCCCCGGCTCGAGCTGGTCCGTCGTCATCGACGGTGGGCCCGCGAACACGCCCCACGGTGGGGTCGGCGGACAATGGAGTTCTCCGACCACACGCCCGTGGCGGATCAACAGAGGAAGTGGATGTCCTGCATTCGTCCACGTGAACGCTCCCGACGCGAGGTCGATCCGAGCGAGCAGGCCCGTCGCGAATGACGAGTCCTGGTGCAGTGACTTGATCAGCGAACCGAGGTTCGTGTGCATTGCAACGATCGACCGACCCTCACGGCGATCGTGGCGGTAGCTGCTGATCGCCAACGACGCCGTCCGCGCCGCGCCCAAACCGCGACCCACGGCATCCATGATGGCGAAATCGAGGAACGAACCGTTGACGGCGTAGTCGAAGCAGTCCCCGCCGATGTCGTACGCCGGCTCGAGAACACCGGCGACGGAGACGCCACCGGCCGCGAGGACCAGCGGCGGCAAGATGTCCCACTGCATGCTGGCTGCGAGGCTCATGCTGCGTCTGCGCCGGTACAGGTTGTAGACGTCGGTGCTCCGGGCGTGGACAGCGATGAGGTAGCCGGCCATGATCCCCAGCTCGACACACGCCGCAAGTAGATCGTCGTTCACGCTCGGCAACGAGAGCGCGATCACGCCTGTGCGGTCGGAGCCCTCGACGACCGGGATCCACACCCGAACCTCGTCGTGCCGATCTGCCGTGACGATCTGCTGATCGTTGAACGCCCGACCCGCCATCGTCGTCGCCAACTCTTCGGAACCGGGGGCGTCGGCGTGGACCGACCGGTCGGGCATCGGCTCGAGCACTGTTCGACTGAAGTCGACGAGATACACCACCAGATCGGTCGCCCCGAAAGCCGTCGCCGATCTCGCAAGGATGTCGGGCATAGCGGCAGGATTCGCGTTGCGCGCCTCGCGTAGGGCCTGCCCGAAGTCGAACGAAGACATGGTTGCCAAGCTACAGACGAGGTGCTGGACCGACCCGCTGTCGCCGGAAGCCCTCGTTGTTCAGCTCACGTGGGAGCGGGCACGTCGACAATCGTCCCTGTCGAGGCGGGCAGCGGCACGGATCGCCCCGGCGAGTTGGCCGCTGTCGCCAGGAGTCAACACGGCCACGGACGGATCGGTGGACTCGCCGATGGCACCCCGGTCGAGAGCTGCGAGGGGAAGACCGCACGACAGCATCTCCGCAGCGACGAGTCCGAACGGTT
>Ga0335398_10005155_pt1 | contig 17518 bp, 23 predicted proteins | sample BON03_FD_205742 | JGI IMG/M metagenome (GOLD analysis project Ga0335398, IMG submission 205742) | Freshwater microbial communities from Lake Bonney liftoff mats and glacier meltwater in Antarctica - BON-03 (spades assembly) (version 2) | ecosystem: Environmental > Aquatic > Freshwater > Ice >... | reverse complement strand
GGGAGGGGGAAATCTACAACTAGACCGACACCTAAACCAACTCCTAGACCACTGACAACTACACCTACACGTGAACCAACACCAACACCTACCGTTGACATCCACCCCATCATTTACGCAACCCACGTCCTCTTGCTAACTTATAGGGCCAAGGAGTTCTTCGATGGTGTCCTCCGGGCTGTCGGCATTATCGTCGCTCTGTGTGTCGTCGTGCAGACGAGCATGGGTAACGCCACGATCAACACCATCAAAATCTTCGCCGCCACCGCTACCACCAAGAGCAGCATTATGAGGGGAAAGAATAGGGTTGACGTCTGGTCGTCTTCGTCATCATCGTCGGGCAGTGTGTGTAGGTAGCTCGAGGGACTGATGCCATTTTCACGACCTTCAAGGCCGGGGAAATGACCATCATCAACATCACTAGTACGGGTACCTGTACTACTTGCGTTGGGATTACCACCGCCGAAAGTGACTGCAAGCCATTCAGCGGCTGCGACGCCGGCGGCAGCGCGGGTGTCATCAGCAACCACATCCACCTCTAAAAAAGGCACCTGCATGAGTAGCATAAGCAGATGATGCGACACTGTGGGCACCACCACCCATGTTGACAGCGGGGCGAGGGGGCGCGCGGTGCGATGCATGTGCAGCGCCGTGCATGAGGCATTCAGCAGAGCACTGGCACATGGGCTGTCCAGCTTGACGACGCACTGGCGGAGTTTTGCCGTGCACGGAGAGGTGGAGGCGTGTGGCAGTGGCATAAGAGGTGGCTGATGAAATCTGGAGATATTTCTTCTCTGGATATTGGCCCCGGGAATCAAACACAGGATTCCGTGATAACCTGCGGTACTAATACAAGTTACGCCACGGAGTCTGTATCAAGACTTGATACAGTCTCCGTGGCGTAACTGGTATTAGTACCGCAGTTATCACAGAATCCTGGGTTCGATTTCCGGGGCCAATTTCCAGAGATAAACATATCTCCAGATTTCATCATAGTGCTTATGCCCTCGCGGACAACCCAATGACGAGTCTAGTGTGCATTTTATGCGGCATTTATCTCTGTGCGTCCCCACCTGCTATTCCAATGAGGAGATGCCCAAATTCACTGGGGTCCAATGGGTCACCATCGTTCTCGCTGGGAAATCCGACATGCACGGGTCAACCTCCTTCTCGCCTGAGATAGGAGATGCCCAATCCCATTGGGGGTGAGGTGCCCAGGCTGTTAATTCCTGGGCAAGCCTCGATACTCTTATGCCACATGCACACCCCATCCGCAAGGACTCAGGATAATGATGAAATCTGGAGATATGTTTATCTCTGGATATTGGCCCCGGGAATCAAACCCAGGATTCCGTGATAACTGCGGTACTAATACCAGTTACGCCACGGAGACTGTATCAAGACTCAGTTATTACGGAATCCTGGGTTTGATTCCCGGGACCAATATCCAGAGATTAAATATCTCCAGATTTCATCAGTGGCCTTGCCAATGAAAATCCCTTGCTGCCAATCTTCTCCTCAACGCTGATGAGCGCAAAGTAATTGGGCGTCTGTTTGTCAGCCAAGACCCACAGGAGAAGAAGAAAATTGGGATGAATTTGGCCAGCAATTGACACAATTGCAAGTGACAGCATAATCAGCAACAACAGCATAATCAACAACAGCATAATCAGCATGGTACTTCCTGATTTGACCCGAGCACGTTCCTGGAGATAGTCTTTGGTCTCATCTGGCCGTTATGGTGTCCGTTTCAACTGTGCTATTGCTATTGCGGTCGCAGCAATTGAAACATCAATGACAAGGTTATTGGAGCCACCAAGACCAAAGCTTAAAAGTTTGACATCACCCTGCTTGTTGCTGGCGGCCACCGTTGTCGACATCTTGACGCACACAGAGTAGCCTGTGTTGCAGGCCATTTGCGCCAAGACATCCATGACACAATTGTGGCCTCGGGTGGCTCCTGTGTGCTTTTTGCAAGTAAGCACGTGGTCGCCTTGCAAATCAAGAGAAAAATTCTTGCGTAGCCTGTGTTGCAGGCTAGTTGCGCCAAGACATCCATGACACAATTGTGGCCCCGGGTGGCTCCTGTGTGCTTTTTGCAAGTAAGCACGTGATCGCCTTGCAAATCAAGAGAAAAATTCTTGCACGAGCACATCATCCGAGCCACAGAATACGCTTTAAGCATCATGATAGGCGCACCAATGAATCTGCAGAAGAAGCTCATCCAAAGGTCCAGACTGAAGCGAGTGATAGGTGTTTGAGCAGACATGTCAGCCATCCAAGAAAGAGGGGACCAGTTGAAGTTTACAAACCTTCTTCTTTTCGGCAGGCGCTGCAGGATTCACCCAGGCCAGCTGTGCGTTTTGATCGACAGGGTTGGTCTTCGGACAGTACTCATTGAAGATTGTGTCGCTTTTATCCTTTGGAACAGCTGGGATCCGTTGCACACTCCTAAGACTCAGCTATGTGCGAGCACGACATGACCGAGCACATATTGATTATCTTTCCAACTCTGCATGAGGTGCGCAGTGAATCGGCGCTGGCTCGGGTCAGCGGGAGGACAACCGTCTGTGACCATGCAAAGGCGGGGAACACTCCTAGAGAGTTAGTTTAGCAACTAGTTTAGGTTGGGGAACGTTTGTTGTCAATAAACAGACCATCAGCTCGTGCTGATCATTGTTTGATTCCGAGCTCGTGTGGTGTGCACAGTAAGGAGCGGCCAGTGTTGGTTGTGCGGGGATTTTGATTGGATCGGCAGACCGCTCAATGAACAACCTGTAGCTTGGTTCGACAGTTAGTCTCATCTGGTACAAGGCCTGAAACGCTCCCCGCGCACTGGTTGCGGACATTCTCTACGCACATATGGCTTCAAGCTGGGCTGACGAAATGGCAGACGAGGCAGGGATGCCTGCCCTCATCTTTACGGCCCTGCTCGACGACGCGCAAGCCGCTGACCGCAACGGGTTGTCGTCAGGAGATGAAGAGACTGCTGCGACACCCGGGCAGCGCCAAGTAGACTCAAGAGCTCATGCGTCAAACCGGGCATCAGACTGGCCACCTGATATCCGTCTGGCGTCACCTGCAGTGGCAACATCAGCTTCAACCAGGCTGGCACTGCAACCAAGGGAGTGGCAGTTCAATCAACAGGGCGCTCCTCCTCCTCCGTTCATTGCGCGGCCAGGCCCAAGACCAGTCGCTCCCATCCTCGTCGAGGCCCAGCTGCCCCGTGCTTGGCCCGTCGAGCATGGCATCCGTGTCGCCAACGGCCTCCACGACATCGCCGTCATTCTGCATGGCAGAGACGAACGTCCGATCGAACATGACTGGCGCCAGAACGAACATACACTTCCTCTGGCTCCTGCGCACGAACATGGATTTCCTCAGGCTCCTGCGCACGATCAGCCTCACCCAGCATACGTGGAGCCAGGATGGCCTACCAGACGGGGTCCAAATGCCCGGCAAGTACACTTGGTCGACCAACACTTCGTGCCGGCGGCGTTTCTGTGCGAGTTTCAAGATGTCATCCGCAATATGGTGTCCCCCAGTGAAGACCCACGTCCCACACCAGCCCAGCGTTTTGAAGTCAAGGAGTGCTTCACGGGTTTGATCACGGATGGGGCCGGCCAGCAAGCGCTACTTGTCAAGCACCTCAAGCCCGTCTTGCGCCAACTTATTGCCAATCAGATGTTCGGGCTACAGACCTATCAACTTCTCGCGGCGGGCGTCTTCATCGAATCCACTCTGTGTTTTATCTAAAAAGATTCGAGCAAATAGAGCTTCAAGTAAAGTTACTAAACAATTTCTTAGGAAGTAATAAAAGCAACATCAATCAACACAAGGTGGCCTTTCGATGATTCTTCTCTTCCTTATTCAACACTCGTCGGGAGCGTGGGGTGTTGAATGGTTTCCCGGTCCTTCTGCTGTTTCAGGATTTGGTGGACGCCTACAGCAACTCGAGATCTGCGATTACCATGCAACGGGAGATGGACAATATTAAGTCGTGGTCTCATGGTGGTTCCAGCGTGGCGTTGGCTCGGAAATTCTTCCAAGACCTCTTCGCGCGCGAACGACTCACTGAGCAAGAAACGCGTCATGAGCTGGACTCAGCACACTGATACGTGACCACTCATACCAACGAGTACTCCAAGTTCGTCTGAAAGTTGGCGCCAACATGGGTGGTGGTCATCCACAACGAGGCGCCACCAGATTCGCTCAACAACTACGAGACCAATTGGGAGAGGTACGACCGCCTGCAGCTGGAAGACACCAAGCGTCACTTGGGCTTGAAGACTGGTCTCCAGGGTCACGTCCACGCGCTGCCATCTCTGCGTGGAGGTCCCACCAGGTGGGCGGGCGAGCCTGACGTTCATGGTATAGTTGACAAGGAGGTGGTGCGGGCGCTTTTGGAGCGTCAGGACATCCATGGCCTGCTCCCTCTGTTCAAGACCAGACTGGTCTGGATCACAGTACATGGGATACGCGTTGGGGTGGTGCAGGGCCTTCTGGGAAAGACGCCTTTCTTGCCAAGCAATTTGCTCGCCAGCATGGCACAGCTCTGGGTGCCACCTACGTCACCACTGCTTCCTTTCAGCCCTACACTCACCCAGGAGTTCCGCACCCAGTTCATGTGCTCTCTAGTTTTGGGCCGGGGTTACACGCCATTTCAGTGCCAGACACGTCGCGGGAGTCGCTGACAACAATTGCTGATCTCACTTCTTTGATGCGCACTCAGACCAAATTAATGTCAGCAATGCAACTTCAGATTGATGACATGTTGCGCACCATCCGCCCTCTGCTACTCAAGTACCGGAGTTGGGAAACGGGGTAGGGGGGAGGTACTAGTCGAGCCTTCTCCCTTGGGAAAATCTGTTCTTGTCATTAATAAAGATTGTTCCCAATCGACTTTGCGTGCGCATACTTCCTCTTCGAGCGCGCGAGCTTCTTCCTCATTTCCCACTGTGTTTGATCCTGCGTCTCCCGCCTTGTTCTTCACCCGCACCCGAGTTCTTACTACTAAGGAGCGTCAGTCCATTTTTCAAGGTTGGGGTTTGGACGCGGGTCCTGTCGTTCGGGAGGTGGATGGTCAATGGTCTGAAAAAACAACTCTTGCACGGGGTGCTTCCATTCTGGTTCTATTCAATGCGAGTGTTGTTCCCTCTTGGTCAGGTACTACTAGAATCCATTACGTAGGGACATCCTCGGGTAGGGTGGTGGCTCGTGAGGATCGATGGGCGGGTACTGAAATTCATCCGGCTCCTGTGACAGATGGTTGTAAGAGGCCGTGGTCGCCGAAACCGCCAGCGTCACGGTGTATTAAACCTAGGCAGGTATGATCTCCCCTCAGGAAAGTCCATTCACCAGTAAGGGAAAGGGCCATTCCACGGGGTACGACAGCTGGTAGTGGAGGTTCTCATTCAGTGGGAAAAAGTGGGCGCAACTATTTTGGTACGCATGTCAAACAACTGTATGAACGTAATGAGGCGTCTACACGTGGTAGATATATGTGTGACTTTCTGGAACGTGAACAAGGCAACCACACTGAAATTGAGGTGGTCAGACCAGACACGCCCCCAACGCCCGGAGGTCCCGGGTCCGAGGAGCGCCCTTCTACGCTTGTCACGCTCGAAACATCCGTAGGAGGACTTGGTACGACTCCCACGCCAGGAGACACAAGTCTCGAGGAGCGCCCCACCACGCCTCCCACTCCAGGAACACCAGTGGTACGGGATCCTTTGGAGAGTTTCCCTGGGTCGCCAAATGACCTATTTTTACCACCTACACCAGACAGAGGGCAAGGGGGGGACTCCTGTCAAAACCCATTTTTGTCTCCTTCTGTTTCGCCGACGCATGAGGGAGATCCACCCCCTACACCCGGAAGCCCGGTCACGCAGGTTGACTGGGTTGCGTGATCTGTCGAAGAGTTGCAAGCCAATAACTCTGAAATGCGGCCTTTGTGGCGGAGTGTGACGAACGTGAAGCCCGGGCTCCTACTGCGCCACTCAACCGGGGGGACACGACGCAAGGGGTCGGGGGTGTAAGTGTTCAATCCAAGGGGATTAAAAAGACATTTCCTTGTGTGTGGTTACCTGTGTCTGTGTGTGTGGCATCTCGTGTCCATTCGCTCCTGTCAGCTTGTCCTTCATTCACCCGTATAGATAGTAGTGTACAGACCGTTACGGTTCCTCCTGGTACTGAAGTTGGTTCCATGGTCTGTTCCTTGACATTGGGGGGTTTGTCTCTTGTCAATCACAGACGAAAGGGGGTGCAAGCTGGATCAGTTTGTCAGTTGAGCCCTCCTTTGGATAGACCCACCTGTGAATTCATCCACTGCCCCTGCTCCGTTTGTGAACAATTTAGAGCGGGCCCTACATCCTTGAAAATGGCTCCCTGTCTCAAACAACCAGGATGTAAATGTCCTCATGGTAGATCGGCATTCAATTCGCAGGGTCACTGGGATCCTGCCAAAATGGATCGTCTATGTGCCATCCGGGGCTTGAGCGGGGAAAGAACGTGTGCACGGACAATCGTGAAAGGAGTGTGGCAGACATTGTATCAGACACCACTACGCCAATGGTTGTCACTGGAACCTCCACGTTGTTACATGGCACCAACAGTGCCAACTTGGACTCCACAGGAGTGGTGGGACATAAAAAAGAACACTCGTTTGGGTTTCAGAGACAACAGGAAGGCCTTCCTAGAAAGTGAGGATCGTCAGCACTAACACATCCATTCTGAAAAGGTGACTGCAAACAAATTACACTTGCTTCATCAGCGAAAGACAGCATCTATTGCACAACGCATGGGCTATGTCAAGCGTGTTCAATCTACTGGTCTTGACACCAGGGGAAAGAATACCACTATCCTGCCCATACTTCTTGCTGCTTCAATGTTGGTTGGACCAACATGGGAACGGGTGCGCTTACTGGCAGATTCCAGGAGTGAGCATGCACCCCTTATTAGTCAGTCCTTGGCGGATCGGATTGGACTGCGCGGGCCATTAGCAGGAGGAGCCACCCAGGCCAACGGTGACTATCTGCCCTTGTCAACGTGGGTCAACTTCAATTGGGGTTGAATGGTAGGGTTGTCACTGAGAATTTTCTCTCGGCTCCACTTTCTCATCATATGATATCATACTGGGTGAATCGTGGCTCAAGGAAAATTCCGAGATTATGGATTATGCACATGGATGGTTGTGGCAGTGGACTCCCACGGGGATCCAGAGAATGTCCTTCGACGCCCTCCCTGTTACACAACCTGACCAAACAAGAGAGACGTCAGATTGTCAAACACAGGATACTGATACCTTGGATCCGTTGCACACCATTGTGTGCGAGGCAATTCGCGAGGGCGTGACACAAGCTTCGCCTCACATGTGGTTTTTATTACCCACGGATCAGTTTCACAGACTACAACCCGTAATCACACCGGTTGTGTTTGCAAGTACACCCGTTTCAGCCATCAATAGTACAGCTAACAGACCTATGGGGTCACGAGGGCGAAGATTGGAGGCACGTCACTTCCAGCCCACGGTAGCAGGTACACCAGGACCTTTCATGTTGGGGGATTTTGGTAAGGAGTTACCTGAAAACACCCACTTGGTAGATTTACTGGATCCTGAGATACCAGGTCTCTCAGCACCTCCTGATCGAGCATCCTTTGATTTTGTGACATCCAAAGTGCGGGCGCAATTGGGTCACTTTTCCTTCCAAAAACAAGAGGTTATCTTGACCTTGTTACGGGGTTATGAAGACACAGTATTCGAGACACGTACAATGCCTCGGATGCCCCCACGGCGCAAACTGGATATGGATATCACGGAGACTCCTGGGGCGCGCCCAGTTTCGGGACGTCCTTATCCAGTATCACCACAACACTTGCCCGAGTTGGAAAGACAGATCACTGCGCTTCTGAAGGCTGGTAACATTCAGCGAAGCGTAAGTTTGTATGCATCTCCAGTTTTGTTCGCACCAAAAAAGGATGGTAAACTCCGTTTGTGTATAGACTATCAACGTCTCAATAGACAAACTTTACGGGACTGTTTCCCAACGCCTGTGGCCTCGGATCTGATTGCAAGGACGCGGGGTGCGCGTATGTTTTCCAAATTAGACCTCCAGTCAGGATTTCATCAGCTGCGGATACGAGAAGGTGACCAACACAAGACAGCTTTTACGACTCCAGGTGCAGCTGGCGCACAATACGAATGGGTGACGTGCCCATTCTGCCTGAACAACACACCAAGTTGTTTTCAGCACCTTATGAATCACGTGTTGTTTGATCACATCACAGCTAATTACTGCGTGGTGTATTGTGACAATATGCTGATATACACAGAAACAGATGATTCAGCAGAACACATGGCGAAACTGACTGCAGTTCTGGATATATTACGGGAACACGAGCTCCTTATCAAAGGGTCAAAAACCAAGTTGTTCCAGACTAAGGTGGAGTTCCTCGGATTTCAACTGTCCGCGGCGGGATGGGCCCCAACTGATTCGAAAGTCGAAGCTATTGTGGAATGGCCCGCACCACAGACAGTCAAACATTTGCGTTCTTTTCTGGGAATGGCAAAATTTTTAAGGACATTTTTGCCCCTCTACTCAGAGACGTCCGCGCCTCTTACTGACCTGTTGAAGAATACAAAACACGGGCAAAACCAGCTGAATTGGACATTGGAATGTGAATTGGCATTTGCAAAGATCAAGGAGGACTTGACCTCCGCGCCAGTTTTGCATCACTTTGATCCGTCCTGTTCACATTGACGGTAGTCAGAATGCGGTGAGGGCGGTCCTGTTACAGTGGCAGGAAAGTGAAGACAATTTCCGCCTTGTGGCATTCATGTTTCGTAAACTGTCTGGAGCACAGTACAGATATGATGCTCGCAATGTGGAGGCACTCGCAGCACAAATGGCACTGACCACATGGCGTACATTACTTTTGGGTGTGAAGTTTGAAATTTTCTCTGACCATGACAGTCTGCAGTATTTGTTTACGCAAGACCCCCCCTCGCAACGTATTCTCAGCCTGTGCGAGTTCCTCGCTGATTATAATTTTCAGGAAGTGAAATACGTTCTGGGTCCACAGAATGTGGTCCTGGATTTTTAATCCCGTCCTTGGGAGGCCACAGCAAACGAGCCAGCATCTCTCCACATGTTGGTGAAACGCTGGCCCAAATGCAAATCCAGCCAACCAACTAAGACTCGTCCTGTTCAACCGTGTGTGATTGTACTCCCAACGTGACAAGACCAACTGGCCGTGCGGGACAAGGACAGAGCGTCAGGTTTGTGGTCCTTGGCACGCACCCCTACTGAAACATCTGCCGAGACAGCACGTCAGGCCATTTGAGCAGTGAGTTGCGTCTCAGGTCATCAGCCACTCTTGACCTGTGTGGCTTCTTCCGGGGGTGTGGACTGTTGGAGAGCAGATTACGAGGATGCAGCACATCAGTGGGAGCAGGTGATTGGATGGCCTCACTCATGGATCCTGCCGTCTTTGTTACCAGCACGCAACAGGTGGCATGTACCACACTTTGAATCCTTGGGAGAATTAGGGGTGTGGCAAGGGGTCAGTGGAGATACAGTATTTCCAGCAGACACGGGCCCAATCTTGCAAGGTCCACACCATTTAGGGGTCATCCAACAGTCGACTGGTACATCCAATCTGATCACTGAAATTCAAAAAGCAGTGACCAAGGATTCATACTTATCAGGAGTGTTGCAGTTGGGGATGAATTCTGATGACAATCTGTTTCAAGACTTCTTCCTAGATGTGCGTGAGAAACTGTGTTACCAACAGGTTGAAGACGCTCGTCCCAGGGTATGTGTACCTACGGTGTGCCGAGAGGCCGTCCTCCGTGATGCTCATGGGGACAGCACACTAGCTGGCCATCCTGGAATCGACAGAACAACAGCCGCTGTGTCACACGCATTCTATTGGCCAGGTGTGCACGCCAATGTTGCACATTTCGTGCGCACATGTAAAACGTGTGCTGCATCAAAAAGCTCTAACCATCAACGTCTAGGGACAGAAACTTATTCTGCAATCCCTATACAACCATTCACAAGCTGGGGCATGGATTTGATTGGACCAATGCCACGATCCAAAGATGGGAACGAGTGGATCGTGACATGGGTGGATCGTACATCCAAAAAAATAGTAGCTGCCGCGGCAGCACACTGCTGAGGACCTGGCTAAATTGACTTTTAAGGAGATTTGTTGTTGATTTGGCTTACCACAAAATCTGACAATGGATAATGACGTGCGTTTTGTGAGTTTGTTGTGGAAATCCTTGTGACACATTTGCGGTACCAAACTGCGCTTTACATCTAGCTATCATCCCCAGGCAGATCCCGCCGAACGCGCAAATCAACAGGGTTTCGAGGCACTGAGAGCAGCTGTGACAACAGTGGTTCAATATGACGAATGGGATCGAGCCCTTCCTCATATAGCATCCAGTCTCAACAACCATGTTAGTACAGCAACACGCATGAGCCCTTTTGAGTTCGCGCACAGATTCACCGCACGCACACCACAAACATTAGGCCTCACTGATGATAGACCTCTGCCAGTGGATATGAAAACGTCCAAATACCGTCAGGACTATGACCATGCTAAGGACATGGCCCAGAAGGTACTACACAAAAATCGTTTAGGACAAATGTTGGCAAAACGAGTGACTCCAGCATGTATTAAGGTGGGCGACTTAGTGTGGATGGATTCCAAACACACACCTAATGATGTCCCCTACAAATTGACTGCACGGTGGTTTGGGCCATTCAAAGTGTTGGAGGTGCGAGGTGCCCAGGCTATTTTGGATTTGCCTCCATCGTTTGGAAAAACACACAACCAAATTAATATGTCACGGTTGAAATTCTTCGAAGCACGGGATGCCGAACTGGGTGAGGGTATACGGCACCAGAACCACTTCTGGGACATGACGGCGTGATGCACTGTGAAATTAAGCGTATTTGTAATGCTCATACACACAAGAAGGTGCGTGAATTCTGGGTGGAATGGCAGGGGTACGAGTCCGTACGACCAGTCGCAAAACGGTTGGGTGTCTCGGGAATCCCTCATGCAGGTTGTACCGGCCTTGGTGTGGGCTTTTGAGCGGAATCCATCCAACTTCAAACCTAGAGTGTCAGCGCCAAAACGGGCGTCTGTGGTTCCCAGGTCTGTGTCAGTGGTGCCAACCTCGGGACATCTGGTTGCCTCCTCAGCGTTGGGTACGGCCGTCAGCGGGCCCATAGTGATTGTCAAACCCAAGAACAAGGTGCAGCCACAGAGTCCAAAGTCAATGGTAGTTTCAACTGGTCGTAGTAATACAGGAGTCGCGCGCGCCGGCTTGCGTAGTCAGAAGGGCAGCTAGCAGGGAATAGTTGGGTGGGGTGTACACAAGATGTACACGCAACATTGGTTGAATAGTCAGTGAGCAAATGTGACCATGCAAAGGCGGGGAACACGCCTAGAGAGTTAGTTTAGCAACTAGTTTAGGTTGGGGAACGTTTGTTGTCAATAAACAGACAATCAGCTTGTGCTGATCGTTGTTTGATTCTGAGCTCGTGTGGTGTGCACGGTAAGGAGCGGCCAGTGTTGGTCGTGCGGGGTTGTCGATTGGATCGGCAGACCGCTCAATGAACAACCTGTAGCTTGGTTCGTAGCTTGGTTCAACAGCTGGTCTCACCGTCGTCATCCTGCTGCACCTCCAGATTGCTATTGTGTCGGCCTTCTCCCTGACTACTCTCGAAAAGCATAGATAGTGGGGGTTAAACCAGTGACGTTAGTGCTGAGGGAGATTTTCTGGGACTGGTGCCACCTGCTGTCGGATTTCTGCTTATCAGCAGGGCCCTCAATGGCCAAAGAGGCAGCACTGGACGCTGGTCCTGCAGCTGTTCTCCATTCTATGCATCTATAATCTGGAACTTGACTGCAAGCAGGAGGGTATGAGCGCATTTGTACGCTGTCAATATGAGTGCTTCCCAGGAATTCGGATTGGACATGTCCTACCCCGGCACCCAAACACATGCGAGGTTGACGAGATGCTCCTGAGCATTGCTGTGATGATCCAATCACCGCACGAGCCAAGCTGTCGACACAAAAAAAGCCGAAACAGCGCTGCCAGCACAAGGTGTGATTCCAGAACCCCCTCAGGCCCCGGATGGGGCAGTTGCAATCTCATATTAGCGAGAGATTGTAGCTCGGATGTCTAATCTGCGTGAGTGCCATCAGTGTCTTTGGTGCACATGGACTTGAGAATAATTAAATCCAACCTCCCAAGTGATTCTGAAATAAGGGGAATGGGCGTGTTGCGGGCAAGAAACCCAGGATGCGTGTTCTGGCAGAAGCGCAGCATTTGATAGTGAATAATGCCATCAGTGAGCAAATGATCTATTTTGCCAACGTCAAGAATGACAGCATCTACCTTTTCCGCGATGAAGTGAGTCGCCCATGCATCATCCCCTATAGGCACACCTGCAACACGTAGCCCCTTTGTAGACACACCCGCACCCGTCGCGGCGAAATACGATAAGGACAGTCAATTCGCAAATGTGTTTTGAAAAGCTTACGAGCCTGATCGTCATCGAGGCGATTGCTGGGCAAATAGCAATTGAACTTGGGCACATCGAGATCCTGCTCCAGAATAAGCTTGAGCTCGACTACTAGAGCCAACGCTTCTTGAAGAGGAGCAAGACCGAAAACATCATCGCAAATGACGGCCCCTTTGCAGGCAGGGTGACATCGAAAGACATGACTAATGGAAGGGTGAATTGTGCCACGGTGACAACAAATCGTACCGTCTCGAAACCATCACCCTGCCCATCCTTTGAACACGGTAAATGGTGTGGCTGCCCCCTGTAGTCATTAAAACGCAAGGTCGAAGCGTGACCCTGCCATCAGGAAATTACATGTGTTTATATACGTCGTTTAAGTTTAAACGACATAATTTTACACATAAAATTCTTCAACAACAAAATATACCTTTAAAAATTGTATGATATTTACATGTCACAAACTTTAATAGTTATATCGTTTAATTTTTAATCCGGCATAACACTACATGTTTATATTTTTTATATGTCTTCATATTTTTGAACAGCATAATTATGTTTCAATGTGTAATTATACTATATCACTTAACAAATTCAACAACATGACATATTGTATGATACTCTCAATGTAGATTCTTCATCTCCCAGGCGAACGTCCTTTCCATCGTCGCATCTCACCACTTGATTCCAAACACCATTTTTGGTTACAAGTCTAAACCTATCTTTCACATTTTCATGTCTTAAACTACTCACAGATTCGATCTATTCCAACCAGTCTTACAGTGTGGTTACTTTCTCAGAATCTTTCAACAAGCCGAATGTCATGGTCACAGGTGGTGGTACATGGAAGGCGAGTTGTTTGTGATAAAAACATTTATTACACCATAACATTTTCATTTGACTACCCTGCAACCGTAATCTAAAGTTTCTGCGAGACTTTTTACTGAAGTCAACATGAGTTCAGGCAATTTGGCGAGTAGTTGTAGAGGAAGACTGTCAATAGGCAATTTACAAGGCCACACGCCCTAGGTATTGGGTTGGGTCCCACGAGCCACGTCAAGACCGACTGCATAATTCAAGATCATCACATCAGTGACAATACATGATATTGAATGCGACGAGTGGAACGCAGAGTGCACTTTGAAACGGAAAGAAGTAGTGGTTGAGGTGCGCCTGCAATTCAAGTGGCAGTCCCAACTGGCAGCTGCCGCCCTCTAAGACAAACCCTTCGCAGAGTGGCTTGCCCCGAGGAATCTCGCTCTCAGACCACTGTACTGGGAAATCAGCAGTGATGCCTACTCCAAATTCAAAACGTCGTATGAGGACGAACACAAGAAGGAATGTTTCAGAGTGCGCCGTGTAAAAATCTAGTGCCAAGTTTGAAAAGGACGTGCGAAGGGGTCGAGGCTACAAATCGTCCCGGACTCGCTGACATTCCACGCAAGGCCCAACGTGGGTCGTGTACTTACTCTGAAAAAGAGTCTGGTGAGAGGTATGTCACTAAAGACCAGAGAGGGGTGCCCACAATTCTTGAAACAGAGGTGTGAAAACATACGCATACATTCATACTACATTCATTTCACCCAACACGTATGGCCAGCGAGTGGTATGCATTAGGGTATGATCCAAGAAAGTCAAGTCACAGAAGAATAGCAGTAACCACCAACTCCCTTACAAAGGGTCGAGTCGAGGTGGAACAATTGAACTGTTATTGCAAGCCAATAAATAGGAAAAACCCATTCCTGACTGGTCCTGAAAGAGGCTTACAATCTGATTCATGGATATGAATATATATGTCCTTCAAGAATTAAAGTGTATGTGTATGTCGTATAAACTTGTGCGAGATACTTATGTCGCATAATCTTTATCCGATGTTTTCTGTTGTTTAAACAATTATGTTGAATAATCAAATTATGTCGTGTATTATTATGTATGTTGGTAAACACATTACGAAATCGTGTAAAAAATTATATCGTTTAACGTTATATACCGCTTAAAAATGCATCTCGTTTAATTCGTATATGACATAATTATGTCGACAAGAACTCAAACAACAGATACTAATTGGGAATTGACATCACGTTTAAGAGTCAATACGACATAATAATGTGTTTTAAAAGACATTTGTCAACACGTGTAATTTCCCGATGATGGACTGAAAATAACCCCAATACTTGCGCAGAGAGGGAGAACAAGGGATCGTATCCCCTTCCCTCACGTTCTCGTTATCATACCAAGTGGAGGCCTTTTCAGCCAAAACGTCAGATTGTGCCTGCCTGCGTACTGAGCAAAAAGCGTTGATGATGTCAAGGTGCATGACAACCAGCAGGTTATCATAATTATGAACATCTCAGTTCGAGGTGAGGAGCTGAGTGACTTAAGTGCATTGAATGGTGTCGTGTTTTTGCCCAGTAAACTGCAGGAAATTATCATTTGTAGACATCAAAAAATGGGCGACATCGCTGTTTACCTCGGCGACGGAGAGGGAAGCCAATAACCTCTGCCAAGTCGAACCAATGACAACAGGTCGAAGGCTATTGTTGCGTTTTTCGAGCGCAAAGAAATTACAACAGCCATAGGATTCCATTATCCAGCACTTGTCTATGAGGAGGTATACAATCGACTGGATCCATTCCACGTGTAATCTGAACCCTAACAGTGTCGGCGGTCAGGGCCATCCTCTGTTGTAAAAATCCGGTAGTAAAAACCAAAGGTCGGATCCAAGTGTTGGTGGTGGTGGTAAAGGAGCTGTGTCAGTGGTGGATGCTCTGTCACGGCGTCCACAAAAGCAAATAGAATGGGTCGTTCGAGGAGCGATTCCCCGAATCATTTCACGATCTTAAGGTACTAAACTGTGTCTGTTTTCATGTCACTGTTTGTGGTGTATAGAGAGATAATGTTGTTTATTGGAAAGAAACCAGAAGGAAGATCAATAATGATCTCCAATCGTGGTGTGTAAGTGTATTGAAATGTGTGTTTGGAGTAGGTGTTCATGCGCGAGGGAGTTTGGGGAAATGAGATCCGCACGGCGCAGAAGAATATCAAGGTGTCTGACGGTTTTAAGTTCTATTCTAACGTGAAACACGCCATCTGGCAACTCAGCAAATGTTATTCTCCCGCCAATAAATAGAGGTCAGAACCCTTCCTCTGTTTGTCTTGTTGTCCCCCCTGTGTTTTGTTCTGTCTCGTGGATTCTCTGTATTGATCTCGCACACCTTGTCTCTTTATCCAATTCCCTTTGTCACTCCCTCCCTCCCTCCTTGTTTGAACTTTGAAATTGTTTGTGTGTTGACTAATATGTGTTGTGTTCTAACACAGGGTAATGGGGGGACAACATCCTCTATTCCAAAAAGTCGCTATTTGTCGAGCGCGTGTGCAAGGTAGAGGGAGTCATTCACTCTGAAATGCGCTCGAGACTCTCAGTCCAATGTCACAGTTCAGATATTACTTTATCTCTGTCAATTTGCGTCTCGTGAACAAATTGACAATTGAAGTGGGTAATTTCTTTACTGATGCCATGCGTGACTCCAACAGTCATGAATTCGAGGAAATGGTAGATCCCATCACGTGTACTCCTGAGGAGGAATCTGCGGAGAGTCTTGGTGAGATTGATGAGACTCTTACGGAGAAAGAATCTAGTGTCACCACTGCATTCTCATGGTCGAATATGTTGTCACACAATTGTTGTGGTGCTACCAAGCGCCCAAAGATGGATGACACAGTGGTTGTCGAGTCATGTTATAAATTTCAACTGTGTCTGTTTTGGAACTTTCCGCTGAATCTAAAAGGGAAACCATTTCACACAAGGTTTCATGTGAAAGGTGTAGCTCCTCCAAGTTCTGTCCAGTCTTTTCCTTTCTGTTTTTCTTTGGTCTTGAAGACCCAACTGAATCACTGGACTAAGCGGATGGTGAGCACCTGATTAACTACCTAGGACCCAAGAAACTGTTCCGGACCGGAGGACAAGGGGCCTACCTACATTTAGGGCAGACCCATCGAGTGCCCTGCAAGTAAAACAGTCCACAATGTTGGTAGGCTGGCATGTATTCTCTTTCCGGTGTCTAATCGGGTTTTGGTTTTTGGTTTGTTATGCCGACACACAGCTAGCAACCCAATTACAGCAGAGATGCATACAGGTGGTGTGCAGTAATAAGGAAGCCCGGAAGCGCCTGACCGAATCGAACGGCACTCCCGCCAAGGACCTCGGACCTGTGAATATTGATAGACGCATACATTCGCATATTGTATTTGAAGTAGACATTTGCATACGAAGACATTGAAACAAACGAGGTAATTCAATTTTGAGTGTTGCAGGTAGCAATTCAAGTGTTTTGTTCAAGGTTGCTCAGACTTGAATTTATGCCAGTATGTTGCTAAGAAACCAATTGTTTAGATCTATATGGTTTGCGGAAACACTTCTTCGATTCTTTCTTTATTTCTATACCTTTTGCGTAGCCTCTTCATCTTGGCTACAGCGGAATATCTTGAAAGGGGAAAAAATCACCCAAAAAATTCGATTCAGCATTTTTTTGAACAGATTACTACACCGCCCCGGTCTCGACGTACCGATAAACAGGATACTTTCGCATCATTATCTGGTTTAACTACCGATGTCTATACGAAATCTCCTCACGTACCATGAATCGGTGACAAAATATATTTTCACAAGATCCATTTTTGTGGTTCCCCGAATTTGCACGACTTTGATTAAAAGAAGGATTGTATGATATCGAAAAGGTAGCTTTCTAGGCACACTTCAAGTCATTAAAATAGTCAATCTAACGTTTTTTACAAGGTGCGTGCGCTAACGTTGGATTCTCTCTTCTCTCTTGGATGAAGTTGACAAAGTGGCTCCGTGAATGCGTTTTTGGCTGCTGCCCTCGCGCGTGTCATGAGTGTGGCTGTGCCCATCCCTGCTCTTGCTTCTGTTTCTGTGTTGCAATCTGCTGCTGTTGGTGGATCTGTTGTAGGTG
>Ga0335398_10005154_pt1 | contig 17520 bp, 8 predicted proteins | sample BON03_FD_205742 | JGI IMG/M metagenome (GOLD analysis project Ga0335398, IMG submission 205742) | Freshwater microbial communities from Lake Bonney liftoff mats and glacier meltwater in Antarctica - BON-03 (spades assembly) (version 2) | ecosystem: Environmental > Aquatic > Freshwater > Ice >... | reverse complement strand
GGGGGCTCTCTCCTCCTGCTGGCCAGGCGGCCTCGCCAGGAGCGAGGTCTTGCAAATGATCGAGTCGTGGCTCCCTCGGGCGGGGCCCGCGGGGCCCCGACCGGCGTCGCCATGGCGCGATTGAGAGACGGACAGGCCCAGCGGGAGGGGAGGGGTGTTTGTTTCCGTTGGGGTCTTGTTATGTCGTCCTTGCGCGCCGTGCGGTCGAACAAGGACCTGGATGGTGATGACACAGGTATGGGACGTGTGTGCGTTCAAGGGTACAAGCAGGGGGGGCCGCAACTAGCAACGAGCTTCGTGAAACCCGGTTTATTTATTTATTTAACATCAGCCTCCAGTTTCCCTCTCTTCCCGCGATGCCCGACGGAGCCCGGCAAGAAGCGTGCCCGGGTCTCAAAGAGGCGCGCATGGGCACCAGCACGCTTGGCCGGGCCGCTTCAGGGGCCGGCTCCGCGTACTGGTTTCTATTTTGGGTTTTCGCCTCCTCCCTCCCTCGGACGCAAACGAGCGGCGGACGCGGCGCGGGGCGGGTGGGGCGCTCGTTTGCGCCTATGTTTGGCCCTCCTACGCGTGTGTCATTCCAAGGTCCCCGACGATGTCGGCGACGACGATCGGAAGACGGAGGGGACGATTCAGCGGCGTCGGCGTCAGCGCCGGCGTCGGCGTCGGCGTCGGCGTCTGCGTCTGCGTCTGCGTCGCCGGCCTTATGTTTGGCCCTCCTATGTATGTCCAACGCAGCAAAAAACAGAGAACGCGAAAAACGCGAAAAACGCGAAAAACGCAAAAACGCAAAAACAAAAACAGAAGGTGTTTTGCTGTTGGACGGGATTTCGCGCCCCGCCCGTTTGTGTCACCGGGCAGATCTCGCGCAAGACAACATTGACCCCATCACTACAGCTTGAACCGGTTGCCTGAGGCCAAAAACGCGCTGGGAAGGGCGCGCGGACGAGGACACCAGCCCCTCCCGAGGGCAGGAAAGAAAGGGCTTGGGGCGCAGGACGAGACCACCACCACCATCAATAAGGACGAGGGCAAAGGCCCTGAACGTGATACGGGGGCAGGCAGACATGGCGGCAGCGGCAGGAGCAGGAGCAGGAGCAGGCGCAGGAGCAGGGGCGCGCACGGCGTCAGCGGCGACAGGGCGGCGGCGGCAGAGGCGGCGGCGGCGGCGGGGCGTTGTTGGCGCTCGAACGGCAGCGGCGGCGTCGGCGGCCGTGGTGGTGATGGCTGCTGCCGCCGTCCTTGTGGCAGCGGGTTCCTCCCACGCGGTCCCGGGGGTAGGAGGAAGGGCCGGCGGCTTGTGGCGCGCGTTGACAGGAGCAGCAGGCGCAGCAGTGGCAACGACGGCGCGAGCAGGGGGGCCGCACCAACAAGGCGGCGGCGGCGGCGGCGGCGGCGGCGGCGGCGGCGGCGGCGGCGGCTCGCGCTCCCTCCACCAGACAGACGCAGCAGCAGAAGCGCTGCCGACCGACGCCGAGGCCGACGCCCTGGCCGCGAGCTTGGTGGCGGCGGCGGCCGCGATCGACCCGCCGCTGCCCGGAGACGCGATGGCGGAGACGGCGCTGGAGGGGGCTGCGGCCGGCGCCGGCGCAGGGGCCGACGCAGTGGCCGAGCAGGCGACGGCGGCCCTGCCGTCGTCTCTGGACGGCCTCGCCGCCGGGGCTCAAGAGGCGCAGCAGCAGCAGGAGCCGGACGGCATCGACGCCCCCGACCCCGCCGTCGACGGGGCGGTGGAAGACGATGACGGCGAGGATGAGTCGGCGGCGGCGGCGGCGGCGGCGGCGGCTTTCTTCCCCGCAGGAGGAGCGACGGCCCTCCCCTCCTCCTCGGGCCCCGCCCTGCGTCCCGTCGAGGGCGCCGCCGCCTCGTGCTCCCCCCAGGTCGGCAACGGCGGCGCCCTCCTCGTCGCCGCCGCCTCCTCCTCCGACGGCAGCGGCGCCGTCAGCGCTGGCGACGCCGACCCCGCCGCGCCCCCCCGCTGCCGCCTGTTCTCAAAAGTGTGCGCCGACCACGACGCGCTCGTCCTCTACTCTTCGCGCCACAACCCGCGCCACCCGTCCTTCCGCGGCGCCAGCCCGCCCCTGTCACTGCCGGGCGTGCGGGCCGACTACCACTCGTGCGACGGCGCGTGGGGCACCGCGTTTGACTACCCGCCGCCGCTCGTGCGGCCGGCCACGCCCGGCGAGGAGAGCGACGACCTCGCCTCGCCGGCGTTTTCGCGGTGCACGGTCCCGTTGGCGCTGTTCCCCTCGTCCCTTTACGAGCCGGGCGACTTTTTCCGTGGCACAGTGGTCACCTTGCGGGGACTCCAGCGCGCGGGCCTGCTCGACCGGCGCATGACGCCGGCCGTGGCCACCTTGGGAATGCGCCTGGAGCCGTGGCACGGCTTTTTCCTGCGCCCGTTTTTTGCGCGGCCGGCGACGACGCTCTCGCACCTGTCGAGCCGGCTGCCGCGGGAGACGCCCGAAGCCTACAGCCCGGACGGGGAGCACGTGCGCTGCTTCTCGCAGCTGGTGGCGTGCCCGACGCCGCGGTACTGGGCGCCCGCGCAGGCGGCGTCTGCCGCCGCGGCCGCCGCGAGCGCCACCCCGCCCGGCGGCGGCGGCCGCGGCCTCCTCGCCGCCGCCGCCGCGGCCGCCGTCGACCCCGACGCCGCCGACGCCGCCGCCGCCGCCACCCTGTCCAAGCAGCAGCCTGTCCAGCCCCCGCTCTGGGCCACCGCCCAGGACATCCTCGAGCACTACCGCCCGGACCTCCCCGCCGACGGCGGCATCCCGCCCCCGGGCCCCGGCGCGCCGCCCGAAAACCCGCTCTACCCGTCGGCGCTGCGCGACCCCTCCAAGCTGCGCGTGCTGATCGCCGCGCGCCGCAGCCGCGCCGCCCGCGCCCGCCTGCTCAACCAGGAGCAGGTGTGGTCGTGGTGCACCAAGTTTGCGCCCCCGCCGGGGGTGGGGCCCGCGTGGAACGGCACGGCCTGCGCGCTGCACGAGTTTGGCCGCGACCTGCCGCGCGACCTGGCGCTGGCCTCCCGCGCCGACGTGCTGATCGCGGTCCACGGGCCCGACCTGTACTTCGGCGGCCTGTTCTTGCCGCGGCGGTCCTCGGTCATCGAGATCCGCCCCCTGGGCTTCAACGCCACGGGCGACGCGCGCGCGGACGCCTACCTGCGCGCGCCGCTGCGCGCCGAGGGCGACGCTCTTTTTTGGTGGGGCGTCGACGTCGAGGACGCCGGCGCGAGCCGGCCCGGCAACCGCGAGCTCCAGGGGCGCGGCGACCCGCGCGAGTGGCCGCGCGACCGGCACACGTCCATGCGCCTGGTGCCGCTGCAGTACTTGATGGAGCGCGTGGCGCTCACGCGGCGCGACCTCGACAAGTACAGGGGGTTCCGCGCGCGGCGCATGGGCCACGTGTCGGACGGCGCGCCGCCGCGCAACCTCGGGTTGCTCGAGTAGGACAAACACGTTCTTGTTTCTCGCCCGCCTCTCTTTTTGGGGACTGACTCTCTTATCTGACCAGGTTGCACGGCGGCGCGACCTGGATAATCACGGCGGGTTCGAGCGTGAGGCGCATGGGCAACGTGTCGGACAGCGCGCCCGCCGCGCAACCTCGGCTTGCTCGAGTAGGTAACTTTGTTTTTTTTCGTGCTCTCTTCTTGTTCTGGTTTTACTCTTTTCGACTAATTGAAATCCGACGGCGCTGCCGCTTTCGCCTGCCCACGCCAAAAGTCGAGACAAGACCCGTGCATAACCTGCCGCTCGCCGCAAAGGGGGTCAGTCGCCATGAGCCGCAGCGCGGCGGCGGCGCGCGTGTTGAAGGCAGGGGAGCGAAACACCCGAGGGGGGAGGCGAGGGAGAGGAGGACGGCGAGAACATGCCCTTGCAGACAAGGGACGAGCGGCGCGTCGCACGGTTTGCGAAGCGGAAGGACGGGGGTCGGAGGGGAGGGCCGGGCGCGCCTGTTTTGTTTCTGCGGAAAAAACAAAACGCTTGTTCTCACATTTCTTCGCGGCTCTCGTCGTGACTGCGGTGGTCCGGGGCGATCGGGTCGTCCGATCACGCGTAGTAGGGGGGAGGTCCGCTCACTGTCTCCGAAAAAGGAAAGAAGACCGGCGTTTGAGTCCTTTTGCCGACGGCAACGAAAACGCGGGAAGCGCCAGTCAACATTTTTCCGACGGGAGCGGGTGTGGGGCGAGAGGGGGGGGGGGGGGAGCGGTGGTGGTGGTGGGGGGGGGGGGGGGGGGGGGGGGGGGGGGGGGGGGGGGGGGCGGCGCCGGGGGGGGGGGGGGGGGGATGGTGGTCCCCCCCTGGTCGTGGTGCTGCTGCCGCCTGCCCGTTCCCGATTATAAGAGAAGGACAAACTGTGTGCTGTGTGTACTGCTTCTCAGCCCTACCTACAAAAGGAGGAGAGAACAAAGAAGCGAGGGTGAAGCGAGACGCGCAAGCCCGCGGCGTCTCGCCCGTGTTTTGCTCGTCGTTGTCGCGGTCGGTCGTCGTGGCCGTCGTCTCTTCGGATTCCTAGCGCCGGCGCGCCGTCGCGGCGACGGCCATCGCGTCGCCGTCGAGCACGCCGTCCTGGTCGGCGGCGCCGCCGCCCCCGCAGCGCGCGTCGCCGAGGATGTCCACCGTCGCGTTGGCCGCCGCCGCCGCTTTCGTCGGCGACGACGACGGGTCGACATTCAGCGCGGCCATCGACGGCGCCTCGGACAAGCCGCCGGCCTCGCTGCTCTTGGTCGGCAGGCGCCCGCCGCGGCGGAACGCGCCCGCGCCGCCGCCGCCGCCACCCTCCCCGTGGCTGCCGCCGAGCATGCGGCGCTCGGCCCCGCTCGCGCCCCACCGCGCGCCCGCGTCCAGCAGCAAGAGCGCGACGCCCGCGACTGCCACGAGCGCCGAGACGGCCGCCGGCGCCAGGCGCCGCCGCCACGCCTCCCCCGCGATGCGGTGCACGGCCACCAGCCGCGTCGCGTCGCACGTGCACTCGAGGCGGTCGGCCATCAGCGCCCGCGCCATCACGAAGCAGAACAGGCCGCAGGTGGTCTTTCCGATGTCGACGCTTCGCGGCGGCGGGGCGCCGGGATAGGACGGGCCGACCTCGACAAAGAATCCCGTCTTTGCCGGGTCGATCGCGCCGCGCGAGGCCGAGCGGATGAGCTCGCGCACGGCCGGGTCGACGTCCTCCAGCGTCACGGCGCCGTCGAGCGACGCGCGGTCCATCACGAGGCCGCCCGCCGCCCACACGCCCGTCACGGCGGCGACGACCGCGAGCCACAGCGCCAGCAGCAGCAGCAGCGCCGACAGCGGGCAGTGCAGCAGGGGCCAGCGGCGCGACGACGACAGGGAACGCGGGCCACAGGCGGCGCCGGGCCGCGGGTGCTGGTGCTGGTGGTGCTGCTGCTGCTCGAGGGCGCGGCGGGCGTGGGCGCGCCACGCCGCCGAGACGAGCGCGAGCAGCGGCAGCGCGACGCAGGCGGCCAGGGTAAAGGCGGAGAAGCCGGGGAGCGCCGCCCACACGCCGTGCGTCATGGGCAGGGAGAGGACGCAGCCGATGGCGAGGGTGTCGCGCTTGGCGCGCGCGATGTAGGCGTACCTGTTGTTTGTTGTTGTTTGGTGAGGTCGTTGTTGCGGTTTGTTGTTGTTGTGTCAGAGAGAGGAAAGGGGGCGGCGGCGGCGGCGGCGGCGGCGGCGGCGGCGGCGGCGGCGGGAAGGAGCGAGCCGCAGCGCCCGAGCGGCGGCGCCCGAGCACCGGCGCGGGAAGCGATGCAAGCAATCGTGGGCGCGCGCGCGTCCGGAAAAAACGCACCATGCCGCGGCGCCGCCGATCGTCATCGCCGCGCCGGCAATGGTGCCCACGGGCACCAAGCGCACGAGCGAGTCGCGGCGCGCCATCGCGAGGAAATCAAATCACGAGGCTCTCTCTCTCGGCTGCGAGCCCAAGGACTCTCTCTCTCTTTTTTGTTGTTGGTGTCGTCGATCGCTGCGGCCCCCTGGCGTGATGCAGGCCGGTGCGCTCGCGCGACGGGTCGGGAACGGGGCGAGGTTGCGGGCCGGGAGGAGGTGGCGGAGGTGGTCCGGCGGGTCGCGGAGAGGGATTTGCTGGTGAATTGGGTGCGCGTGTGTGTGTTTCGTGTGTGTGTGTGTGTTCGCGAGCTGTAAAAGCGCCAATCAGGACTGGTATGGTCAGGGTGTGTCTCAAGTTTCCAGGAGTCGTGGTAATGCAGGGTCCTTCCAAGGAAGTCGCTGGCGATGAGGCCTTTGCGGCAGCGCGGTCGCGGCGACGTCGCGTGGGCCGAGCGGCGGCGACGTCGGGCGGGCGGCGGGGTGGGTGTGTGGGGCAGAGAGACCCCACAGTCCCCCGTGTCCTCCCCTTTCCAAATCATCACACACATCCAATACTGCCTCCGCAATAACACCTCATCCATCCACTCATCGCGCGCCCTCCATTGGTCGTCCAAGGCGCGACCCAAAACGAAGAAAAAACCTGCGGGGAAGAAGAGCCTTGACCTTGCAGATATAAATTCTTCCGACACGACGTCTCCGTCCCGGAAACGCAGAAACAGGCCATGACCACCGCCGTCGCGACGCCGCCGCAGCAGGCGCCGGCGCGGCGGGTCGGCAGCGGATTGTTCTCCCTCGCGCGCGGCCGGCGGGCGGAGGCGCAGGCGAAAGGAGGAGCCGGCGGTGCCAAGCCCGGGGGAGGAGTTGCCGCCGCCGCCGCCGCCCATCCGCCGCCGCCGTCGCCGCCGCCGCTCGCCCCGGCCGGCGGGAGCGGCATTGGCCTCGCCGCGCGCGGACGCCAGCAGCAGCAGCAGCAGCAGCAACAGCAGCAGGGCGGCAGCTCTCGCAAGGGCTCGCGGGCGGGCAGCCCGCGGCGCTCGAGCACGGGGCACGCGGGCGGAGGGCCGAGCAGCGGCAACAGCGGGAAAGGCGGCGGCGGGCGGGCCGGCGGCGGCGGCGGCGGCGCAACTGCTGCCTCTCCGGCTCTTCTCAGCGGCGGGGGCAGCAGCGGCAGCGGCCTCGCCCAGCAGCCGCAGCAGCAGCAGCAACAGGAGCAAGCCCGCCAGAACCAGCGCTCTAGCCGCGGCAGCTGCTCGGGCGGCCTTCAAAAGGACCGCGCCCTGGCCCCCTCACCCTTTCTGGCCGGCGGCGCGGTGGGGCTGCCGCCCCGGTCGCTCCTGCGCTCGATGCTGAGCGCCGCGGCCGCGAGCACCCCGGAGTGGCGCCCGCGCTCGATGCACCCCTTGGCGGTCGATGACGCGGGAGCACCTGCGCCAGCGGCGGCAGCAGCAGCAGCAGGGGCGGGAGTCTCGGCAGAGGCGGCGGCGGCGGCGGCGGCGCCGCCGGCCGGCTTGCTGCTGCTGCCGCGGCGCGCGCAGCTCCGGGCGCTGGCGGCGCTGGCGTGCGTGCTGGCGCTGGCGCTGCTGGCGGCCGCGTCCGCGCGCGACCCCGTGGCGGGCGCGGCGGTGGTGGCGGCGGCCCTGGTGGGCGCGGCGGGCGCGCTGCAGGCGGCGGAGGACCACGACGAGGCGCTCAGGCGCCAGCGGCGCGGGCGGCAGCAGGAGGCGGCGCGGCAGCGGCGGCAGCAAACACAGGCGGCGGTGCAGCAGCAGCAGGCGCAGCAGCAGCAGCAAACGCAGCAGCAGGCGCAGCAGCAGCAGGAGCAGCCGCGGCGGCATTCGAACCAACAGCCGACGTTCCTGCTCGCCCCGACCGCCTCGGCCACGGCGCGCATCTCCGTGGTCGCGGCGGGCGGCGACTTTGCCCTCGCCAAGACGGGCCCCTCGCCGCCGCCGCCGCCGCCGCCGCTGGCGCTGCCGCCGCCGCCGCCGCCGCCGCCGCAAGCGCAGGCGCCGGCCGACAGCGCCGCGGCGGCGACCTCGCCCGGCGCCGGCCCGCGCGCCCCCTGCCCCTCGCCCGCAGGCCGCGGGTGCGCCCCGGCCTACAGCCACACGCTGGGCACGGGGCACGACGCGCTCGCGCGCGCGGCGCTGCTCGCGCTGCCCGAGGGGGAGCTGCCGCCCTGGACAACCGTGGCCCTGCCGGCCGAGGGCGGCGCCGGAGGCGGCTGCGCCGAGCCCGCGTGGCTGACCGACGACATCAAGCGCCGCTTCCTGGTGTGCAAGGCCAGCGTGCGCGTGGCCGAGGAGTCCGCGCGCGCCGCGCACGCCGCGCGCGCGCGCATGGCCGTCGACGGCGGGCGCCCCGCGTGGTGGCACCACCCCTCTCCCGCCGCCGGCGCCGCGCCGCCGCCGCCGCCGCTGCCGCCCATCCTCCGGCGCCTGCCCCGCTTCGCCTCGCTCCTGGCCAGAGAGCTCCAGGTCTACGCCCTCGACGCCACCGCCGACGGCAGCGGCAACGTCGTCGTCGTCTACAAGATCACCTCGCTGTACACGGCCGCCCTCGCGCTGCGCTCGGCCATGGCCGCCGCCTCGGCCGCGCCGTCGTCGTCGTCGCTGTCGTCGCCGTTGCCGTCCCCCTCGCCGTCGCGGTCGTCGTCGCCGCCGCCGCACCCCCCCCACTCTTCCGCCCGCCCGCCCAGCGCCGCCGACGTGCCCTACGACGAGGTCGCCGACGCCCTCGCCGAGTACCTGTGGGCGTGGATGGAGTGGCTGTGGAAGGCAGGGTGCCCCCGCCTGTTGCCCGGCGGCCGGATGCTGCAGGTGGTCGACTGCGCCGGCGGCCGCCTCGCCATGGTCGGCGACAAGGGCGCGCAGTGCGCCCTGCGCGCCTTCGCCTCCGTGGCCGCGGCCTACCCGGAGCGCCTGCAGCGCTGCCTGCTAGTCAACCCGCCCAGCTGGGCGGCCGGGCCGCTGCGCGTGGCAAACGCGCTCATGGACGAGCGGACGCGCTCAAAAATGGCGCTGCTCGGCGGCGGCGGCGCCGACCCACGCGTGCGGGACGCGCTGTCGGCGGCGCTGGGGGGACTGGGCAGGGTGCCGCGGGAGTACGGGGGGACGTGCGACGTGGCGCTGGGGGAGTTTCCGCTGCACCGGGCGTGGGCGGCGCACTTGGAGGGGCTGGGGATGTGATACTTTTCTTTTTTGCAGCGGGGGCGCGCCCCTCTTTTCGCCTCTCGCAGGGGCAGCGCGCTCCTCGGCGGCGGCGGGCGTCGGCTCGTTGTACTGAACGGTCCCTCGAAGAGCAACCAATCATTCAATCGCTTCCAGACATCCTCTCTCTCTCATACTCCGCACCATCCATCGTCCGGAAGCGTCACCCACCCAAAGCGCCCACACGACACGTTTCGGGAAACAGAAAGACCAAGGAGATATGGAGCGCGTCCGCCGCCTCGCGTCGCACTTTACGGGCGGCGCGCAGCCCAAGGTGAGCATGTGCAAGGCGGGCGATGTTGCAGGTCCTCGCTGCCGTGGGGAGGAGGGCGTCTTGTCTCCCTTGATGGAGTCGGGGAAAACAGTTCCCCGTTCTGTTTTCCGAGTCAGGGCACGGACCTCTCTCCCGAAGAAGAGACGCCGCCAGCCTTGCCTCTCTCGCACGCGCGCTTGCAGCCCCTTCCTCGTCTCACCAATGCGCCTGGCGAACATCCCTGCCTCTGTACCGTCCCGACCGTCCATACCACGCCCCCCGCAATCGCCCCCCTCGCAAAACCGAAACCCTCTTGCGACGACGACGACGCCGCGACGCCCGAGACGCCAACGCCCCCATCGCCCCGCCCCCTCTCAAAACCCCCGAAACCACAACACAAAAAACAGCCCAAGGTCGCCGTCCTCGGCGCCTCCGGCGGCATCGGCCAGCCCCTCGCCCTCCTGCTCAAGCAGCACCCGGCCGTCGGCCACCTCGCGCTGTACGACGTCGCCAACACGCGGGGCGTGGCGTGCGACCTTTCGCACGTGGCCACGCCCGCCGCGGTCACGGGGCACACGGGGCCGGGCGAGCTGGGGGATGCGCTGCGCGGGTGCGCGCTGGTGGTCATTCCCGCGGGTGGGTCGTGGCTTGAGGAGCTGTTGGCTTTTTTAACTCTCTCGGCGGCGATCCGGTTCTTTTTAGATGCTGTGCAGCGCCGTTTTCTTTTTCTTGTTTCTTTTTCTTTTTTTCCTGGCGCGGGAAAAAACGAGAGCGTCGCTCGCGCGCTCCTTGAAACCTTCCTTTTTCCTTTTTCCTTTTTCCTTTTTCCTTTTTCCTTTTTCCTTTTTCCTTCCTTTCCTTCCTTTTTCCTTCCTTTCCTTCATCCTTGACAAACAACAACACTCGCCCGCCCTCCCGACCAACCGACCAACCAACCAACCAAAACATCACATGCAAACAGGCGTCCCCCGCAAGCCCGGCATGACGCGCGACGACCTGTTTGCCATCAACGCCGGCATCGTCGCGTCGCTGGCCGAGGCGGTCGCGACGCACTGCCCCGACGCCTGGGTGCTGGTCATCTCCAACCCGGTCAACTCGACCGTGCCCATCTTTGCCGAGGTGCTCAAGGCGAGGGGTGAGTGGGCGTAATGGTTTTTGGTGCTTGTGCGGTTTCGTCCTCCGTCTTTGAGGGGGCGAGGAAAAAAAATGGGGGCGAGAGAAACTGCGCGAAAAAAAGGGGGGCGAGAGAAACTGCGCGAAAGGCGAGAGCAAAAATAGTCGGGGGGGGGGCGGAGAGCGCGCCCGCCGCACCGAGGGGAAAAACCAACCATGCCCCCCCTTCAACACCCATCAACACCAACAAAAAAACAAGGCGTCTACGACCCCGCCCGCCTCCTCGGCGTCACCACCCTCGACGTGTCGCGCGCCGAAACTTTCATTGCCGAGGCAGCCGGCTGCGACCCGCGCGACGTCCACGTCCCTGTGGTCGGCGGCCACGCGGGCCTCACCATCCTCCCGCTGCTGTCGCAGTCGCGCCCGCCGGTCCTCCCCGCCCTGCAGCAGCGGCACGGCGAGGCCGAGGCCCCCGCGCGCCTGGCGGCCCTGACCAAGCGCATCCAGGAGGCGGGCACGGAGGTGGTCGACGCCAAGGCGGGCGCCGGCTCCGCTACCCTGTCAATGGCGTGGGCGGCCGCCCGCTTCGCCGACGCTTGCCTGCGCGCCATGGCCGGCGAGCAGGGGGTGGTCGAGTGCGCCTACGTGGCCTCGCGCCTGAACTCCCTCCCCTACTTTGCCTCGCCCGTGCGCCTGGGGCGCAAAGGAGTCGAGGAGTTTCTGCCGCTCGGCGCCTTGTCGGTCGAGGAGCAGCGCGGGTACGACGCCATGCTGCCAGAGCTCGGGGCTTCGATCCAAAAGGGGGTCGAGTTTGCGGCGGCGCGGCGCGCGGCGGCCGTGGGCGCGGCGGCGCCGGGGGGCAAGTAAAGAGGGGGCGGGGGGGCGTACGTTGGGCGTGCCGCGTTCGAAAAGCGTCATCTTTTGCACACGCACGAAAAAAGCGTGCTTTCCTTTTCCAACGCTTTCGCTGACTGTTTTTTCTCCTCTCTCAATATCCTGCCTAATCTGATCCATGACTACGCCATGGGCCCGCTCGCCGGAAATTTGACGCGATTCGACCCCTCCTCGAGGCGCGCCACGTGCGCCCACCCCGCGCCCATCGACCGGAGGATGCGCAGCCGCAACTCGCACGCCTCTTTTTTCGGCGGCTTGCCGTCGTCGCCACCGCCCGACGCCAATTTCTCCAGGGCCTTGAGCGCCAGGGCCGGCGCGCCCTGCGCGCGCCACGCCGCGCGCGCGTGCAGGACCTGGTGGTCGGCGCTCGCCGAGGTGTCGACCCAGCGCCGCAGCTGCGAGAGGGCCGCGCGCGCCTGCTCGGTGGCGGCGCCCGACGGCGGGGCGTCGGCGGCCTCGGCTCCGGCCGCGCCCGCCTCGCCCCCGGCCGCTCCTGGTGCTGCTGCTCCTCCCTGCCCGTCCGCCTCCTTGTCCAGGCGGTCGAGCGCCGACGACAGCTTGGCCTTGAGCGCCTCGAGCAGCGCCGCCTTGGCCTCGTCCTGCCGCTTCTTCTGCGCCTTGTAGCCCTCTTTCTCGCCCTCGCCGTCGCCCACGTTCGCGCCCTCGCCCTCGCCCTCGCCCTCGCCCTCGCCCTCGCCGTCGTCGTCCGGCGCGCGCAGCGCCATGAAGGCGGCGACGGCCGTCTGGTCGACGGCGGCGACCACCGCGTCGGCCGCGGCCTCGACGCGCGCGGGGTCGGCGGCGGGGGCGGGAGGGGCGGGAGTGGTGGGAGTGGCGGTCGGGTCCGCGGGAGCAGCCGCAGTGGCGTCATCTGCGGCAGCAGCGGCGGCGTCGGCGGCGGCGGCGGCGGCGGCGTCGGCTTTCGGCGTCGGAGGAGCGGGGGAGGCCGGGGGAAAGCCGGCGATCGCAGCGCGCAGCCGCTCGAGCAAGAGCGGCAGCCGGCTGCTGCTGCCGCTGCCGCCGCCAGCGCCTCCCTCGCCCGCGCCGAGCCCGGCCTCGACCTCGCGCCCGAGCGTCTCCCACTGCTCCGCCGCGCCCTCAGCGTAGGGGGGCGCGCCCGAGCGGAGGTCGGCCATCGCCTGCAGGCGCGCCGTGCGCAGGCCCTCGGCGACGCGCTCGGCCGCGCCCTTCGCCTTGCCCTTGCCCGTCTTGCCGCCGTTGCTGCCCTCCTTGCCGCCCTCCTTGCCGCCCTCCTTTGCCGCGATGGGCGCGGGCGGGGCGCTGTAGAACAGCTCGAAGCCCGTGGGCGCGTGGCCGCCGCCCGCGCGGCGGATCAGGCCGGCCGACAGGTAGCCGCGAAGCGTGCGCCCGGCCGCGTCCTTGGGCAGGCCGCCCTTTGCATCGTCGCCGCTGCCCAGGCCGACGGCGCCGAGGAAGATGGGCAGCAGGTCGCCCGCGTTCAAAAACTCGTCCCGGACGACGCCGTTGTTGCCACCGTTGCCGCCTCCGCCCGCGGCCATCATGGCGGCGCGGTACGACCCGTACACGGGCACCGTCACGGGCGGCTCCAGCGCCCGCTCCAGCAAGAGCGGCGCGCCCCGCAGGCTCTCGAGCAGCGCCAGCGACGGGTGGCGCAGGTGCAGCCGCACGGTGTACTCGGCCCCTTTCGCCAGGCGGGCGCCGCGCGGGTAGGCGTCGTTGTTCTGCAGCTCACGGCCGTTGGCGTCGCGCAGCCAGCTCATCTGCGCGAGCAGCTCGCCGTCGTAGATGCGGCGGTTGCTGAGCGGGAAGCGCGGCGTGTAGGACCCGGCCTCGGCGGCGGTGAACTTGTAATCCAGCAAAAGGCGGTACATCGGGTCGCCGGGCGAGGACTGCGCGTTGCCGTCCTCGTTGCCGCCGTCCTCGTCGCCGCCGCCGCCGCCGCCGGTGGGGCGGGGGCCGGCGCCGGGCGCGGGCAGGGCGTCGCGGCCGTCGGCGAGGAGCGGCTCGACGGCGGCGCCGGGCTGGGGGCGCAGCGGGATCTGCAGCGCCGTCAGCCGCGCCTCGGGCCGCACCCTCTGGCGCCGCAGCGGCGACGTGAGCAAGGCGCGCGTCGGCGCGGCGCCCGACGACAGCACCAGCGCCCCCCCGCCGCCGCCGCCGCCGTTGCCGCCGCCGCCGCCGTTGGCGTCGCCGTCGCCCGCGCCCGCGCTACCGAGCCCCACGCCGTGGAAAGTCAGCTCGAGGGCCTCGATCGCCCCCTCGCCCGCGCTCGACCAAAACTGCGCGACGGTCAGCTCGAGCGTCGCGCCGCCGACCACGGGGAAGCTGGCCGACCACTCGGACGACGGGCTCAGCGTCAAGGCCGTGCGCCACTCGGTGTCCGCGGGGCGGACGGCGGGCACCAGCTGCGACGCGCGCAGCAAAAAGAGGCGCGGCGTGTCGAATTCGCCCGCGCGGACAAGGAGCTCGGCCCAGGTGGCGCCCTCGGGCGCGGCCAGGAAGCGGCGGAGCTCCTGCCCTGCGGTCGTGGCGACGTTGCGCCAGGCGAAGGTGTGGGGCGAGGGGCTGCTGCCGCCGCCGCCGCCGTGGCGGGCGTGGGGCGAGGAGGGCGACAGGAGGGCGGCGCTGCCGCCGCCGTCGCCGTCGCCGGCCGCGCCGGCCGACCCGCCCGCGCCGGCGCCCTGCGGCCCGCCGCCCGCGTCGCCCGCCGCCGCGCTGCCCACGCCGCCCGCCACGCCCGCCACGGGCGTCGGACGCAGCGCCTCGGGCCGCACCACGGTCACGGGCACGCGCGCGAGCGGCCCGCGCCAGTCCTGGCTGTTGCCGCCGCCGCCGCCGCCGCCGCCGCTGCCCGCGGGCGCCGCCGCAAAGGCGAGCACCTCTGCAGTGTGCAGCCCGGCGGGCAAGGCCGAGCCGTCGACTCGGATCTCGAACCCGCGCCCGCCGTGGGTGACCAGCACCATCCGCGGGACGTCGACCCAGTCGGCCGTGGCGCGCAGCTCGAGGCGGTCCTCGATCGCGAGGCGGGAGGCCGGGGGCGCGTCCTCGTGCAGCGTCGGCCGCAGCGTCACCGTAAAGGCGCGCGGCGCCGCCGCCTCATGCGGCTCGCGCAGGTAGACCCCCCTGGCCTCGGCGCCGTTGGCGGCGGCGGCGCTCGCGGCGGGGAAGCCGCCGGGGCCGCCGGAGACGGAGACCTCGTAGCGCAGGTCCTGCGGGGAGGGGAGCAGGCGGGCGGCGAGGGACGCGCCGGAGAGGGAGCGGGGCCCGGGCGGCGGCGACGGCGACGGCGAGGGGGCGCCGGCCTCGGCCCCGGCCTCGCCCTGCCGCGACGCCGCCACCGCGGCCGCCAAGGCCGCCTCCTCCTCCTCCTCGCGGGCGGCGCGGCGCGGGTCGTAGAAGAGCGCGGGGCCCAGCCCCGCCTCCAGCTGCTCCCGGCGCAGGTAGGCGTACGCCTCGGGCACCTGCACGAGCCCCGCGCCGTAGGTCAGCCGGGCGTCGGGGGCGCCGCCGCCGAGTGCGCGCGCCGTGTTCTCGGCCGCGCGGCGCAGGCGCGACGGCGACACGCGCAGCGACCGCAGCAGCGCCTCGCGGTCCGCACCTTCTTCGATCAGCCCCTTGGCCTCCGCCTCGGCCAGTGCGTCCATCTTGACGGCGCTCGCCACCAGGGCCAGGGCGCCGCACGCGCAGGGAGAAGCCATCGACGTCCCGTTCATCAGCTGCTTGCGCTGCAGCGTCGACGCGGGCACGGGGGCGATGGCGCCGCCCGGGGCGCTGATCGAGACGCCGATGGCGCCGTCGGCCGCGGGGCCGCGGCTCGACCAGTTGTACGCGAGGCCGACGAGCGGGTCGGACGGCGTGGTCCCCGGGGAGGCCGGGGCGCCGACGCCGCCGGGCGACGGCGAGCGGGGCGGCGGCGGCGACCGCGCCGCGACGGCGGCGGCCCGAGCGGGGGTGGCGGTGGTGGCCGCCGAGGACGAAGGAGCCGCCGCCGCCGCCGCCGACGGCGGCACGCGCGCCGAGTGCCCGGCCGCCGCCAGCGCCGTCGACACGTACGCCCCGACCCCAATCAGCGCGCTGCCGCCCGTGCCTCCCGGCGACCCCACCGTCGAGAGCGCGGGGCCCGCGTTGCCGGCCGAGCTCACAAACGTGACGCCGTGCCGCTCCGGCAGGCGGGCGAGCAGCTCGACGGCCGCGCCCGCCCGCCCTCCGGCCACGGCCGTCGGCTCGCCGTAGCTAAGGTTGACCAAATCGACGCCCGAGTCCACCACGGCGCGCACCGCGCGCGCCATGGCCGTGCCCGTCTCCATAGAGCCCTGCCGCGTGTCGCCAATCTTGACGCTGACGATCTGCGCCCCCGGCGCCACGCCGCAAGAGTCGGGGTCGCCGGGGAAGTAGGCGGCGCAGATGCCGGCGACGTGCGTCCCGTGGGCGCCGGCGTCCGTGACGATGGACAGGACGGCCCCTTGCTCGTAAAACTGAACAGCAAAGTTGCAAGCGTCCTGCAGCGCGGAGAAGGTGCCGTGGCGGCGCTCGAGGGCGTAGGCGCACAGCGGCTCAAAGGCAGCGAGGGCGCCGGCGGCGGCGCTGCTGCTTGTGCTGGGCCTGCTGGCGGTGCTTGGGTTGCTGCTGGGGCTGCTGCTGGCGGCGCTGCCAGCAGGGCCTGCCGCCGCCGACGCCGCCGCCGCCGCCGACGCCGACGCCGAGGCCGCCGCCATGGCCGACGCCCCGACGCCCCACTCGTCGTGCGCGTCGGTCGTGTCGAGCGCCACGCGCCACACCCCCTGCGCGTCCCGCCAAGACACCGCGTCGACCACGGGGCCCGGGTCCCCGTCGCCCGCCGCCGCCGCCTTGTCGGCGTCCTTCAGCAACTGCAGCCGCGCCTCGAGCTCGGCGCGCCGCCGCTTCTCCGGGCCCTGCTGCTGCGCCGCGGGCGCGCCCGCGGCCGCGTCGTGGGCAGCGAGCGCCGCCGCCGCCGCCGCCAGCGCGCGCCCCTGGGCCTCTGCCCAGCGCTTGCGGCGCGCGGCCCGCAGCCGCCACACCACGCCGCCCGGCAGAAGCTCGAACAGCGGCCGGCAGCCCACCCGCCACTCGCCCGAGGGGTTGTCCCAAGCGGGATTGACGGCGAGCACCCGCCCGCTGGCCCCCATGATCACGACGCCCGTCGCGTCCTCCTTGCCGCCTCCGCCGCCTAGCGCGCCGCCCTTGTCCGCCCGCTCCGCCTTGGTCATGCGGACGTCGCCGCTCCCCGTGGCGTCGATGACGTCGAGGATCTTCGGGCGGCCGTCGGGGCAGGCCGACAGGCCGGGCGCGCCCGGGTCGACGCCCGTGTCTAGCACGGCGATGACGACGCCGCGGCCGTCGGCGTCGGGGCGGACGGACTCGAGCCAGCGGGCGGCGCCGATCTCGCGGCGGGGCATGGCGCCCTCAAAGGCGGAGGAGGAGGCTTGGGGAAGCGCGCCATCTCTGGACGAGGCGGGCGGAGGGGGCGCGGCCATGGCGGCGGCGGCGGCAGCGAGAGGACGGCGATGGCGGGGCGAGAGGAAGCGGGGCGCGGCCGTGGTGGCGGCGAGGGCAGCAGGGCGCGAGGGAGCCGGGCCGGCGCTGATGTGGGCACTGCGGCGGATACGCAGCGGCGTCGCGAGGCTGCTCCGGCCGGCGCGGCGTGTGATCGGAGGGTGCGCACCCTGGCGGGCGAGAATCATGTGAGGGCGCGATGAAAGTGTGGCTCTTCTGAATTTCTGGGGGTGCGGCTACGCGGGGAAGGTGTTTCGGGGCATGTGAGAGGTATGAGTACGTGTCGGCGAGCTGGATCACCGAGTGTCCGTGTCTAACAAGCGGGCGATCGCGTTTGAATGGAGTTGATCGTTTCAAAGCGGAATGCGCCGCTCCCGCCCGCTTCGCCGCCAGCCTACTCAACACAGGATGAGCGCAACCCTATCGCCCTCGTTCTACGTAATCTTCGCCCCACACAAGAAATGTGATGATGAATATCTCCCTCCGCTCCTCAAGCGGCCGCCGCCGCCATGGTCGTCGCCGCTGCCCCCACCTCTTGCTCGTTCGCCGCCTTCGCCTGCTGCGCCTGCACCGACGTGATCGAGATGGTGCTGACGACGTCGCGCACGGTGCAACCTCTTGACAGGTCGTTGACGGGCCGCGAGAGGTTGACGAGCACGGGGCCCACGGCCACGGCGCCCGACGCCTGTTGGACGCTGTTTTTTGTTTTTTGTTTTTTGGC
>Ga0335398_10005145_pt1 | contig 17555 bp, 16 predicted proteins | sample BON03_FD_205742 | JGI IMG/M metagenome (GOLD analysis project Ga0335398, IMG submission 205742) | Freshwater microbial communities from Lake Bonney liftoff mats and glacier meltwater in Antarctica - BON-03 (spades assembly) (version 2) | ecosystem: Environmental > Aquatic > Freshwater > Ice >... | reverse complement strand
TCAGTTAACAGTATAGCAGCTACAGTGACAATAAAAGGGATAAATTGATCCCAACCTTTTTTGTAAATAGTTATAAATATCGATGGCTTAGCCAATTTGTAACCTACTATGAATAAGACTGCAGCTAAACAACTGAGTGGGATCCTATTTAAGAAGTTCGGTATAGCCAATACCAGTATCATCAATAGGATGCCGTGAAAAATTGCAGACATCTTAGTTTTAGATCCAGACGCTACATTTGCAGAACTTCTTACAATTACCGCAGTCACAGGAAGTCCACCGATCAATCCGGAAAGTGTATTGCCAATTCCTTGAGCTACTAGTTCTTTACTTGGAGGACTTGTTCTCTTTTGTGGATCAAGTTTATCTGCCGCATCAATGCTTAGCAATGTTTCTAGACTACCGATGATAGCTATGGTGGCTGCTACAACCCAAAAGGCACTCTCACCAATCATGGAGAAATCTGGGAAGGTCAGTAATTCACCTATTTGGCCTAGATTATCCAGAACTGGAATACTCACTAGGTGATCGCCGTTAAGCTGCCATTCAGGCTTCCATATACCATACAAGGAATTGATCACAATCCCAGAGATTACAGCCCATAAGGCACCTGGGACGGCTCCCAAAATTTTATGCTTTTGGATTTTTGGCTGTTCAAAAAGAATCAAAATCCCAATTGCGACTAGTACAATTGGGATAGCTCCTATACTATGATATTTAATAGCGTACCAAATTTCAGAGAAGGTATTGTGATTGTCAGTCTGTAAAAATGCTTGATCACCCATCAGATCCACATCGTAACCCAACGCATGAGGAATCTGCTTCAGTATCAATATCAATCCGATTGCAGTAAGCATCCCTTTGATAACAGCGTGAGGAAAATAATAGCCAATGATACCAGCTTTTGCAATACCTAAACCTAACTGTATTAATCCTGCAATCACTAGGGTAGCAAGAAAAAGAGGGAAAGTCCCCATGCTACTGATAGAATCAAGGACAATCACTGTCAGCCCAGCAGCAGGCCCACTCACACTGACATGTGATTTTGACAATGATCCGACAACTATTCCACCAATAATTCCTGCAATAAGACCAGACATCGGAGGTGCTCCACTAGCGATTGCTATACCTAAACATAAAGGCAGTGCAACCAAAAAAACCACTAAACTGGCCTTCAAATCATACTTTAAATTACTTCCTAGAAGCGTGTTCATTCTGATACTTGGTTTGTATTGAAGAGGCAAATTATCTTCTTTAATTTATGTAAAGGAAAATAATTGTATGGAATTATTTCAATTAATTAACTAAAAACTGTCAAAATTATTTTTTTAAGAGAGATTCTATGGTATGGTCTATGGTTTCAAAATCAAATTTTTTGATTGATTTTTCCATTTTACCCTGTATTTCCTTAAGATTCAAATGACCAATACTTCCTTCGTGTGTGTGATTCAACTTATTTTGATCTGGATAAAAATTTCCTGATTCGATATCCAATCCTACTCGTTTGTAAGCATCCCTGAAAGGGACTCCACTCAAAACTAAATCATTGACCACTTCCACAGAAAAAAGATGCTTATAAAATGAATCTGAAAGGATATTTTCTTTGACTTTAATGGAATTTAACATGAAGGTGGTCATACGAAGACAGCTTTTCAGGGTTTCAATCCCAGGGAAAATTTCTTCTTTAAGTAGCTGCAAATCCCTATGATAACCTGTTGTGGTATTGGTTAATAGCAGTGCTACTGAGTTGGGAATTGCTTGGATTTGATTGGTCTTGGCCCTGATTAACTCAAATACATCAGGATTCTTCTTATGTGGCATAATGCTGCTTCCTGTAGTCAAATCATCTGGGAAACTGATGAAAGCAAAATGTTGATTCATGAATATACACACATCCGAAGCCATTCTATTCAGTGTTCCAGCCATACCAGCCATGGCAAAACCAAGTGTTCTTTCTGTCTTTCCACGGCTGTTTTGTGCATTGATCACATTATGATGTAAGTCCCCAAAAGCCAATAGCTCCGTGGTCATCGTCCGATTCAAAGGGAAACTCGAACCATAGCCTGCTGCAGAGCCTAGCGGATTTTTATTTGCTAAATCAAACGCAGCTTTCAATAGCCCCATATCTTCAGATAATCCTTCAGCGAAAGAGCTGAACCATAGGCCGAAAGAAGAGGGCATCGCCAGTTGTGTATGCGTATAGCCAGGCATCAAGTCATTTTTATGATTTTCTGAAAGTGTGATAAGCATATCAAAAAGCTCAGTACAGTCATCTACGATTTCTTTGATCGCATTTCTATAGTAAAGCTTCAAATCGACCAGAACTTGATCGTTACGACTTCTACCGCTGTGAAGCTTTTTCCCTACATCTCCGTAGCGCTCAGTGAGTAAAAATTCCACTTGAGAATGGACATCTTCCACACCTGGAGCGATTTCAAACTCACCTTCCTGTATTTCTTTGTAAATGTGCTTAAGTCCTAGCTGAAGGATGTCATTCTCTTCAGCCGTCAAAAGACCAATAGTGGAAAGCATCTTTGCATGTGCCATGGAGCCCAATACATCGAATGGAGCCAAAAGTATGTCAAACTCAGGATCACGACCTATAGTAAACGATTCAACTTCCTTTTTACTTCCTGTTTCTTTTTGCCAAAGTTTCATTTCAAATTGTTTTGAGTAATCATCTCAGCGTAGGTTTCAAGGATTTTAATATACCCTTTAATACCTTTCTGAATTTCGTTCAAGTAAATGTATTCATCTGCAGAATGTGACCTCGCGGAATCACCAGGGCCTATTTTGACAGATGGGTAGGGAATCAAAGCCTGATCCGATAGGGTAGGACTTCCATAGGTTTTGAGTCCAAGTTGCTCACCAATTTTCAGGATCAAATGGCCTTCAGGTACATGTGAAGATTGAAGTCTGAGCGAACGGGGCATTAATTCAGCACTAAGCGCACTTTTCAATTCTTCTAAAGCTTCTTCCAACGAATAGGCATCTGTAACTCGTACATCCAATACAAATTCGCAAAGATCAGGAACCACATTATGCTGCTGTCCTGAATGAATGACTGTTGTTGATATTTTAGTCTTCCCAAGGAATTCAGAGACTTTCTGGAATTTGAAATCTTTGATTTTTTGCAACTCATCCAAAGCCAGATGGATTGCATTTATGCCTTCTTCACGGGCAGCATGTCCGGCTTTTCCATAGACTTTCGCATCAATTACCATCAAGCCTTTTTCCGCCACAGCCATATCCATCAAGGTAGGTTCACCTACAATTGCGAGTTCACAAGGAGGAAGCTGATCAATAACAGAGGCGATGCCATTTTTACCAGAAATCTCCTCTTCAGCTGAAGCAATCATGATCAGATTGAATGGAAGTTCCTGTTCGTGAAAATGAGTAAAAGCTGCCATCAGACTTACTAAAGGTCCTCCAGCGTCATTGCTTCCAAGTCCAAAAAGCTTTCCATCTTCAGTAATAGCTTGAAAAGGATCTTTGGTATACCCAGCATTTGGTTTTACTGTATCATGATGAGAATTCAGCCAGATGGTGGGCTTATTTTTGTCGAAGGCAGCTGCAAAGGCCCAGATGTTGTTTCCAGATTTATGGAATTCTATATCTCGTGCAGTGAAAAATTCTTCTATGACCTCAGCGGTAGAACTTTCTTCCCTCGAATAGGAAGGAATTTCTATTAACTGAGTAAGAAGTTGAACTGCATCATCATATAAATCCATTGTTATCGTCAAATTATTTGTTAATAGAGCTCATATCGACTTCTCTCGATTGTTGTTCCTGAGAGTTTACCCTTTGCTGCCAAATAAAGGTTTTCTGCTTTTCCGATCCAAACGTGGTTTACACCTTTTTCCAAAGCTTCGAAGGCATTGTCTAATTTTGGAATCATACCAGAATGAATCACATTCTCTTTGCGAAGCTCGGCATAAATATCTTCGTTGATCAGCGGTATAATGGAGTTTTCATTCTTTTCATCGATCAAAACCCCGCTTTTATTGAAGCAGAAATAAAGGTTGACCTGGTGTTCCTTAGCAAGGCTGGTGGCTAGGGCAGACGCAATACTGTCGGCGTTGGTGTTTAGCAATTGTCCCTTCGCATCGTGTGTGATCGCATTCACCACAGGAAGCAAATCGCCTGAAAGTAAATGATCAATCAACTTAGTATTAACTTCTTGAATATCACCTACAAAACCGTAGTCAATATCTTTCACTGGACGCTTAATAGATCGAATAATATTACCATCGGCCCCAGTCATTCCTATTGCATTTACTTTCAGCGCTTGGAGTTTGGCTACGATGTTTTTATTGATCAGACCAGCATACACCATAGTCACCACATCGAGTGTCTCCTGATCTGTGATCCTTCTACCGTCCACCATTTCAGGCATAACTCCAAGGGATTCACCAAATCTGGAAGCCATGACTCCACCTCCATGAACTAATATTTTGTGTCCTGGGAAATTGGCAAAAAGAGCTAAAAATTCATTTAATTTTTCAGGAAAATCGATGACATTGCCTCCGATTTTGATAATGCTGATTTTCATAAATCAAGTTTACTTTTTGAACTGTCCGAGTAGGTGACTAATAACTGCTTGGGCAGCGAAGATTCTATTTTTTGCTTGCGCCTGGACTAACGAGCGCTTTCCGTCCAATATTTCGTCTGATAATTCTAAATTTCTCCGCACAGGTAAGCAGTGCATTACTTTAGCGTTTGCAGCATGATCTAAGTGATTTTCGGTCAGCATCCATGAGGGATCTGTTGAGATTATTTTTCCATAATCGTTAAACGATGACCAGTTTTTAACATACACAAAATCAGCATCTTCCAGTGCTTTACTTTGATTATATTCTATGGTAGCACCTTTTGTGAATTCTTCATCCAATTCGTAGCCTTGAGGGTGAGTGATGGTAAGATTATGGCTCATTCCTAGTGTCCATTCTGCAAAGGAATTAGCAACGGCATGAGGAATGGCTTTGATGTGTGGCCCCCAAGTCAACACAACTTTAGGCTTTTTCTTTCCAGTCCAATTTTCACGAATTGTAATTTGATCCGCTAGACTTTGCAACGGGTGACGAGTCGCAGACTCCAAACTTATCACCGGAACACCAGCATATTTTATAAACTGAGAAAACACAAAATCGTCAGTGTCTTCTTCCTTATTAGTCAAAGATGGAAAGGCACGAATCGCCAAGATGTCAAAATAAGAACCCATAACCGCTGCCGCATCTTTGATGTGCTCCACAGTTCCTCGATTCATGATTGCGCCATCTTGCATTTCCAATGCCCAGCCTTCCTTATCCATATTCAGTACAATTGGCTCCATGCCAAGATTCAAAGCAGCTAGCTGAGTAGATACTCTAGTCCTTAGTGATGGATTTAAGAAAATACAACCGATGCGCTTTCCGACACCCTTAGCACTATCCAGTGCTGGATTTGCCTTGTAAAGACGAGCTTGTTCGATCAGATCATTGCCTAATTCGAGGGATTCAAATTTTGTGAAATGCTGAAGTGGCTGGATAATATTGGCCATTGGTTAACTGGAATGGGATTGACTTAAGATTTCTTTTAATGCGGATATAAACGAATTTAATTGATTCCACTCGATATTTAAAGGAGGTAGGAGTCTTATCGTATTCTTTCCTGCTGCGCTTCCTGTGAACATGTGGTATTTCTTTACCAATTCTGAGCGGACAGGACCAGCTTCACGATTCAGATCAATACCTATAATCAGTCCATTGCCACGGATAGCGGTGATTCCTGGAATTTGCTTCAACGCTTCAACCAGTTTCTCACCAAGCGTTGTGACATTCTCCATAAGGTTTTCTTTTTCAATAACTTCCAGCACTGCCAGACCAGCTGCGCATGCAAGATGGTTGCCTCCGAAAGTCGTTCCCAATAAACCAAAAGTAGCTTTGAACTCAGGAGAAATCAAGATCCCACCGATCGGAAATCCGTTGCCCATGCCTTTTGCCATGCTTATAATATCAGGTTTCAAACCAGCTACATGCTGATGTGCAAAGAATTTTCCGGTACGTCCAAATCCAGACTGAACTTCATCCAAAATCAATTTTGCTCCATATTGGTGTGCCAGCGAAGCTAATCCAAGTAGAAACTCAGAACTTGGAACTTGAATACCATTGACTCCTTGAATTCCTTCGATGATGATACCAGCGATCGTATTCGATTTTAAAGCCTTTTGGACGGCATGCAAGTCTTCCCAATGAAGTATGTGAAAATCCTCTCGTGCGTTGCAGGGAGCAACTATTTTTGGATTATCTGTCAATGCCACTGCGCCTGAAGTTCTACCGTGAAAACTACCAGAAAAAGCAATGAAACCAGATTTGCCCGTTGAGAAGGAGGCTAGCTTGATTGCATTCTCGTTTGCTTCAGCACCTGAATTACAAAGAAAAAGTTCGTATTCAGGATAGCCGGAAAGCTTGCCTAATTTTTCCGCATATTCCTGCTGGATGGGAATCTGAATTGAGTTGGAGTAAAAAGCGATTTGATCCAATTGATCCTTAATTCGCTTCAGGTAGTGCGGATGTGTGTGGCCAATGGAAATAACAGCGTGGCCACCATACAAGTCAATATATTCTTGTCCTTGATCGTCCCAAAGTTTTGATCCATCAGCCTTTGCGATGGTCACAGGGATCAAAGGATATACATCAAATAATTTCATTTTGAATTACGGTTGACGAAATAGGCCCCAATTGCTAACGGGGTACGAGGTATATCTGCACCTTGGAATTCTATTTCTAAGTTTGAGGATAATTAAAGGGAGAGTTTGAAAACCTATTATCGAGTGGCGTCCAAACAATCTTGCGTCTAACGTCTAATATCTAATTAGAAGCCTAAACTTTTCAGATTCAAGCCCATCCTCTCCTCAAGACCAAATGCCAAATTGTAATTCTGAACTGCCTGTCCCGAAGCACCTTTCAGCAGGTTGTCAATCGCAGAATAAATCACTAATTGACCTGCTTCTTTTTGAACATGAACGATGCACTTATTCGTATTTACCGCTTGCTTCATGTCGATATCAATATCCGAAACATGCGTAAAAGCCGCGTCTTTATAAAATTCCCTGTATGCTGCGACAGCTTCTTCTTGTGTTCCTTGGAATGGAAAATAGGCTGTAATCCAAATGCCTCGGGGGAAATTGCCTCGGTAAGGAACGAAGAGTATTTCAGATGAGAAGCTAGAATTAACTTGTTTAAAAGTCTGGTTAATCTCTTTTAGGTGCTGATGTGTAAACAGCTTATATACAGAGGTATTTGAAGATCTATAGCTAAAGTGGGATGTTTCACCAAGTTTCTTTCCAGCACCAGTACTACCAGTGACTCCAGAGATTTGGATGGTGTCTTTCACCCAGCCTTTTGCAATAGCTGGAAGCAAAGCCAACTGTATTCCTGAAGCGAAGCACCCTGGATTTGCGATCTTTTTAGCAGTTTTAATTTTCTCTGCATTTACTTCTGGTAGTCCATAGATGAAGCCATTGGACTCATCACGGAAATCAGTGGACAAATCGATAATAACTGTCTCTGGAGAAAAGCTATGCTGCTCCAAAAAACGGTTGGTTTGGCCATGTGGTAATCCCAAGAATACCGCTTGAATTCCTTCTGTTTGCACTTCGTCTGTGAAAATCAATTCACAGTCGCCGATTAAATCAGGATGAACTTCACTTACTTTTTTGCCTTTCTGGCTATTGCTATGTACGTAGATCAGTTCGCATGCAGGATGATGCACTAACAAACGAAGTAATTCGCCTCCAGTATATCCCGCAGCGCCTATAATCGCTGTTTTGATTTTAGTCATTTCAAGAGTTTACCTTATGGAAAATTGAAGTTTGATTACCCAAAATACGGGTAAATCCCTTCACATCATCAGCGGTGTAGCCTTTGTTCATTTCGCCGTAGCTACCAAATTTATTGGACATCAGGTCATGTTCGGAAGTGATACCAAGCAATGTGAATCGGTAAGGCTGAAGCAAAACACTTACTTCACCAGTCACATAAGTTTGTGTGCTTGCCATGAATTCTTCCAAGTTTCTCATCACTGGATCTAAGTAATGTCCCTCATGCAAATGAATTCCGTAGAACTCAGCTAATTGGTTTTTCCAGAAAAGCTGCCACTTCGTAAGTGTATGCTTTTCTAGTAATTGATGCCCTTTGATAATGATCAATGGAGCAGCTGCTTCAAAACCCACACGACCTTTGATACCGATAATGGTATCACCCACGTGGATGTCACGACCGATTCCATAAGGAGCGGCCATAGCCTGAAGCGCTTGGATAGCTTCTACTGAATCATCATATTTTTTACCATCGACACCTTTAAGCTCACCTTTCTCGAAAGACAAGATCAATTCCCAAGGTTCCGTCGCAGTTGCCTGTGTTGGCCAGGCTTCTTCAGGAAGATAATCAGAGGAAGTAAGCGTCTCTTTTCCTCCTACAGAAGTCCCCCAAATTCCTTTATTGATAGAATAGGCAGCTTTTTCGAAGTTCATCGAAACGCCATGCTTTTTCAAATACTCAATTTCTTGCGCACGACTCAATTTCAAGTCACGAATAGGAGTGATGATTTCAATATCAGGAACGATTGTTTGGAAAATCATGTCAAATCGAACCTGATCATTTCCTGCTCCTGTAGAACCGTGGGCTACTGCTTTTGCATCTATAGATTTGGCATATTCGGCAAGTGATTTTGCCTGAAGAATACGCTCAGCAGATACAGAAAGTGGATAGGTTTGATTTTTCAATACATTTCCGAAAACCAAATACTTGATCACTTCATTGTAATAGGTGTCCATCACGTGAAGAGTTTTGAAAGAAGCAACGCCTAATCCTTTTGCCCTTTCTTCAATATCTTTCAATTCTTCTTCGGGAAATCCGCCGGTATTTACCAAAACTGCATGCACTTCATATCCCAGTTCTTTAGAAAGATACAGTGCACAAAATGTGGTATCCAAGCCTCCACTGTAGGCTAAAACTATTTTTTTCATCGAAATATGGTTTTTGCTTCCAAAAAGGAAGAATTGATTTATTAAAAGATGCTTGAAATGGTGTCCTTAGACTTGTTCAATTTAAGCATCACGTATTTTTTTAATCTTACCCAGCGATCAAATAATTTCAAGTCTTTTTTGAAATCATCGCGAAGTGCCAACTCTTGGGTATGGTTTCTCTTCGAATTTGGATCGTAAAGCATTGCTGTGCAAAGACAGTTTTGCCTGTTTTTACTCATTAAGATCTCATAATTGATGCAGCTTTGGCAACCTTTCCAGAACTCATTGTCATCTGTCAGATCCGAATAGGAGACAGGAATGTAGCCCAACTCTGAATTGATTTTCATTACTGCTGCACCCGTGGTCAATCCAAAAATATTGGAATCCGGATATCTCAAACGGCTAAGTTTGAACACTTCATTCTTAATCTTGCGGGCAAGACCGTATTTTCGGTATTCAGGAGAAACAATCAATCCAGAGTTTGCCACATACTTACCATGTCCCCACGCTTCTATATAGCAGAAACCTGCCCACTTACCATCCGAAGTCAATGCGATCACTGCTTTTCCTTCATCCATTTTGGTTTCCACATAAGCTGGGCTACGCTTGGCGATTCCTGTGCCACGAGCTTTCGCAGAATTTTCCATTTCGTCAGTAATCTGAGTGGAATAGACCTTGTGAGAAGGATTTGCTACAATAATCTGGAAAGAAATATTATCCATTAGGGATTGCATGTGTTAATTCCGTTGGAACCGGAAGATTTTTAAATAAATCAAAGTTTAAAAGGGCGGGCACGTACTCCACGTAGGAATACAACTATTCATCGAAGGGTTAAACCCTATAGAAAAATCTACACGTCCTTAAAGGAGCGAAAAAAGCAATAGCATCAGCTTTCACCACAACCGAAGTAGCGTGAGTGTAAATTGTGGCTATGTGATTTACTTGTATCATGCGTAATAGGGTGGCAAAATTGATTCCTTAGCAAGGAAAATGCAAGGGTTTCGATGAAAAAGATAGTGTTTAAGTTGAATTTTTATGGATATCGAAAAAAGAGCTAGTCTATCTCGTTGAAATTGATCTTCGCAGAAGAATATTTTGTCAATAATTATCTATTTGATAATTGAATAGGGTGGAATGTAATTAGGCATTCCCTGACATTTCCTTCAAAGCGTGTACGAACTGATCCATATCTTCCTCAGAAGTGTAAACGTTGGGAGAAATTCGGCAACCATTCACACCACCAGCACCGTTGATGGCAACGGTAAAAATCTGATATTTTTCCATCAGGGTTTTTGCCACATCTGCTGGACTCATCGCATCCAAACCTACATTTGCAATGGCACATGAGCGATGAGATTCCTGTGGCGTATTGACATTGATTCCTGGGAGATCTCGCACCTGATCAGACCAGTAGCGCTGTATGTATCGTAATCGTTCTTCTTTTCGCTTGATTCCCATTTTATTAAGGAAGTTGATGGCATCTATTACAGATAAATCTGTGGACACTGCATGTGTTCCGATGTGATTGAGATTCAAAAGTGTTTTTTGATCCAATTCATAGGGTGCTAAAAGAGGTCGGATTTGGGCGCTTTTACCTTTTTTCACATAAAGCATCCCACAGCCTAGCGGTACACTCAGCCATTTGTGGAGACTGGATCCGTAGTAATCACAGTCTAAATCGGAAATGTTGAAATCAAAATGCCCTACTGCATGAGCACCGTCTAGCATTATTTCTACCCCATGACTATGTGCCATGTCAGCTATTTGTCTCACCGGTAATATGTGCCCAGTGATATTCACGATATGGGGAACCATCATTAGCTTGGTTTTAGGCGTGATCGCTTTCTCGTAAACGGATACTATTTGGGCATCATTTTCTGGATGCATAGGAATGTCTATTCTTTTGACTTTTATCCCATACCTTCTTTCTGCCAATTCAAACATATTGAGCAAACTTTCATAATCCTGATTTGAAACGATGGCTTCATCACCCGATTTCCATGGATAACCAGAAACAATCAGGTCGATGGATTCGGTCGTGTTTCTTGTAAGTACGACCTCCTCAGGTGAAGCTCCGACCAACTCAGCTAACATCGCAGCACTTTTGGCTTTGTTATCCCATTGTACCGTCCGCATGTAATTGGAAGCCTGATAATTTACTTCTCTGAGATGCTTGATATAGTTTTCCAATGTTTCTTCGGGCAAAAAACAGTAATACCCATTTTCCAGATTAATATAATCAGGTTTTAGCTTGTAGGAAGCACGGATTTGTTCCCAAAAGTCAGCCGCATTTGGGTCGATAGCTGCGATAGTTTTCGCAGTTGATTTCTTCGGAGTGAAAATAGAGCCGGAGCCAATACCAAGGAAAGCCATTGACTTTAAAAATTTACGTTTGTTCATAGGTGGTTCTGATTAAAAGTGGGGTGGTCAAAGGATGTAGCTAAAAATCCAAACAAGTAAAAGTATAATTGCAACCCACGTTATCCAGGGAGAGCGCTTTGGGAATTCGAATTCGCATATTGGACAAACTTTAGCATTAGTATCTACTTCCATTGCGCAGGAGGGGCATTCTTTTGTTTTCACGATTGGCTGAACTCTTTTAGCTTAAATTTTATTTCATCATAAGTTACTTAAAGAATCTAGCTATGAAAATAGAAATATGGTCAGATATAGCGTGTCCTTTCTGCTATATCGGAAAAAGAAAAATAGAAAAGGCGATTTCAAAATTTCCTCAAAAAGATAAAATAGAGATCGAATGGAAGAGTTTTCTCCTCAATCCCGATCAAGTCACTCAACCGAACAAGAGTTCTGAAGAACATCTTGCTGAAGTGAAAGGCTGGAGTTTGGAACAGACAAAAGAGATCACCGCCAATATGACGAATATGGCTGCTCAGGAAGGTTTGGAATACCATTTGGACAAAACTGTAGTGGCAAATACCAAGAAAGCCCATCGGGTTTTGCATCTGGCAAAAACAGTGGGAAAAGGCGATGAGATGAAAGAAAGCTTGTTAAAGGCTTACTTCACTGACGGAGTCAATATTGATGATGATGCTGTTTTGCTAGGTTTGGCTAAAGAAATTGGACTCTCCGAAATAACAATCCAAGAAGTTTTGAGGTCAGATAAATTTGAGAATGAAGTAGATCAGGATATTTACGAATCGCGTCAGGTGGGAGTGAAGGGAGTTCCATTCTTTGTCTTGGATAGAAAGTTTGGTATCTCTGGCGCTCAGCCTGATGAAGTTTTTGATCAGACGTTGGAAAAAGCATGGAAAGAATTTGAAAAAGCTAATCCGAGCCTTGAAATCGCAGCCGGTGATGGAGAAGCTTGTGATGTTGATGGAAAGAATTGCTGATCCACTTACAAAGGAGTTTAACTGTATTGGGCTACCAGAGAGATATTCTGGTAGCTTTTTTATTTTTAAGTATAGCCATAAACTTTTATTTATATTTTTTCTAAATAACTAAACCGCTCTAGCATGGTGTATTCAGTTACTAAAGAGGAAGCCAAAAATCCAGAAACACAGATTAGTGTATATAGATGGATTTGGAGTGAAGTCAAACAGAACTGCCCGTCTTCAATCTTCGGAAGATGGTTCTACGCTTTTTAATATTGCCTATACTGGTGATAACGGAGGAGAATTCTCTAGATATGCCTTATGACGCTGATCTTGAGTTCAACCTATACCAAGGTTTTGTAGTGGATGGAGCTGACGTGTATATGGCAGTGACTCCAGTGGGTGAAAATGGTAATATCTACAGTATGGATAGCAATACAGGCGTAGCAACCAAAGGGGCTACGTTGGTAAATCAGCCAGGAAATCACTACATCGGTATTTTCTAACAACGCTAGGTTCTATCGCAGTTCTTGATCTTTTTTGCGAAGAGAAATTGACAAGATTCTATAAAGAATAAATCCCGGAGAAGAAGCTATAATCGAGCTTCCTCTACGGGATTTTATTTTTCAGACTTAAATTGAATACCACATATCAGCTTTTGAAGCTATTCAGTGTATGTTTTACCAAACACCTCTGGTTTTCATTTGTAGTGTATATACTGCGTCCATAGCTGTGATAAACAATGTTTTTCTGTCTAGAGAACCAAACACAACATTTGCCGTCCACTTAGCCGGTACAGGGATATGCGCAACTTGCTCACCATTTCTGTTAAATACGGTAACTCCATCGCCCGTTAGGTAGACATTTCCCCGGTCATCGATGGTCATACCATCTGATCCCATTTCACAGAAAAGTTCTTTGTTGATCAGGTAGCCGTCTTCTCTGATTTCGTATTTGTAGGTTTTCTTTGCACCAATATCAGATACAAATAAGTATTTGCTGTCTGGCGATCCTACGATACCATTTGGTTTTACCAAGTCATCAGTAACTTTGAATAGCTCTGTCTTATCAGCTGAAAAAAAGTAAACATCCTGACCTTCCTGCTCTGACTCCTCACCACGTCCTTCCCAATATGGTCTTGGATATAGTGGATCAGTAAAGTAAATGCCTCCTCGTGGGCGTACCCACAGATCATTTGGGCCATTAAGTTGTTCGCCTCGGAATGCTGTGATCCATACCTCATGATTTCCATCTGTATCGATAGACCAAAGCTCATTTTTATTGTCTGCACAAGCGATCAAAGTCCCGTCTAGCATGAAATACATTCCGTTTGACCTTCCTGCATCTTCTTTGAACACGCTTACTTCATTTGATATCGCATTCCACTTGTGGATTCGGTTGTTTGGTTGATCTGTAAAATAGACATCTCCAAAACGATTCACGGCAGGGCCTTCGGTAAACTCAAAGCCATCTTGCACTTTTACTAATGCTGCATTTTTAGCAACGATGCCTTTTTTGTCTTCTATCTCTTGAGAAAAAGCCTGTGCGCCAATAAGAAGCGCAGCCATAAAAAGGGTTGATTTAATAGGGTTCATAGTGTATGTTATTTTCTATTCATTGCGACCACAAGCACATTTAGATCTTCGCTGTAGGCCATTCTCGTAATATTTTCATGTGTGTCGGAGTTGATCTCACCAAGTGATTTCCATTCCGGACTGTTGTACTTTCTTATAAATATTTCATTTCCAGAAGCCATTAATAAGTGGTTTTTGTCTAGCCAAATGAAATCATGAGATCCTAAAACGCCGGTAAGATATACTTCTCTATTTCCGTTTTCTATATCATAGCTTTTAATAATGCCAGCTTGGCCTTCAGACGGCTCAGAGATATAGGTGATTTCAGATGTTTTCGGTCGTTTTTTTATCGTACGATCTATAGCAGAATCAATTTCTACCAGATCATTCCTCCCTCGGGCATAAACCAATTTATTTGGTTCCCCCAGGACAAACATAGCAGCTTTATTGTCATACCAATCGTAATAGCCCACAGGTTCTATGTCATCGTAAAGCAATTCTGCGGGTTCAAAACTGGTAGGATAGAGCCAAATTCTTTGCTTCTTATCAGCTTCCATCACTAATGCAGCGATATACATACCACAATCGGTGATGCTGGGAGAAAACTCACTTCTATCGGAAGTCTTAGAAAGATTGGTGAATTTATCGGACTCAAAATTATAGACAATTATATCGTGATTGCCATTTTCATCAGCTGCAGAGAATACCAATTGATATTCATTGATGAAATTTGGCTGGTTATCGTATTCAGGTCTATCAGTCAGTGTATGAGCAGATTCAGTCAGCAATTTCAACTTGCCGCCTTTTCCGCTGGTACTGATTACCCAGAGATCAGTTCCGCTTTGTGCGAAGCCTGAAAAGGCACTAACCAAGAAAGAAATTAACGTAAAGCAAAAACTCTTTTTCATCTGATTTTTAAATTTGTTCAACCAAAATACAAAATCAAGGTTACAATGGTGTGAGCAAATTAAAACTATACCAGAAAACCGAATTTGATCGGTTACGTCAGATTCAAGATCCTCTTGCAGATCAGTTGGTTAGCCAATTGATAAAAAACCCCGAATTAATTACGTTAATAAATTCTTGGATTGAGATACCTGCTGAAATTGAAAATTCGTATCCCCAAGAGTTTCAGGATTATTTTAACTTTTATCTGAACCAAAGTGATATTCCGGAGGATGTTCTAATAAAAGGCCAGAAGATCTTTGATCAAAAGGGAGACCTATACCTTGCAATGCTTGGTTTTTATTCTTTGCCTTATTCCTATGCTTTTGGAGATGGAGCAGAAGTGCTTGTTCGATCCAAGAGAATTCTCAGCGACATAGGACGCAGATTAGGTGAAACCGGAAGTTTTATTTTAGATATTTTCAAACCGGGCGCATTTCTCACTAAAAAGAAAGCTTATCTCACCTGTGCAAAAGTTCGCTTGATTCATGGCCTCAGTCGTTATTTTATTGCTCACTATGCTACCGACTGGAATACCAGTTACGGTAAACCCATCAACCAGGAAGATCTAATCGGAACCAACTTGTCTTTTAGTCTGATCGTAATTCGCGGGTGGAAAAAAATGGGTTTCCAGGTAAAATCTGAAGAAGTAGATGTCCTGATGCAATACTGGAAATGGGTTGGAGAAATGATGGGAATTGAGCAAAATTATTGGCCAAATAACGCAAAGGAGGCATTTCAACTGGAAAAACTTATCCGAACACGACATCTGAAGTCCACAGATGCAGGTCATCAGTTAATTCAAGCCTTGATCAAATACTACAAAGCAACAATTCCAGATGCTTTAATTTCTACGCAAGTAGAACCTATCCTAAACTTTTTTCTTGGAAAGGAAGCTTCAAAAGCTTTGGGGATTCAATCTTCTATTCCTATCAGCGGAGAACTTCTTGGATTGGTATTCAAATTCTCAGGTTGGCAAAACTATGGTGCCAATAAAGGATATGCTCAAATTGCCCGACAATTTGAATCCAATCAACTGGCGCTTTATGGCGAAAGGTTAGAAATCAAACTACCAGAATTAAAACGTTCATAATCGAACACATTGCTGTTCATTTCCTTTGCATGTAAATTACGAAACCTTCGAAATTCGCCGTTTTAGGCTATTTTTGAGGTATGGCATCTTTTTCGTAATTAAACAGAACATGAAGGTAATAACCCAATGGATATCAAACTTGCCGCTGGAGCTGATCTTTTGGATCGGAAGCTTAGCAGCAGTTCTTCTCTTGGATCCTCAGGGTGGCAGTCACTTAAGTCTCTGCCCACTGAGTCAACTGGGAATTGAATGGTGTCCGGGTTGTGGTCTTGGAAGGTCTATGAGTCTGCTCGCACGAGGGCAGTTTCAAGCTTCTTGGACTATGCATCCACTGGCTTTGCTGGCGTATGTAGTTATTATCTCTCGGATTTGGCAATTAATTAAAAACGTAAAAACAACACACAATTATGGCTAATGTATTAAGACATCTTCCCGAATTGGAAGGAATGGAACTGGGATATATCCAGGGTTTGATGAAAAACATGGATGAGGATAAAGCTTCCCTTTTCGCACAGGTTTATCGTGCCAGAAGAAAAGACTCCCAGATGATTTTGATTTTGACTTTACTTGGTTTCTTTGGCTTTGCAGGACTACACAGATTTATCCTTGGACAAGTAGGTTTGGGTATTCTATATATTTTGACTTTCGGACTTTGTTTTATTGGTACAATAGTCGATTTGGTCAATTACAAGAGCCTAGCGTATGAATTCAACATAAAAGTAGCTCATGAGACCATGAACTTGCTGAATGCAGATTATCCTGGAGATGTGGCAAACACTACTTCCTGATTATTAACTTTACGAATGAAAGAGCTGGGAGAAATTCCGGCTTTTTTTGTTTATAGTTATTTTCTAACCTTATAGAATTGTAATCTCCATACACACAGGTTGCGCTAGGGATTACAATCAATGCCTCCTGCATTCTTTCTGGGAGTTCTGAAACAGTCCGGTGAATAGGTGGGTAGGGAGTAAAATAGTATATACCGGCATCTAAAGCCTCATTCTACCCTGCTCGTGTAGCAAAATTATCCTCCGAAGGTTAAACTTACGTTTTTTACCAAAATGGGTGAAACTCATGAGTGAATTTTTTCAGGGAAACTTCTATCTTAGGAGACAAACCCAATTTTCATCTGATGAATTTAATTCTCCCTGGAATAAGATTCTTTTTTACTGGTGTCCGAGAAAAGAAATTGCTCTAACAATTTTTTCTAGTAATAGTACAAAATGAAAGATGGGAAGCTAAAAGCTGTCCCACCTTTTTTTATATTGTTGTTTCGACTAAGAAATAACAACATGAAGCAAAGTAAAGATAATTTTTCATCCGGACATACAATTATCGCGCAGCTTTTGTCGCTGATTCCGAAAGAGATTTTTAAAGAAGTAATCGAACAGGAAGGATCGGATAGGTACTATAAAAAGCTCAAAACAGCGGGCCATTTTATCTACATGTTTTATGCTGTGCTGACCCGAAACGCCAGTTTAAGAGCAGTCTGCAAGAATATTTCCTTTATCGCCAAGAGTCTTATTCCTTTTGGAATCAAGCAATTGCCTGCCAGAAGTACGTTGTCCGATGCGAATCGAAAACGTAGCCATACTTTTTTC
>Ga0335398_10005136_pt1 | contig 17564 bp, 18 predicted proteins | sample BON03_FD_205742 | JGI IMG/M metagenome (GOLD analysis project Ga0335398, IMG submission 205742) | Freshwater microbial communities from Lake Bonney liftoff mats and glacier meltwater in Antarctica - BON-03 (spades assembly) (version 2) | ecosystem: Environmental > Aquatic > Freshwater > Ice >... | reverse complement strand
GGGCATCCTGCCTCCCGGACTCCAACCCCTACGGCCGTGACGGTCTAGCACACAGTCGCTCTCTCTCCACCGCGCGGCGCGCTTTGCGTGTTGCCTAAGTCGGTGTCGCGTCTTCTATTAACCATTTATATTAATTAAACGGCGAGAGTGTTTAGGAGCTTAGAGATTTCTGGAAAAAAATTAAACGGCTCATCTTCATCTGGTTGTGGTTCCACTTGAGACGCCCCAAACAGCGACTGAGACTGAGAGGCTGCAACGGTTGTGCAACGCCTTCTCCACCCACAATTGACAATTGGGATGCTCCCATACCCTCATGCTACAACTGTTCAGCCTGGGCTCGGGGTCAGGCAGAGGCGGCTCGAATTCGTCGGCTACAGCCTCTTAACCGAGGTGTGGTCTGCGCCGCCGCGGCCACTCCCAGAGCCCAGAGCGCCGCGCAAACGCGAAGTGTGCGGGCTGGACACACGCTGAGCGGCACGAGAGCGTGGCCACTCACACTCATACTCATACTCATTAGGGGTGTATGCATGTATGTATGTAAAGATTCGGCGGCACACCAGCACACGCGGATTGGGCACTATCTTGCCACCGGGGATCCGCTTCAGGCTTCAGGCGGCCTCCAGTTCGAAATCGGTCGAAGGTATACTATCGTAGACTATCGCGGCGGCGATAGTAGTATAGGTTGCCGGCACTGGCACTGGTCTGGAAGGTGCACCGCGCCGCGCTGGGTCGGTGACCGGCTGGCAGCACCTGCCTTAGGTCTTGGGGCAGGGCTGCACGCCCTCTCCCCGCCATGGGCCATGGGAGCGGCTGCACAGGCCTTCAGCACTGAAGGCCCCTCCACTCCCACTGACTGCTGACTGGGACTGGGGGCGAATAATGGTGTTTTGCGTTTGGCAAAGGGGGGAGTTTTTGTGCTATTTGGCAAATAGATAGTAACAACTCATGTTGGATTTGTGCTATTTGGGAAAATCTCACAAACTCACGTTACTTTTGCCGCTATTTATCACAACAGTAACAAAAGCTTGATCACTTTTGTGCTATTGCTATTGAGAGTAATCTCAACAATGCATGTTCATTTTTCTGCAATATTTGTGTCTGTGTGTCTCCTGTGTGGGTCGCGCCCCTTGTGTGGGTCGCTCCCTCTGTGTGTCGAGCGCCCTCTGTGTGGGCGCCCTCTGTGTGGGTCGGTCCCTTGTGGGTCCCTCCCCTCCTGTGTCTGATCCTCGTCACGTAGACATCCGCTCGCGGGATGCCTCACGCTCTAGCGCTCGTTCCCACGGTTGGCACCTCTGGTCTCATGGCGAGCCAGGCGGTCGCCGGGCCTGACCCCGACCGCACACACGTTCGCGTCCTAGCTCAATCGCGGAGCACGGGAACCGCAGAGGACGGCCAGGGGCCTCCTGCGGCACGCCACGTTCAAGCGCTCAGCTGAGCGCCACATGCCAGCGCACTCGCGGCGCTCAACGGCATCACCCACACGGCGTCGCAGCTCTACACGCAGCTGGGCGCAACAGGCCGATAGCGGGCCGCCCATGACAACACCCTTATCAACACGCAGAGCTCTGGCGGCCTCTGCGACTCGAAGCTCTACTCCGAGGGCGGCGACGAGCCGTTTCGCCCGGACGACGGCGAGTCTGTCCAGGTGGTCACTGCTCGTGCGGCCGCCAAGCACCTGCGCGCCGACGAGCGCCAGGCGCCGCAGGGCGCCGAGACCGAGGCCAAGGCGCTGCAGCGCGCCGAGGACGACGCGCTCGCCGCCTACAAGGCCGCCAAGGCCCAGCGTGTTCTACAGCGCAAGGCGTGGGACCGCGACCACTCCAACGGGCTCTGGCAAGACGCGTGGCTTGCTATGCTTGCCGACGACCCGCTCGACGAGGAGCGCGATGCCCGTCATTGTGCTGTGCGCCGTGCCTGGCGCCGCGCTGACCGTCTCGCTGAGCATGCCGCCAACGAGGCCCTTGACGTCCTCGAGGCCGAGCGCAACCGCCTCGACGCCATCGAGCGTGCCGCGCAGGCCCAGCGCAACATCGTCGCCGCTGAGGCGGCCACCCGCGACCTGCACCTCGACACCGACACGCTGAGGCGCTCCCGGCAGCACAACTTCTCCAACATCGAGAAGACCGGCCTCGCCGGCGGCTGCAACGGCGCCGACCCCGACCACTACGATACGGCGATCGATATCGCCAAGGTCAAGGTCATGCAGGACGTCGGCGAGCGCAAACGCTGGCAACGCGAGGTCGCTTCCATGGACGAGATGCGCGAGAAGAGCAAGAACGACTTCTTCGGGTGGCTCAAGGCCAAGGGCAACGGCAACAAGGCGAACTACTTCAAATACCAGCAGTGGATCGTCGACCAGTACGCGTTGTTCGAGAAGACCTTCCGCCGCGCGCACAAGAACGCGTTCAAGATCCTGCAGTTGCCCGAGGTAGGCCCCGACGACGACGTGGACGAGGTCTTCATGGTCTTTGCGCAGACTGTCTGGGACAGCCGCATCTTCCTCGTGCGCCCGCTCGGCGACTCCGACGACTTTGAGCGCTTCCAGAAGGACCTCAAGCTCCGCATGTGCCGCGAGTTCATCTCGGGCGACAGCTACTCGCTCGCCGAGTGCATGGACGGCGACGACGAGGGCGGTGTGCGGTGTCTCCGGCGACCTCATCGGCGACGTGCGCGAGGCCGGCATCGCCGCCGAGGAGAGGTCCACCCGCCACAACTCCGCCAACTACCGCAAGAAGCGGCTCACCACCCTCTACACGCACGTCATCTGGCTACCTATGGTGGTTTGTGTGGAATGCCTGCCTGCGGACAAGCTGTGGGATGTGGTGTCTGTGACACGCCGGAGGAGCTCTGGTGTTGGTGTGGCGCCGCGGGCCTGTGTGCGCGTGTACGCGCGTGTGCTGGTGCCGCCAAATATTTACATACATACATACATACGCACGTCACCGACCCCTCGCTGCGCACAATGATTGAGGAGAATGCCAAGCTCCAGGGCAAGCGCAACGGATACGTGGCCTGGCAGTGCCTCAAGACGCACTGCGAGCGGCCGCCGAGCGACCTGACCATTGGCGGCCTCAACCGCGTCTGGGAGAACGCCGACTTCCGCACCGTCGGCTTCGATGCCGACACGATCCCCAAGATGGTCGTCTGGCTGGCCAACAAGAGAGAACGCCAAACGCCCGGACAAGTACAAGAAGACAGAGGACGAGATCGTCATCAAGCTGCTCTCGTGCTTCGACCCGTCCACCGTCCTCGGCATCTCGGCGCTCGATGAGTACAACGCGACCGAGGACGAGCGCAGGTTCTGGTGCGCGGAGGTGGTGGCGGCGGACGGCACCGTCACGCCCGGCGTGCGCGACGTCCTTAAGTTCCAGCACCACTACGACCCGATGTGGCGCGCCGTCTTCGCTCGGACGCAGGACGGCACGCGCGGGCACCAAGCCGACGGCGCGATGTTCCTCGACGCCGACAGCGATGACGACGCCGTGCAGGACAACTTCGCCTACTACACGGCGGCCTCCGGCGGCGGCCCCACGCCGCGCGCCCCTACGCGCTCCCGCCCTCGTGCCTCAGGAGAGCGTCCTGTGCGCGGCGATGACCGGCTCGCGAGCCGGGTCCTCACCCTCCAGCAGTGCATCGACATGAACATCGCGCGCTGCTACGCCTGCCAGGGCCACGGTCATCTTTCCCGCGACTGCGCCAACCCGCCCGGCGTCAAAATCACCATCTACACGTCCAGCTCGCTCCTCGCCAAGGTGCACGACGCGTCCGCTCGCTCTGCTGACCGCCGTGAAGCTGCTGCTGGCGGCGCTCGCCCGGCCGATGAGGCGGACGAGGGCGACGAGGTGCAGCTCGTCACCGACGCCCTCGAGGAGCCCGCCGACTTCTTCGGCGGCTCCGGCTTTACCTTCAACGCCACCGACGACGCCCTCGCCTGCGTGGGCTGCGACTTGGCGCCGGCCGTGGCCGTGCCGCCTCCTGCTCCCCGCGCTCCTCGCTTCGTCGACCAGTTCCGGCGCCTCTTCTGCTGGGCCACGCCGCCGGCGACGGCCGCGCCTCCGCCGCCGCCCGCGCCGCCGCCTGCGCTCGCTGCGCCGCCGCCGACGCAGGCCCAGCCACTGCTGCTGCTGCCGCCTGGCCTTGGCTGCGAGCGCGGCCCGCGCAACACCCCCGGCGCGCCCGCCGCCCGCGCTGCGGCCTACTAGGCCATCCGCAGCGCCGCCGGCTGGTCACCGGCGCTGTGCGCGACTATCCCTGGCCCTGCCTCGGCGCCCCCTGCAGCTGGCCGCACGGGGGGCCACACCAGGCCGGTTGAGCCACTCGATGACTGTTTCGTCACAGGCCACACAGGCCGCGACGGCGGCTCGTGGGTCGTCGACTGTGGCTCCACCAAGCATATCGCCCCCAACATCTCCATGCTGGGCACCGTCACCAGCTGCAGCCATCCTCTCGTACCTGCACCACGCCATGGATATCGGGCGAGGGCGAGGGCCGGTTTGTTAGCAAATTCGGGCTGTTTTGTTATCAAATGTGTTTTGTGGTGTGTTTGTGGTGTTTTGCGGGTGTTTTGTGATGTTTTGCGGGTGTTTTTGCGGTGTTTTGCGAGTGTTTTGCGGTATTTCCACAAAACACACAAAATACCCGAAAATCATCGAAAATCACTGGAAAACACAAAAAACTCACAATACGCTCGTGTATTGCGGGAGTTTTCCAAGAGCAAAACATTTCGACTGTATTGCACAGAACACCTTTTACAAAACATCTGCAAAACACCGCAAAACAGTCACAAAACGCGTTTTGTGAAATTACGTCGCAAAACACTGCGAAACACACGCAAAACGCTCGAAAACGTCACAACAAAACGCTCACAATACAGCCGCAATACGTATTGCGCGCATTCGGTGTTTTCTCCCAAAATACGCTAGATCTGTCGCGAAAGCACACAATACGCAATATACGCGTGCATTACGGGGGGGGGTCACGTACCCGCATGGGGTCACGTAGCAGGATTGTGGATGTTTTAAAAAAAACAGTGTTTTGCGGTGTTTTGCGGTGTTTTGTGGTGTTTTGCGGTGTTGTGTGTGCGTGTTTTAGCGTTTTTCACAAAACAGCACAAAACAGACTAACAAGTATACAAAACGCACAAAACGAACAAAATACGCTTTGTGCAATACAGCGCAATACGGTGCTGTGCATCTTTCTCTCACTCAGAAAATGTCTACAAGAAACATTCGCAAAACACGTCCAAAACATTGCAAAACGTCCGCAAAACACCGCAAAACACTGTTTTCAAAAAACACTCGCAAAACACCACAAACACCCGCAAAACACCCGCAAAACACCGCAAAACACCGCAAAACACCACAAAACACATTTGCTAACAAAACAGACCGAATTAGCTAACAAACCGCTCCGCTCCCGCGGCTTCCGCCTGCTGCTTGACTGGCACTCGTGCGTCGCGGCGCACGCCAAAAACGAGGGCGAGGGCGCCGTCTGCGCACGGGAGGAGCAAGCAAACGCCGCCGACTGACGACGCGATCGGCGTGAGGATCAGCGCCTGCTCGCGCTCGACTGTCGTCCGCTGTTTCGCCCGCGGACAGCGTGGGTGCGTAGCTGGCGGCGAAGAGCCCATAGTTGTGCCGCGTGGCTTTGCGCCACGCGCCGTAAGCGGGAAGGAGCGTCGCTGCGCCCTTGAGAAGGTCGTCAGCCTCTCCGCGCGCGGAGTCTGGCACGAACCATGCGGCCACGAGCGCCTCCGCGAATGCTCGCGGCGTGCGGGACCTGTCGGGCGTGCGTTGCTTGCCCGCGTCCAGCGCAGCCGATAGCTCGTCGCGCCGGAACACGGCCGGCGCAACGTCCGGCGGAGGCTCGTGGGCTGGAAGGTTCCTGCACCACCAGCACATCCGTGTGTCGGCCCCGCCGCCCGCGTGGGCGTTGGTTACGAACGTAGGTGTCCCCACAATCGTCTCTAGCGCCGTGTGCGGCTGCTCCGCCGTCGAGCAGGGGCCCAGGCTCATCACCCACGTGAGCTCCTCCGCCGACTCCAGGATAGCGCCCGACCTGATGCCGCCTGGCCACGTGTGCCGCGAGGCCCAGTTGGCCGCGCCGCACCTGAGGTGCGCTGTGACGGTGTGCATCGGCCGCCATGGGTACGTTTGCACAAAGTTCTAAATGGCAAATGGTTCCGATGAAGGATGAAGTGCCAACAGCCGACCGACGGCGGCTGCAGCGATGGTGATGGTTGGCCTGCCACCGAGCACGCTGCGCCGCCCTGCCGCGCCCACGCCTCGCGGAATTCTCTGCTGTGCTCATAGAGCGCGAAGTGAGTGAAGTGTGGCCAAGCAAAGCTGGGTTGCACTGGCAAGCGGATCTCCCTCGGAGCGAGCGCCGCTGTGGGCGCTGCCTCGCCCTGGCTGGTGCTGCGCGCCGGTCGCCTTACGTCTAGCTCGGCCCGCCAATGCGAGTGTGTTACATAGAAATAATAAACATGGTCGGAGACTCCCCTGAAAGGAGGGCGCGCCGCCGTTCGGTGCCCCTTTGCGCCTGCCACCCCCAACCCGAGGGTTGGGCGCGGGCAGCCGCGGGCAGCCCTAGCTAGAGCGGCGGTCGCCCCCGTGCAACCCTAGACAGGCCCAAGGTCCTGCCTCACAACACTCACAGGAAACGCAGTGCACCAGTGACACACACAGGAGCGGCGAAGGGTGAGGGTCGAAGACGATGCAGCTTTGCTGCTCTCGGCCCAAAGAACCAAAAAGCGGCCACCTTGACAATTGTCAATTGACAGCTAAGGTTTTTCTGAGTTTCAGGTTATAACCTCAGAAGTCCGAGGCGATCGCTCTTCGCAGAGGGCCGTTTGCTTCTTCATGCCAAGACCGTCGCTCTACATAACCTACTTGCCGGGGCAAATCCGAACGTGCACTGGATTGCTCCGGCGCTCCGGCGCCTGTTGCTGCCGCTGCCGCCGCCAACGGCGCCACTCCCGCCGCCTGCCCTCGAGCTCCGCCATGCGTACGGCAAAGTGGTGCACGCGCGGGCGCCGCCGTCGGTGCCGGTGTTGGCGGCGCGTGGTTCAATGACCTGGCCAGCCATCGTGCCGTCTCGACCGCCACTGCCTGAGCCCGCTCATTTGTGCCCAGTCCCTGCTGCTGCGGCGACTGGAGGTGTGGGGCCCGCAACGGCCTAAGCAGTCTAAAAGACGGTTCGTAAGGCGTAAGGAGCACCGCCGAAGCGTGGCCTGTGGCGTCTGGGGCGTCAAGACACGGCGCCTTTGTTTGGCTGCTCGGTGGCGGGCTCTCGCTGCGACGGGGCCCACGCCCGGAGCCCGGATGGAGGGCATCATCGTAGGGGAGGGGGAGGAGCGGAGCGGTTTGTTAGCTAATTTGGTCTGTTTTGTTAGCAAATGTGTTTTGTGGTGTTTCGCGGTGTTTTGCGGGTGTTTTGCGGGTGTTTTGCGGTGTTTCGCAGGTGTTTTGTGGTGTTTTGCGAGTGTTTTGTGAAACCAGTGTTTTGCGGTGTTTTGTGTTTTGCGGGTGTTAGTTTGGCGTTTTGCAAATTTTTGAACGTGTTTTGCGAATGTTTATTCTGAACATTTCCTGAGTGAGAGAAAGATGCGCAGCACCGGATGGCGCTGTATTGAACAGAGCGTATTTTGTTCGTTTATTGGTGCGTTTTGTATATTTTTGGGTCTGTTTCGTGCGGCTGTTTTGTGATGAAAAACGCTAAAAACACGCAAACAAAACACCGCAAAATACCACAAAACACCGCAGAACACTGCTACCGCAACACACTGTTTTTGAAAAACATCCACAATCCTGCTACGTGACCCCCTGCGGGTACGTGACCCACCCCCGTAATGTACGCGTATATTGCGTGTTGTCAACACGGTGCAACCTCGTGCTCACGCGAGGCAGTATGGGAGATGGGTGCTTTATCGGCCGGCACGATGGCCGCGCGGCGACACGGCGCCACCATGCCCATGCCGGCCTCCAGTGGCGACTTTCCGATCGAGAAGCCCATGGAAATGCAGAATCACCGTGCGATCTAAAGAATCACCGTGCAATCTGAAGAATCGAGCTCCAACAAATAGCTCAGATTCCCGTAGAAGCGCTGCAGAAGCCCATTTCCTCGGCGCACTCACCTTTCTGTAACTGATCTCTTAGAACCACTCAGGGGGGGGCAGCACAACGGGGCACGTGCCCACCACAGGGGGCACACAACACCGCGGGGGGGGCGCAGGGGGGCCCCACCCCGCGGGGGGCACCAGCACAGGGGGGGCCCTCCCACCCGCCAACACTCCCCCCACCGCGAGTCCTCTCTTGCAGCAAGGAGCCCTCCCCTGGCTTGGCCTTTACACAATATTGCCATTACCAATATTGTATGGTGAATGACAACACAAGGGGGGCGGGGGGAAACCGTACACTGCGCAATATTGACTGCAACATACAACGGGGGGAGGTTGAAATAAACAAGGTGTTGAATGCCAAGAGTAGTATTGACTAGCGCACAATCTCCGAATAAACAATCGAATATCTTGTGAAGGCCACCCCCTGGCGTGTAATTTTTGGGATGTCCCGCCTATATTCAACCTGTATCCCGCCTGTATCTCACTGTATCCTTGGGTATCCCTGTATCGGCGAGCTATAGGGCTATATCTAGCCGTTTTGGAGCAGATCCACTGTAGTATTCCGCTGTATTCTCCACTGTATCCAGCTGTATCCGTACGTATCTAGCTGTATCCAGCTGTATCTAGCTGTATCCCGCTGTATCTCACCGTATCCCACCGCCTCAAAATCGGGATATAGCATATAGCAAAAAATACACTCCAGGGGAGAGCTGCAAGGGAGGGACGCGGTGCGCGGTGCAAAAAGACTGGCGGTGGAAAGAAACCAGCAGAAACTGCGCCTTCGCCTGTCGATCCTGTTGCTCGAGCTCGTCGATATCTACCGGGGCTACACGCTCCTGCTGTTATTGGGTTAACCCGGAACAATTGAACCGTAAATAATAACAAATTGAATGCGGCGGTGATAGTGATAACCTGCACGCACACCCGAGACGTTTTCAAACCGAATAAGGACCCTTTTCATCGGTTGAGAAGAGAATTAGAATTACTAACGAACGGATGCGGTTAAGGTGCTAGCCTTTGCCGCACATATCCGAGTCGATAATACCAAGATATACCTGAGATATTCCTTTGGAGCAGCGGCTAGTATGTTTTATTGTGAGGGGAGACCTCGCGTTTTCTTACTACGTGCTCCATTTATTTGTCTTGTAACAGCATCATGCGCTCACCGCCGTTAGAGTCAGCGCGCGGCGAGGGCTCCCCCTGCTCGTGCTCGGGCTCGCGCTCCCCTGTCTCCAGCTTGCGCTTCGAGGGCTCCCCCAGCTTGGGCTCCAAGAGCGTGGCGAGCGCACTCTGCTCCAGCTCGTTGATGGTGGCGAGGGCGCACGGCCGAGGCGGGCGCGATCTGGAACCGCACGCGCAAGGAGACGGAGGCAGGTGCGGGTGCCGGGCGGGTGGCAGCGAGGGCGCACTCCCCCGGCTTGGATTCCGGCAGCTCGATGCCGAGTGCGGCGATGACGGAGGCGGCGCGCAGCACGGGCGCCGAACGGTCGACAGCGATAGCGCACTCGAGCTTGGTGATAAAGACGGCGGCGACCGCCTTGAGCTCGGGCGTGGTGTGCCGTGTGCTCCGAAAATTCCCCCGGCTTCGGCTCCGCGGGCGTGGAGAGCGCGGCAGGCGGCAGGGTGTCGTCGCTCTCAACCGCCGCACCGGTACCGCACCGGGGCAGCCACGCACTCGACAATGTCCGATGATGTCCTCGAGCTGCAGCGCACCGGCGTCCTCCTGGCTCCTGGTCGCCGGCCTCCTCAAACAGCTCGCGCGGCGACTCGTCCTGCGCGTCGGTGATGTAGGCAGTCAAGATGGCAACGTCCTTCGCGATACACTCGACCGGGGACTGGGCGATGGCGCGCGTTGCATTGAGCTTTGCTGTCTCGCACTCCCCCCTCTCCAGCTCGTGCTGCGAAGGCTCCCCCGGCTCGGGCTCCGTGGGCACGGCGAGCTCGCTCTGCTCCCGCCCGTGGACGGCGGCGGGTGCGCATGCGCTCGGGGCACTCACGGCGCGAGGTGCCGTGCCGGCGCAGCTCGCGGATATGGCGTCACTCCGGCCGCGCTTACGTGGTCCGCGCTTGGCGCGTGCGCTCGAGGCGCGCGTGGCGAGGGGTGCCGAGGCGGCCGTGTCGCCTGCGGCCGAGGCGGCGTCGCCCTGACCGCGCGAGCGCTGGCTGCGCCAGGCACGTGCGCTCGAGACGCGCGCGGCGTGGGGCGCCGAGGCGGCCGTGCCGCCAGGCACGGTGTTACTCTGGCCACGCGATACGATGCTCGTCTCCTTGGCGGGATAGCAGCAGACGCCGTTCCCCGCTAGCTCGCGCTCCCCCGTCTTCAGGTCGCGCTCCGAAGGTTCCCCCGGCCCGGGCTCCGTAGACGCAGCGAGCGCGCAGCGCGCTCTGCTCGAGCTCGTTCACGGCAGCGGGGGCGCGTGCACTTAGACCACGCGCCGCGCGAGGTGCCGTGCCACTGCCGCGCTTGGCGCCTGCGCTCGAGGGGCGCGCGACGTAGGGCGCCGAGGTGGCCGTCCCGCGTGTTGCGACGGTGGCGACGGCGCTGCTCCGGCCACGCGACCCGCGCGCGGCACGAGGCCCCGAGACGGTCGTGTCGCCTCGGCGCGCGGTGGCGGCGTTGGCGGCGACGGCGTGGGCTGCGCCGGCAAGGGCAGCGGCGTGGACGGCGTAGTCGGCGGCGGCGAGGACGGCGGCGAAGGCGGCGCCATGAGCGGCGGCAGCGTGGGCGGCGTGGGCGGCTGCGGCGTCGACGGCGGCGAGGGCGGTGGTGGTGGTGGCGATGGCACCCTTCTGATCAAGCAAGTCCGGGCCACGCGAGGCGGCGGCGCATGCACCCGAGGCACGCGCAGGCGCGGCCGCAGCAATGCCGCCGCCGCTCCGGCCGCGCGAGCCACACGAGGCGGCGACGGGCGCGCGCGATGCACGTGCAGCATGAGGCGCTGAGACAGCCGTGTCGCCACGGCTTGCGGCGACACGCGTGACGCCTGCACAAGCACGCGCCTGAGGCGACGAGACGGTTGTGTCCCCTCTGCGCGCGGTGGCGCCGCTCCGGCCCCGCGGGCGCGGGACGGCGGCGCGTGCGTTCGGTGCACGCGCGGCGCGAGGCGCCGAGGCGTCCATGTCGGCACAGCCGGCGGCGGCGGCAGCCGCAGCGGCGCGTGCGAGCGCACGCACACGCGTGGCGCGACGCGAGCGCGTGCGCAGGCTACCCGAGGCGGATGGACCGGCGCCCGTCTCGGGCGGCGCCGCTGGATCCGAGAGCAATGCCGGTGGAGAGAGAGAGGCGTCGCTCACGGCGATGACGGCGCCGTGCGCTATGAGCTGGGCCTCCATGCTGGCCGTGGCGGAGGCGTTGCCGTCGAGCCCGGCGATCTCCCCAAGCGCGCGCTGCTCCGGCTCGTCGGCGATGGTATGCTGCTCCTTGTCCTGCTCGCCGCCCGGCGCATGCTGCTCCGGCTCAATTAGCTCGCGCGCGCGCTCCTCCGGCTCGTCGGCATGGGCAAGACTCCGTCCCTGGCGCACGCGCCGGCGGCGGTCTGCATGGACAAGACTGCATCCCTGTCGTACGCGCCGGCGGCGGTCTACATGGGCAAGACTCCATCCCTGTCCCTGGCGCACGCGCCGGCGGCGGTCTGCATGGGCAAGACTCCATCCCTGGCGTACGCGCTGGCGGCGGTCTGCATCGGCAAGACTCCATCCCTGGCGCACGCGCCGGCGGGCCTCGCCTTGCTGTGGCGCCGCTCCTACTGCTAGGTAGATGTAGGGATTCAATATCACCAAGCACTCGCACACCACACACATGTGCGACCTCCCCCCCCTTGAAGATCCCCCCCTTACCCCCCCTAAGCCCTGATGGCTTTAGGGTGAGCAGGGTGGGTCACGAAAGACAGCTGCCTCTGAGCCTTGCGGACCACACGGAGTAGACCTGAGTCTTCTTCGTTCGATCGAGAGGCTTGAAAGATAGCCGTTATTCACAGAAATGGGCCTATCACAGTGTTCTAATTCTAATTTGGCCTAAATTCCGAATAGACCAATGACAACTAAATTCTGGGCGGAAATACCGCCTGAACCACTAGTGTGCCCCGACGTGGAACAAGTTACAGTCGGGCACCTGTCGGAGCCCCTTTCCTCGAGGGGAGGGACCCCTGTATCGGCTGCTTCAAAACCCGCCGTGGCCGCCAATGAGAGCCAAAGGCTCAGCAAAACGCAAAACTGGCCACGAGACGGTCGAGCATCTGTATGTACAGCTCTCCGAAGAAAACGGGCAACCACCCGACAGAAGAAAAGAGAGCCTGAGAAAGAAGGAGAAAAGAAGCAAGGAAAACGAAACCAAAAATGATAGACGCCGATGGGTCTTGGACCCCACCCGTCAGCTCGTCTAACGGCCGCACAGCTGGCTGCTGTGGCCGCACTAATATCTGACTGCGCCCGGTCCACTGCCGAGGCCGCACTATTGCTATTGACTGCTATGGCCGCACTACTGTCACGCCGCTGCGCTATACCGCCGCCTCGCTGCTTCCCTGCCCTCAGTCTCCGCTACGCCCTTAATGGCGAGACCCCTAATCCTCAAGAGGAAGAGGAACAAATACGGTCTGCATCGGCAAGACTCCATCCGTCGCGTACGCGCTGGCGGCGGTCTGCATTGGCAAGACTCCATCCCTGGTCCCTGGCGCACGCGCCGGCGGCAGCCTGCATGGGCAAGACTCCGTTCCTGGCGTACGCGCCGGCGGCGGTCTGCGTGGGCAAGACTCCGTCCCTGGCGTACGCGCCGGCGGCGGCCCGCATGGGAAGACCTCGGGGCGAGGGCTGGTTTGTTAGCAAATTCGGGCTGTTTTGTTAGCAAATGTGTTTTGTGGTGTTTTGTGGTGTTTTGCGGGTGTTTTGTGGTCTTTTGCGGGTGTTTTACAGTGTTTTGCGAGTGTTTTGCAGTATTTCCACAAAACACACAAAACACCCGAAAAACATCGAAAAACACTGAAAACACACAGAAAACTCACAATACGCCGGTGTATTGCGGGCGTTTTCAAAGAGCCTAAAAATCGACTGTATTGCACAAAACACCTTTCACAAAACATCTGCAAAACACCGCAAAACACCGCAACACGCAAAACACCGCAAAACTGCCACAAAACGCGTTTTGTGAAATTATGTCGCAAAACACCGCGAAAAAAACGCAAAACGCTCAAAAAAGTCACAAAACGGTCGCAATACAACCGCAATACGTATTGCGCGCATTCGGTGTATTCTTCAAAAATACTTTAGACCTGTCGCAAAAGTACACAATGCGTAATACGCGTAAATTACGGGGGGTGTCACGTACCTCCGCAGGAGGTCACGGTTTAAAAAAAAACAGTGTTTTGCGGTGTTTTTGCGGTGTTTTGTGGTGTTTTGCGGTGTTTGGTGTGCGTGTTTTTAGCGATTTTTACAAAACAGCACAAAACAGACCAAAAAATATACAAAACGCACAAAACGAACAAAATACGCGTTGTGCAATACAGCGCAATACGGTGCTGTGCGTCTTTCTCTCACTCAGAAAATGTCTATACAAAAAACATTCGCAAAACACGTCCAAAACATTGCAAAACATCCGCAAAACACCGCAAAACACCGCAAAACACTGTTTTTCAAAAAGCACTCGCAAAACACCACAAAATACCCGCAAAACACCCGCAAAACACCACAAAACACCGCAAAACACCACAAAACAGATTTGAGATTTGCTAACAAAACAGACCGAATTAGCTAACAAACCGCTCCGCTCCCACACGGGTTTACCCAAACGCCGCTACAGGCCCAGGCGCCGCGCAGGATCTGAGCTCGAGCAAATCGGCAGTGACACGGCACACGGCCTACACCTGCGGGGCAGTACGCTACAGGAGTGGCGCCGGGACGGGGTTCAGCGACGGCCACGATTGCAGGCCTGCCGTCGTAGGTTTCGCCGCATATCCTGGAGCAGATGCTCAAGGTGGCGGCGGAGAAAGGCTTGCAGCTGGTGGACGCGCACGGCGCTTACTGCGACTGCGAGATGACTGCCAGTGCACTGGGGTCTCGACCCGAGTGGGACGCTGCGGTAGGGCATTGGACATGGGGCGGCAACCTTGCCCACGCTGGCGGGACGCTCCGCTACCAAGCGCAAGGTGAGTTTTGACGCAGCGGCGATGGCCTCAGCATCGACGCCAGAGCGGTCCGCTGCTCAGCACTACTACGATGAGGGCGAGGGTTGGTTTGTTAGCAAATTTGGGCTGTTTTTTGTTAGCAAAAATGTGTTTTGTGGTGTTTTGTGGTGTTTTGCGAGAGTATTCTGTGATATTTTGCGGGTGTTTTACGAGTGTTTTGCGAGTGTTTTGCAGTATTTCTCCACAAAACACACAAAACACACGAAACACATCGAATACACACTGGAAAACACAAAAAACTCACAATATGCTCGTGTAATGCGGGCGTTTTTCTCGAGCGAGCCACAAATCGCGACTGTATTGCACAAAACAGATTTCACAAACATCTGCAAAACACCGCAAAACACCGCAAAACACTCGCAAATCGCAAAACAGTCACAAAACGCCTTTTTCGAAATTACGTCGCAAAACACTGCAAACCGCACGCAAAACGCTCAAAATCAAAAACGTCACAAAACGCTTACAATACAGCCGCTATGCGTATTGCGCGCATGCGGTGTTTTCTCCCAAAATATGGTAGATCTGATTTGTCGCAAAAGCAAAAGCAAAAGCACACAATACGTGTTGAGCGGCCAGCACGACGTCAGTAACATGCGGCGGACGACATCGACCGGGTTAACCCGGACCAGACAGAGATGACGAGCAGCCACAGAGCGCCACAGCTGCTGGCAGCGCTCCACGCTCCACGCGGCACGGAGGAGTGGCTGGCGCGTGGAGTGAGCAGCAGCAAGCTGTCCAGGCGGCGTCACCGCGGTGGCGAGCTTCAGGTCGACAGGTAGAGGTAGAGCCGGCGTTTTGCTGGTTAGGGCTATTTTTGTTTTTGGGCGCTTTGAGATGAGTGTTGACCCACACAGCGCTTTGAGATAAGACTGTAAACTGGGTGGGTGTGTTTTTTGTAAAACTGCCATTTCCTCCACACAGCTGTATGCTGTATCTGATCTTAGAACCACTCACTCCCCTGCGGTGGGATCTCCTGCCCCGTGTGCTGGTGCCCCCCCGCGGTGTTATGGCCCCGACCGAGACCATTACCATTGCCATTGCCATTGCTATGACTGCCTGAGAGGCTACAGCGCCACGACGCATTCATTCGGTCGCTCCATGGAGACCCCACGGGCACGGGAGCGGCCACCCACACGCCCACGGGTCGTGTGTCGAGAAGGCTGGGACGGCGCACTCCGTCATCCACAGCCCGCAGCCGCAGCAGGCGTGCAGCCATCAGCAGAGCAGTGGTGCAGCCAGTTGCAGTCGCAGCCACAGCTCCGCTACCAACAACTTTTTCTTAGCCATTTAAACCATTTTTGGCCCTAAAATAGAACTCTCCCAATGGGCCGCTTCCGGCTTCCGGGTTAACCCGAGCCGCGAGCGCCGGCGCCGGATGCCGGGCGCCATGGCTTTGCGGCAGGGGGGTGTATGACTCCTGTGATCTCTATGCTCCTCTGGCCTCTGGCTGCTGTCGGGGAGGGAGTACTGGCCCCGCCCCGCGCCGCGGCCCCAACCCCAAAAACTGTGTTTAAACACCAACATTTGTCCTAGGACTCGGATAGTATATAGTATAGTACTATATAGTATACGATACTATAGTGTATATAGTAGCTATGTAGCATATAGCATTCCCCAACCAATGCCAATGCTACAGATACTATAGCTAGGTGCTACAGAACAACCAAGGGCAAGGCCCAACATGGTAGTCGCCTCTCGCTATTCGCCGCGTCGGCAGTTTGATTAAGTTACATTAAGAGAAACACTACTAGCTGTGAATGGGGCCCTTAACACCTATCGACCTAACTAATTTGTTCCTCAATCAACCGGCGGCCGGAGCAGGGGTCGCGAGTCGCGAGTTGTTTTACTTTTTCTTCTTACTTATTTTGATTACTTATTACGACTGGCTTACATAGCTCTCCAGACCCAGACTTTGAGCTGTGTGGAGGAGGGTCCCTAGCGATCGATCATCTTATCACAAGGAAGCCATAATAGCCGAAGTTGTCAAGAGAGCAAGCTACCATTACCATACCCATACCTAATTACCTATCTCAGTCTGAGTCTGAGTCCTTGTTCTTGTTCTTGTTCTTGTTCTTGACGCATACGTGCGGGATGGTATTGAATAGGTATTGGTATGGTATAGTCCTGGAGCCGGAGCCCGTGCTCCGGAGGCCGGAGGCGCCCCCCAAAATAAGGCCGAGCCGATGACGCTCCATCATTTTTTTATCATGATGAACATCTTGGATCTTGGTCTTGGATCTGAATCTTAGCAAGCAACTCCGGCGGTACAAAGACAAAGCACAAAGCTATGCCATAGGCCATAGGCTGAGAGCTGAGAGTGAAGCGAGAAGCGGGCATGGAAAAAGTTTTGAAAAAGGACGAAGCCTGCTCCCGCCGTGTGTGTGTAAAGGTTGATTGATATGGGCGGCTTCTCCCTCCCGTTCCGGGGAAAGAGGGGCCGCTGTGTCACAAGAAGCCGTAGAAGATCGCGGAAGGGCCGCAGGCAACGCCCCAACTCAGGGAGGCGCCGGGTTCTGTTCTCGCGGGAGGATCCCTGCTGTCAGCACCGCACACAGAGGGGACACTTCGACACTTCCTCTAAGTCTAAGTCTCCTGAAGCAGCATGTAGCACACCGCACACACTCTGGCTAAATAAATAACAATACACAAAAGTACAACGACTATCCTGGGGCTCTAGAATACACTACCAGCCACGAGAACGATCCCACTTCTAAGCGTATGGGTCGCTCCCGCGGCCGCTCGTACGCTGCAGCGGCGCGTTAGTGCGCCGGTGCCGATTCTGCAGCGCCGGAGATGCGTCGAGGAAGAAGGACCCTCGACGACTTTTGTCTCGAATCATGCCGTGGTGCGTCGTTCGCGACCACCAAATAAAGCGCTACCTACCTGGGGCTATAAAATACAATACCAGCCACGAGAACGACCCCACGCCTAAGCGTGTGGGTCGCTCCCGCGGCCGCTCGTACGCTGCAGCGGCGCGCTAGTGCGCCGGTGCCGATTCTGCAGCGCCGGAGATGCGTCGAGGAAGAAGAAGGTCCCTCAACGACTTTTGTCTCGAATCATGCCGTGGCGCGTCGCTCGCCACCACCAAAAAAAGTGCCACCTACTTGTTGCGGTCGGCGCCGAACCGCCCAAAGTCGAGCACGTTGCCAAAGAGGAATCGGATCAGCGCGGTGGAGCCGATCACGTTGACGGTGAGGATGAGCGCGGCGAGCGCCGGCTCGGTCTGCATGAGCTCGGCGATCTTCTCGTCTACGACGGGCAGGTGGAAG